>Ga0163217_1017675_pt1 | contig 14838 bp, 9 predicted proteins | sample SynspAceP_FD_185933 | JGI IMG/M metagenome (GOLD analysis project Ga0163217, IMG submission 185933) | Saline lake microbial communities from Ace Lake in Antarctica - Synechococcus sp. Ace-P (PacBio error correction) | ecosystem: Environmental > Aquatic > Non-marine Saline and Alkaline > Saline ... | reverse complement strand
CGGACGATAAGGACTTTTTATTTTATTTTTTAAAGTTGGGAATGTGAAAAATTCAACAAAAACAATAAAAAATACACACTCCCACTTTTTACAAGTAAAAAGCCGTAATTATCATATGAGATACGGCTTTGTTTTGCTTTTAAACAATTATGGTTTATTAAAACTACACAATTCTATTACTCAAGGGATAATGCGGCATTTCCCCGTTGGATAACCTTAATGGCATTAAATAAATGGGAAACACCCAAAGCAAAGAATGGCCACTCTATAATCCGAATATTCCCAACCCAAAAATAATCAACCGGAATACAAATGTAGGATATATAAAAACATACTTTATTTGAAAATTTATATATCGATTTTCCATTTTTCATCCATATTTAAATTGGAATCCCTTTGTGCTTAACCCACGAGTACCATAGGAACGATAAAACCCCCAAATCCGGTTACGATATCCAATAGCGCTTAAATGGGTCAACACCAATAATTGTCTGTTTTCTGATTTCATCGTGTTCTTATAATTAGAGTCCGTTATGTTGTAGGTACATCGTATAACAGCTTGACTTACCCTCCATACATAAGTTACTAATAATATAGGACTTATAATTCAGCTTTTGCTTACACTAAAAAGCGTAACATAGTTTTCAAGACCGGCTGGAACCAATTATTGTTTTCGTTCCAAATTTTCCAATCTTCTCCATATCTTTTTCAATTCCGTTTTGCCATTTATCAATTTTCCTGGTTCAGCTTTCTTCCGATCGCCATTGGTGACAATTTACCCTTTTTCTGATCCTTGGTTTATTTTCTCCTAAGCTTTTCTATTTTTCTTGAATCTTTGGCAATAGACCTCTTTGGAATCTATTGTTCTTGATGAAAAGTCTTTCCCGCTTTTTCAATTCCTTTTCAGCCTTTCTTTTGGGCTTTTTTCAGCCTTCATGGCATCCCTTTCCGCCCTTATCTACCCTTTTTTGAATTTCCTTAGCTTCTTGTGGCTCCTGTAAAATTCTAGCTTGCTCCATTTTTCGGTATTTTCAGTTTGAGTTTTACCGGAACTTCTGTTTTCTTTTTTGCCAGGTTGATTTGGCAGATAAAAAAGCTATTGCCAATAATGTAATAATTTCTGATTGATTTATATAGTCGTTTTAAGTTGAATGTTCCCGAATACACCAGCTCCAAAAGTAAATTTTGTTACATCCATTCGCTATGCGTATTTGGACCACTATCAACAATTTAGATTATGTTAACCGGAATTAATTATGATTTAAAAAAAATCATAACTATTAAACTTGTACTATTCCTAAAATAGAAGGTTTCTAAACCATTATCATATTAGTTGGTTATCCCACCGTTTCACAAAGGTTTTTATACGTGTCCCTTCCAAGTATCCTCGAAAAGTAAATCATAGCCTACTAAACAATTTAGGAAAATCGGAACAGATTTAAAAATTATAAATCGTATTTTTACCACCAATTTGTAATTCTGATTGATTTACCAACGACAACTATCATTTGCTTTGGCCACTCCTCAGTGGCAGGGTGGCCAAGCCCGTTATCCGAATTTTCCGGGAAAAAGAGGGCCATTGTCCTTGATCCCCAATCCTTTCTTTCAAATCGATTAAGAGGGAAGGACTTTAAAGAAACAAAAGAAGCCATACCATCATCTTGGGCTTATTACGGAGAACGAAAAAGGGGTTGATAAGTCTTATTATCTCTTTTTATAGGTCCTAATTCGTACACAGGTGCAAGATGTTGCTTGAAAGTATCCTGTGCCATGTGTTCGCCCTTATATCAACAACAAATTAAATTCAGATTGTTCCTGAGAAATGTCGTTGCACCGAATTGAGCCACAGCAAGGCGAATTTACACTGCGTGCCTTTCTTAAAACGGAAAAACTGGACTTGAGTCAGGCCGAAGCCGTGGCAGATCTTATTGCTTCTGATAATGAGGGCCAGCCCACCAAGATCGCTATTCACAAATTGCGTGGTGGTTCAAGTAACGAATAAAAAATATGAGGACCAGCCTCTGTGATAACTTTTTGACTCGTCTCATGGAATGGACATCTCGACTTTTGCAGAGGAAATGTGAATTTGCCGGACGAACTCAGTTCCAAATTCATAAAAACTGACCAAGATACAACGCGATTTTAAAACGAATTGATAGGACTTCTTTGCCGTGGGAATGTGATTCAAGAATGGCATTCCAATTGCCATTGTAGAGAAACCCAATGTTGGCAAAATCATAACCTTGCTTAATGCACTTTAAAATGCAGGAAACGGGCCATTGTAAGCGTTATTGCAGGAACTACCAGGTGATACCATAGAAGATGAGATTGTAATAGGTGGTATAGGAATTTCGGATTCATTGATCACTGCTGGAATCCGGATACCAAAGATTGTTGTGGAGAGTATTGGATAAAAAAGACTTTTTGAAAAAAATAGAAACAGCTCAAGTAGTCGTACCGTTATTGGTAGATTGGTTGGCAGATTGCAACTGATCCTGTTAAACTGGAGTTCAGTTTAAGGGAACTGGGAAAAATTAAAAATAAAATATTTGCCCCACACACCCCTTTAGTTGTAATTGCCAATAAGGTAGATATGTTAGATGGAAGTTCAAATAATGAATCTACAATCCAAATATCGGGATCTCTATTTATTATCCGCCAAACAGGAAAGACAGAAGTGCGAACCTTAAAAGTGCGCGTTTATGGATTTTGTAAATTACCAGGGGCGCTGAGAAACAGCGAAACCATGTGTAACCAATACAAGACATTACAGCTCCCTTCTCAAGGCATTAGGAGGAAATAGAGAAGGTGCAATTTGGGAATGACGGATGACACTCCCAGTGTAACGTTCTTGGCCATAGATGTTAAAGGAAGCACTCTCACCATTTGGGGGAAAATTACAGGGGCAAGTGACCAATGACGAACTTGGCGAAATATTTTTGCTAACTTTTCTTGTTATTCGGAAATAGACAGTGGATTATATGATCATCATCATGGTTGCAAACTGACTGTAAATCAAATGATTGTTGATTAACTCTATAGATTTTCATTTTCCGTTTGATAAGGTGATATTCGTACTTTATATTGTGTCTCAAGTGCTGTTCGCATTCTCCTTGTGTATAAGACGAGACACAAAAAATGTGTCGCCTTATGATGGAAAGTTCACTTAAGGAAGAAGAAATTAAAAACTGGGAAACAGAGCCTTTTATTTAGAGTTCTATAAAGGAATTAAAACTGCTTAAGTAATGGAAAGGTTAAACACCTTAGAAATACGAAATACCTACAACTCTATTTAATAGAAGATTCCAAAACGACGGCATGTAAAGGAAAAAGAATCAAGACATCTTGAATTGGCGAACCAATAAATACTGGCCATTAGAAGGGCTGAAGCTTCAGGGGACGTATAACCTTAAAAAACGACACAAAAGGAAAAGTTATGTTGTTTAGACTTTTACGTCCAGAAGAAAGAGGAACGCTACCAGACCAAAGGCAATATGACAAACTGGGATGGCCGCACAAAAAGCACATAGAAGCCTATTGTCCTGCTCACACTCGACTCTAAACGATTTAGATTGTTTGATTTCATTTAAAGGGTTTAAAAATACCCTGAGATACTGTAGCCGTAACAAAAAGTAGTAAGAACCTTTCCCAAAAACACGAAACGATTACCTAATTTTAAAAATTTAAGGCTTGCCTTTAAATGCAGGCTTTCGATTTGAGGCTACCTAAAAGGGAAAACCTCATTAAAAAAGTCAAAGGTTTTACAATGGGGAATCTACTCGAGAATACCTTCACATCTGATGAACTTCAAAAATGTCACAGACCCCTGCCCTATCCACTTCTTTAAACGAAGCCTTTTATTTTTCATCCCTAACTGGTCATAAGCATGGTCGCATGTCAATAAATTAAAATGGTCGGAGGTCGCGAAGAAGGCATTGACAATATGGGAATTCCTATTTTCCGAACTTGTGTTTCAGCAAAAGAAAACGGCAAAGGGTGTTAGAATATTTGTATTATAACACAACAGGCCAGGGTTGCTTTTAGGTGAACGTAAGGATTCTGAGGAACGTGATTTCATAAGGGTGCGCTATAGTGCCCACTTATGAACCTACAATATGCTCCGCTGGTGTATGTTTGCTAGTTGAATTAAAAAAAACATATAACCTTCCATTCCGCAAGGCACACTAACGCCAGTATTACTTTTAGAAATTGGCGCCGATATTTATACCGTTTCAAACGTCTCGGACCAATCGTGAAATCAGAACTTTACAGAAATATATGCCAAAATCATAGATCAAAAAATGAAGGAAGCTGCGAACCTACTTCTAACGTTGAAATTTGGATTGTTGTAGTACTCTTTCAAGTTCCAATATCACTTAGTGTGATAGAAATGTGTTCTAACTCCAATGCAACTTCGTACTCTGCTGCTTCAAACTTTTTTTCCAATACTTGTTCTATTTATAACATCTGATTGTTAACTATTTTTAATAATTCAACATGATGTTCTGGTAATTAACGTCTATGTTACATTACGATAAAAATTGGGTTACTAGCATTAAACCCATTACCCATCCGTAACAAACAAAATATTTGAATTGACCCGCAAATTTAGGATTAAATTGGCCAAATTTGGATGTTCGACACATTCTGCTAGAAGAAATCGAGAAAAATATTCTCTAAAGAAATACTAGGTTCATAACTCGACCAACTATTAATATTTCACCTGACGGACTTTTTAGAGCTCGAATAATAAAACCAATACAAAACGAGGACGATTTACAGACAACAAAAATCCAATATGGTATCTAAATTGATTAGGGAAATTGACCAAAAAATAGTCATCAGTTAATAGGAATGTAGAATTTATATCGCGCAGAGTTTCTTCTACTCTTTCTAATTATTTAGAAGCTCGTTATAAAAGAATTAAATCCTAAATGGGGATTTAATAAATTATTGGAATATTCCACAAAAAATGTCCTAGAGACTAAAGATACGTTCTCAATATTGCAGGTAGAAGCACTAAACAAACCCTAAAGAAAATTCGGAATTAAAAGTCTACAAGTATATAAGCGAAGCGACAAATAACTTGAGGAATATGTCTCATCAAAATTTCAAAGATAAAGGTTGCCTTGATTAGGCGAAGAATATTAAATACAACGATATCGGCTTCTTAGGTAAATATTCTCTTGAAAAAATGAATGTATTGACTGTTTAATATATCCAAGGGTGTAGCTTCCCGATTTAAAATCATTAGTGAATTATGGAATTAAGCGAATTTCGTGGACAAGTTTCTTTATTGCCCAAAGCAGCATACATTTACACCATAAAAAAGAGTGAAACCGAATTTGAAACTCAATTCCCACAATAATACGAAAAAGAATGTATTCGACAAAAAAGATGCAAAAATTCAATAATTGAATGGAAGGAAAATTAAAGCACGTGAAAAGCAAACAGACGATAAAATTTACTGTTGTAATCGAGTGGATGGCTCCGCCATTAAATGATGGAGTGTACCCCTCCACCAAGGTACGTGCGGGGTCTTCGCCCTCCCGAATTGGTACGGGAAGGCCCGCCTATCTTAATTCGGGTAAAATATACGGCGGCTTCGCAAAAGATGGGTTTGAGTTCTAAGGTCAGTAAACATCGTTAATGATTGATAGCCTCGCGTTTTTAAGCGTTTTAGTAATGGGTCAGTGCCTAAAATTAAGCTTCTGTGCTGTTTGCCCAACCACATTTACGAGTTCTGCTTCCATGCATAGGCATGGCTTGAGTTCGTGTTCCATAAGCCGCGATAGCGGCGTCTAGTTTATGTGCAACCGCGATACATCGCCGCGCTGGGAACGAGGGTTTTACACCCCGGATTTCTCAGTCTTAATCCTTCCCCAATTCGTTAAACAACAAACATCTTCGTTTTCAAAATAAATCCTTACCTGGAATTTCAAATTAAAAAAACTCTAGCATTGTGTAAGAACTCCCAATACCCCTTCTGGCCCGGCCGACGACAATTTATTCCGAAAACCACAAAGCCGCAGTAGGGGGTTTTTGTCGATACTTTCCCAGGTATGTTCTTGGAGGCCAAAGGATATAACCGCACCCGAGCTGACAAAGTAAATTCGGCATTGTCTGCGAGCGGGGGCGTCAGGGACAGAGTAAATTGTTCGTAATTTACTTCAAACTGGACGACGTACAGATTACCTCGGTCACAGATCCGGCGTCGTTATCTGGGGATTTGAATCGATTCTATTACAAGTTCCATTGGCCGGACGGGAACCGGTCAGTGGAAAAGATTGAGGATCATTATCAGAAAAAAGCGAAGAGAAACAAGTGAGTTTCGTCGATATAAACGATTTAGTGAAATGATGGATAAGAAAAAAGATAATCGATGCCATCTTTGGACGCATACCCCTGACCATACCACGCCTTTATCACCATCGCTGCCCTTAAGGCGGACTGCATGTTTTTTTGCGAGAAACCCATGGCTCACAATATATTGGGAACCAGGATGGTACGTAAGTTAGTACAGAAACGGACTCGCCACTCAGATGCGGTAACGTGAGGACAAGTCAGGACGGCTGCGTTCATTAGTCGGAATATCGTTGCAGGATGGTGCTATTCCGGAAACGTAACGCGAAATCCCATGCGTGGGTTCCTGCAGAGTCGCTGCGACCCGGGTATTTACAGTCTTCCTCAAAATACCAATCCACTTTCCTTACTGATTTTGATTGGAGGAATGCGTTGGGACCGTCACCATTTCGGCCCATATACAATCTTTTTTTCGCCAGTTCACTTGGCGGCGATTTTGGATATATGGTTGCGGTGCATTGGGAGACTTTGGATGTCATGATATGGATGCACCTTTTTGGCCTTCGATCTATCGAGCCCGTCCGAGGTTCAGATATACCCTTGCCGGACAACAGTAATAGTGAAATTGCTCCTTATGGAGAGGCCGGCCCACTTATCATTTCCTGAAAGGAAGGGCCAGGGCTTGCACTCAAATTTTACACTGGTATTCCGGAGGCTTAAAACCGGATTGGAATCCCTTTGCCAACCAGATTTACAAAATTCGGAGGGCAGGAGCGCCATGTACGTGGGCGAAAGGGGTTATTATCACGATGGCGAGGGTGATCGTTTTCCGTCAGATATCCCGAATCCTTGAGACGATCTTATTTTCAACCACCCGGTGGTGGAACGGATTCTGCGATCGAAAGGTTCATCATCGCGACTTGGGGAGAGTGCCCATCAAAAACGAGGGCAACCAGTGCCAATCATTGATTATGGAAGTCGCGTTACCCGAATCTAAAACTCACCTTGCGTGGGGTAATTGTGCCTCGCACCTGATGGTTGCTCGGATACAGTGGGATGCAAAACATGAAAGTCAATGGACTACCGGAACAGAATCAATCGTTTAAGAGCCATCAATGAAGAATGGGATATTTTCCAGATTATGTAAATAGGCGACAAGTCACTTTTATTAAATTTATAACTGCTGGAATGGAATTAAAAAGCTATTAAGACAGCCCTTATATATTTTCCTACAAACAAAAAATGCTCCCGCTAGTGCGAGCGTCACGCTCGTACCTAAATCAATACACCCCAACCAGTTTCTGTTGTATTCTTAAGATGGGACAGCCTTACCGGAATAAAGAATATGGCTTTTAAAAACTATTTTTTGGGATAAGTACGTATATCAGACAAACCCAATACAAAAAATCGCACCTGTTTTCAGCCCAAATTCCCAACCTATTCATTTTCACTTAGTTAATAACTCTGTTTTACCTAAAAAACATACAATTTGCCCAATATAACATTTGGTCCCATTTGATGTTTTATGATATCAAATAAATTTGATGAAAATACCTTTCTATCAATGGGGCATTATATAACACATTCGCTCTATATCCAGATAGTTGCTGGATAACTATTTGTGTTCTCATACTTTCAGCCTAGCATATTTCTACTTTTTATTTTAACAAAACCTATAGCAGGTAAACAAAAAAGACGCTTTTGTTATTTCTTATCTTAAAAAAGAAGGAAACAAATGGACACTATTTTAATCTTTGATCGCTTAGTCGTATGGAGAAACTGTTTAATCCGCCCCATTACAAGAGGTGTTGACTTTTGCAGGAAACCTGTGACTTACCACCGGAATATCGAGAAGCTAATCTTTACAAATTGACTTCCTCGAGGACTACCCCCCACTCCAAGCCAATGGGAAAATGATTTCTTTTGAAAAAAGAAAGGACTGAACATTTGGCTCCTACAGCAACAGTAGAAATCCAAGGCCTATATCGAAAAAGACCCTAAGACATACGCTCAAAAAAATAGACGGCCATGCATTAGTCGGTGACCCACGGAGGTCAACTTTACTAAGGTAAAGGATGCCAAAAAAAAAGACTATCTACGATTATACCATTGAATACTTGGAAGGGAAGTATGATATCATGTACAATGAGAATATCCCTATGATTTCCAGAATATCGTTTCAAACAAAGAGCTGAATGGTCCTATTTTGAATCTTCAATTCCTCTGATCATTGAACATTTATGCCAGAAATCAGGGTATTGAATCAGTACAGGAAAACTGGGAAATCCTAATTCCGGTCAGAACTCATTCCCAAAACAATCCAATAAAGCATACATTCCAATCCCTCCCCAAATGGAACGGGGAAGACCATATCCAAAAAACGACCTCCTACTTCCCACTATGATGATGAGGCCTTTTCTTTACCATTTTAAAAAAATGGTGGGGGTACGTGCCATAAAATGTTGCCACTGGGAACCCGGCTACTTCAACAAACAAGCCTTGCATTATCAGCCATAAGAGACAAAGCTCAGGGAAAATTCTACCTTGGTGTCGCGGGTTCTATTCTGTCCTCCAGAACTTGCCGAAGATATATGGCAGTCGGACATTAGCAATCGATTAAGGATGACCAGGATACCAATTTATGCCGGGAACTTCCTATACAACCTGGACGAATTCGGCCGTGACCTTGACCAAAAAGGATCGTAGAAGCACTAAAAGCTTTTTTTTCCAAGACCTTCATCAACGAACGTCTGCCGTACTGACCGAAAGAACACTCAGTACCCCAGAATCTGCTATCGTTTGGGATCCACCAATATGTCGTCATTTCTAAACGGATGAGACGTGGCGTCCGTACGCTGGTTGTGCTTTGAGTCTAAAGGATAAATAGATTTCTCCTTCCTACTCCAAGAAATGGAAATCAAGCAGTCTGGCATCAAGCTTAATCACCTCGCCCTATCATGACCCTAACTCAATCCAGAACGTTACGCTGACGGATATTATTGCGAGAACGAGTGGTGGACGCCAATTTAAAAAATATACCAAATTGACTACCGAGGAAGAATTGATTTTCCAATACTTATGAAAAATCGAGATGATAATCAATGATTTTGTCACCGCCTCGAGATGTATTGGTGAAGCTGAGTTAGCTCTGGAAAGGTAAGACTGTAGGTCAGGTAACCTTGGGGCCGTGCCCTTTCCGGCGTTCAAACTTCCAACGGGTGGAAACATCCCAAGCGTCAGTTATGGATATCTGTGCCAAATCGGGTTTCCAAGGGCCCTTGGGAAATGGAACTGTAGAAAAAGTTGCAATTGCACCTACCTATTACCTAAAACGAAACCAGAACCGCTCTAACTTGCGAGCTACCATAGGTAAGATACATTCTAAACCACTATTACCTAGGTATATACCTATCCTACCTATGTAGGATTAGATAGGTAAGATCAAAAAAAACAACCCACCTTAAGTGATCAACCCATATAAAAACAGGGACTTAGGTAAGAGGTTAGGAGAAAATAATGCCAAAAAAGAAATTAACTGCATGTGAAAAAAGAAAGAACTATTAAGCTGACGTGCGAAAGAGGCCCGGAGCTTTTCCCATCGAAAAAGCGTTGGCAAACTCGGGCACTTCCAAACAAAAGAATCTATAAAGAAGCTTGGTTCCTGAGTCCGTTTCGCTCAGAAACGGCAAGCCTCTTTCAGGTGTCCAAGGAACTAAACCGATGGTTACGACCACGTGGTATTGGAAAGGGGCAAATGTAATCATCTGATTTGTCTAATCAACAAAACATCGTAAAGGAAACATTTGGATGTTGTGGCTACAAAACCGGTAAAGATTTCTTTTCTTTTCAGCCGCACTTTATTTTTAAGAGGACAATCAGATAAATCGATAATAAAAGTATTTCAAGGAACTGGCCCATTTTGCTCTAGAGAATATGTAATGAAAAGAGGGTTTCAATATTGACTGCCAGAAAACTGCTGCAAGGAAGTCCACTATAGGTTTAGGACAAAGATGTATTTCGCCCTAGATTAGCGAACAATTCCGGAGGTGGGAACTGCGCAACAAATTACTATAAGAATTTCCAGCTCCCCAAAAAGATGTCACTCACCTCCAGAACGCAAAACCAGATAGCTGATAGTTACCGAAGGAATGTTCGATATGTTGAGCCTAAATGGAACGGGACAATGAACGAGGGAGAGGAACCGATCTTCGGGAATTGAACTCCCTGGGTTTTATAGAAAAAACGGCTTGAAATGTTGGACGTCCCTATGAATCAATGCGCATTTATTCTTAGGACAAGACGCTGCAGGAAGAAATGCCGTTAAAAATAAATGATGCACAACAGTCAAATGTTACAGCACAGATCAACACTTATATGAGAATTTTAAAGACGTTAAATGGATGGTGACCGCTCAAAAAGAAATGATCTGATGATATGATATTTCTATACGAAAAATAAATAACTATTAATAAATACAATTTTTAAACATAAAAGAAAATAAATCTGATTAGTGGATGTAATTCAAGATGTGTCTTTGTTGACACAAAGACCAGAAATCTTGCTTTGCTCCCGAAGAGTTCGCAAAGACGTGAAAAATGAAACGTACCTATGTTAAATTTCGATTGTTCCCTCTTCGAGAAGAAGGTTGCTCCGGATCAGGCAAAAAGAGCGGTCTGAGCGTTAGCGAATATTGCCGGGCGTGCAGCTTTTGGAGATTAAAATTATTGAACCGGTTGACCGAGAACAAATTGAACTCTATTAAGATGGTTGGCAAGGTACGGGACCAACTTTAAAACTCACGGGAACATTGTACCAAAACGGCGATCCCCAAACTGACGGCCGAGGTGACAAGCTAGCAGAAGAAATACGGAACCACCTTTATAATTCAAAAAATGATAGGCATAGGAAATCAATATGCATAACCGGAAAATTCCATGAGTATATGGCTGGAACAAGGAGAAACAAGCAGAGGTCGTATACTCCAATCACGTGCTGGGCAAACCCCAAACCAGATTACCAAGAGCGTCAACATATTCCAATCCCAGAACTATCAATGCAAAAAAGAATACGTTGAGTTTTTCATCAGCCCTACTATTGAGATGGAAAACAGCTAAAAGCCAAAGAGCTCAACGAGATGACTGCAAAGTTCTTCAAGGAAATGAAATACAGGAAACATCAGGCCATCGCCTTTGTACATAGGAACCAACCGCCATACCCATGTTCATGCTATGTACGAAACCGGATCGATTTTAACGGCACTGCCATATAACGACAGTTTTATGGGAAGAGAGTCAGCGTAAGCCGCGGAACGGGTTAGCAGAGAAAATGGGGGCTAAACCACGGTACGGGAAAGTTTCAACTAGGAAAAGATTGGAACAGTTACTGAATATAAGACAGGAGGATTAAAATGTTCATGAAAAAGTGAATTGAACGAACAACGCCCAAAGTACCATGGGCATAACTATATTCAGCTTATGAAGGAAAAAAACGTAGTAGTCATCCCCAGCATCAATAAGTCCAATCAACTGCAGGATTTCGGCTTCCAATACAAGGCCACAACCTAAAAGGAAGCGAGGTACCCCGTTCCATGTCCGGCAAGCAGATTGGTGGAGGGATGAAAAACATGTGAGAGGAGCTTCCTGCAAGGCCAAAGCAATACTGTAAAGCCTCATGGGAAAAGGCCACTCAGCTCAGTGGGAATATAGCGCTTAAGATTGCGCGAACAGGTCATCAAACGGTATCCAAAAAAGTGCGGGAGATTCGAGATTAGGATATTATTCAATAAAGAAAAAGTTTATGGCAAAGCTGACGGAGATTACGGAACTATGACGGGTTACGAATTGAAGGATTGAAACAGCATGTTGATGAACTTGGAGGACGTTGAGCAAGGAACTCACCGCGTTTCTTTGAAACGTACAGGATATTTCTCGATTAGAAATGACCTGAAGGAACTCAATAAAACGCAGGAAGTTCATTTTTCCAAGAGCGGATTGTAAGAACAATCAAATAGAGGAACATTTTGAAGAATGTTCGCAAATCATCCCCGGAATGGCTATTGTTCATGGTCAGTTTGGTTCTTATCATAACCTATCCATTTCTGGCTATTTGGCTATCAGGTGGCACGTTTGGCGGGAAGAAAAAGTTTGAAGCCTTCGAAGAAGGGAAAATCGGTTATTTCAACGGAGCCTGAACGGGGTATTTTGAAGAACAGGCCTGATATTTATAAGGGTTTTTCTAGGATGGTCCGGGAAAAGAGAAAAACCAGCATCAAGAGTAGGTTGCGCCCATCGATTTTTGCTTACACTGTTTATTCTGCCTAATACTACAAAATCGGAACAGGATCCAAGCGCAAAGTTTTTGGGTAAGGAATTTGGGACGTACATCCCTAAAATAACTGACTCCATTTTCACCTGCGCCATAATCGCTTTGCACTTTAATAATCGTTAGAATTACAATCCTCTTCATTGGGCGCAACTCTCCATACACTAAAACTTAAATTACTCTGATAGGTGTCCTCTAAGTTGTTTCAAGTTTTCTCGGATCTCGTTCTGAAAATCAATGCTTCTTTGGGGGTACTTAACAGGTCCGTTTGTTATTTCTTAAAACTTTTTACATCGTACATTTGCTACTTTTAGTAGCAATCTATCAAAAGCTTCGAATTAAAAAAAACTGGTGAACAGTTTCATCTTTCAATAGTTGATGAATATCGTACACATGCCTTAATTTGTGTTGTTCAAATCCTCTATTGGGGGTTTCGGTATGTGAGAACCGAAAACCAAACAAATCATTATCTTTTCAACAGAGGTTCTTTTTACATCCAGTACAGTACTTCAACGGTAATAGGTGATATTCTTCCCGCCAATGTCATTTGATTATTATCAACTCATTCATAGATTAGGTATTAAACGTCTTTTCTGAATAGGTTCAAAGTGACCCAACCAAGTAGCTTCACAATGATATGTCCCTAAACTTTTCGAAATCGCCCTCAAAGACTCTGCGGAAGTATATGTATCTTTCGAATCATTCCCATTTTATTTAGAAATACCATCAATATCTAATTTTCCACCAAATGGTTCTGTTATGCCTTTGTAATTTGTTCTTTAAGTTTTTTCTTAAGTGATTTCCTGTGTTCCTCATTCCCTTCTTAAAACACTAATCAAATATCCTCAGAAAAAAACGTTCGAGGGAATTTATAAACCACTTCGACAAAACGGGACCCCCTTTAAAAAGGAAACTTCGTCTTTAATAGCACCTTCAAAAATAAGTTTTAGAGCATAACATATCAATAATCTTTTTCAATAAATTTTCTAAAAATGTCCAGGCGTTGAGCAGTTGCTGTAATCGCATCTGGAACAGCCTCCTTATTGTGGTGCAGATTCATTATAATATTCCAGTTCTTGTTCGTGTGTCCAAGTCGGAATCACGTAAATCTATAAGTATAGTTCGTTAGGGGTTTAAGGGAATCTTTCAATTTTTTTGTTGCTGATTTTTTCATCGAGTTTTTCTAATAATGAAACCTAACAAAGCCCTACCCGTGGTGGGTACAAGAGCGCATATAATAAGTTCAACCAATTCTTTGGATGTCATTTTTCTTAAACGACTCAAAAAAAAGAACAGCAGATTTTTTTATTTACATCTTGGAATATTCGTTTAAGGTTCTTTCATGGCATCTAAAAAAACCAGCATCCTATTAAAAATTTTTTTTCGTTACTGGTGCTAGCTTTTTACCGGCTTTGCTGTGATTCTTCCCTGTTGATGTAAATACGGCTTTTCGGCACTGGGCAATCTTATTACATTGCCGGGTTACTTGGGTAGTCAAGTTCAACTGATTATAAAGAGGTTCCGGTTATATAGGCCTATTCGTTACCATTCCTTCATAAAATATGGTCGAGTATTTCCTCTTCCTTGGCTTTAGTTCTCCAAAAAACCAGTTATGTTGGGTTTATAAAAAATGGCCTTTGACAATTTTTTATAATTCCCTTTTTTTGGCCATTTACGCTCAAGGCGCTATTTGAGCGGTTACATATCCTCTGGGAAGAATAGATTTAAATCATGCATATTCCGAAAGTTGTACCCTCGATAGTTCCGCCTATTTTATTCGCTATTTTTTTTTTGCAGTGCGTCATTTACGACACAAGATTATCCAAAACAAATTAAATGTCAAAGTTTTTGCGCAAAAAACTTTTGACAATTTAGAGTAAAAATATTTCACCAATCTTATTTTTGACGTTGTTTGATATTGGAATAGTAAAAGGGCTTTCTCATTCAATTCCATGTTTCCCTGTGGAAGTTTGAAAACCACGGTTTTTTCCAAACACCTAAGCACCGCGCATAAACGCAAGGGAGTACCAAACAAAAGCTTCAAGCAGGTTATTCTTGCCTATGCACAGTTTAGGCACCAAACTAACGGCCCAAATTATAGTCATTTTAATTTATAGTTTGCTAATTTTTTTACTCCCAAATTCGCCAAAAGTAAAAACCAATTAAATAGCTTTGGATTCGGAAAAAATTTCTCTTTTCCTTTTTCCTTTTAGT
>Ga0163217_1026471_pt1 | contig 14841 bp, 12 predicted proteins | sample SynspAceP_FD_185933 | JGI IMG/M metagenome (GOLD analysis project Ga0163217, IMG submission 185933) | Saline lake microbial communities from Ace Lake in Antarctica - Synechococcus sp. Ace-P (PacBio error correction) | ecosystem: Environmental > Aquatic > Non-marine Saline and Alkaline > Saline ... | reverse complement strand
GGGCTTCGCGGGACATGTGCAGGGAGGAAGGTGGAGCGGCATTCCTTCTTGCCGGCGAAGGGGACGAGGCCACCCCCCTTCCGCCAGTTTTCCGGGTGGATGGAGTCTTTTGGGGCAGGCTTTTCAATAAGGAACCGGGCCCCACCATGTCGGAAAAGGCGGCCGGCAGGCAACCCGGATCCATTTTCCCGGGGGCCAAAAAAGCTTCCGGCCAAAAAGCAAAAACCTCCTTTTGCACCCCACGGTCCCAAAAAAAAGGCCAGGGGGGCTGGAAATTTTCCCGCTTCAGAAGGATTGGCAGCCAGGCCATAAGCTTTTGTGCGGGTTCTTTTTCGGGCCCGGGGGGGGAACCCCCAAGGTTGGGGGGCCAGGAGCTCCAAAAAAGCTGGGCTTGGGTGAGGGTTTCTGGTAAAAAAAAGCCGCCTTGGGTTCCGCAGTTTCCCGACCCAGCCGTTTGGGGCACTTTGCTTGGGCGGATTTTCGGGGGCCTGGGGAGGGGCGGTTTTGCTTCGGTCAGGGGGGGAACCCAAGGGGGGCCCGGTCCCTTTGGTCTTTTCTTGCCAGGTCCGGCCTTGCTGCAGGTTTGGAAAACCTTGGAGGGCAATTTACCGCCCACGCGAAGTTCGGGGGGCCTTCCAGGCTGTGCGGCGGTGAAAAAGCTCCAGGCCAGTTTAAACCCGGCATTTGGGCCTCCGGGGAACGGGGCCAGGGTCTTCGGGGCCAACGGCCCCACCCCAAAAACTTTTTCTGGCGCCCCTTGATTTTCCTGGGCCACTTTGCCAGGGGGCAAGGGCTATTCCCCATCCAAACAAAACCAAAGCCCCCCATTGGCCCTTTTGAGCCGGGGGCCCCACGCAAAAAGCTAATGGGGCGACTCAAAAAAGGGGATTTTTTGGTTTCCAAGGGGCGTTTTCCTGCGAAATACCAGACCCCTTGCAGCCCCCAGGGGCAGTTTCATCTTTTTAAAGGCCTTCTGCTGTTTTTTGATTTGGCGGGGGGACCCTTCTGGTTCTTGTGGGGGGCCCGGGCCCCTTCCAAGGGGCTGGGCAGGAACCAGGATTGGCTGAAAAAGAAAACCGTTTGGGTCTTTGGGCCCTAGTTGGTAAGGCCGCGGAAAAAAAGTGAAAGGCCGTTCAAAGTTTGGAAAAGGGCGGCTTGTTATTGCTTTGCAAGAGGGGGCCGGGGGGCATTAGGGTCATTTTGCGCCCAGGCAACCCGAGGGGCTGGGGACCGGATGGACCTTTTTGCTGGGATGTTCCCCCCAATTCCCCCCAAACTTGCGTGGGGGCTCACTTCAGGGCGCTTTTTCAGGGCTCCGGGCCTCCCCATTGCGGCCTTTTCTGGATAGAAATCAGATCCCACTGCCCTTTGCCGCGGGGGGGGCCTTCTCTCCAAACAAACCTGGGGAAAAAGGGGGAGGGCACCGTCCCGGGCTCCAAGCCTTTGAGCATTCTCCGATCCAGTGGGGGCCAGGATTTAGGGCGGGCATGGGGGCTCTCGATTTTCTTCGTGCCGAAAATCTCCAACCCGATCCCCCCCAGGCAGCCACCGCGCCCAGGCTCAAGCGGGGGACCAAAAAAAGGGCTTCCCGTCCCCGCGTGGGCCCCCATTAGCGGAGGGGGCCTTTCCCGAAAAAAAAAAGGGACACCGCCCCCCAGATTTCCCCGCCCTTCCAAGGGGGCCCGCGGGGGACTCATGGGCCGGTGGAGTGGAATTTCTGCTCCCATGGGCGGGCCCAGGGTGGAAGCAGAACCGCAGGCGGGGTGGAGTGAAAAAAGGGGGGCTGGGGCGGCGGATCGGGGGCAGCTGGATCCGATCGGATCCCGCTTGGGGCACATAACAGGGCGCGGAAAATTCCCACCCCCCCAAAAAGCTGAACCGGGCACCGGGGCCAGGGGCCCCCCAGGGCCCACGGGGCCCCCTCGGCGGCCTCCAGGGGCGGCCGGGCTTCCGGCTTTGAACTCAAAACCGGGCCCTTCCCGGCCGAGGGCTTTTGGCCGGGGCTTTCGATTCAAAGCGGCGAAGGGGGCCGGGGGCCCTCGAAAGATTCGGCGGGGGCATTTTGAAAGACCGCTAACCGGGGCCGGTAAGGCGGGCCCAAAGGCTCTTTTCAAGGGTTGGGGACTTCCCCACCGGGCCCAATCGGCCTGCCTCCTCCCCGCGTTAGTTTGCCAGGGCTTGGGGGGGCCGCAAAGGATGTTTTGGGGGGGGGGGAAACCGGGCTTGGTGGCCCTTTTGCGGGGGAAAGGGATTTTCCCCGAGGCCTTTGGGCCTCGGGGGGCAAAGCCGCAACCAGGGGGAAACGGGGGCAGGGGGGCCGATCCCCGGATTTGTGGGCAGGGGGCCGAAAGGGCGTGAAGGGGCAGGGGATCGGATTGGGGCCCCGGCCGCCCGGGTTTTGGTAAGCGGGGATGGGACCCGAGGATTCAAGTTTGTGACCGTTGGTGGCCACGCCCAGTTTGCCATCCCAGGGCCCCGGCCGGGCCAGGGTTTGCGGAACGCCTTTTTCTCCCATGAGGAGGGAAACGGGATGGATTGCGGGGAGGCCTTTCCCTTTCTTTGGGGGAGGGGCCCCCTCGAACTCCTTGGGGACTTTGGGACGGGGGGCCGGGTGGGTTGGTTTGGCCATTGGTTGCGAAACGGAGCCCGGCAGGAACCGCGGGATTTGGGCAAAAACTTGCGGCGAGGGCCCCAAGGGGGGGCCGGGCGGGAAGGGCCCGCTTTGCGTTTAGCCCCTTTTTGCGGCCCGGCCCGGGGGCAGGGGACCATGGGCGGGGGGTGAAAAAAAAAAACCTTTGGCGGCCGAAACTTCACCCCCACTGTGGAAGATTTCGTTTTGGGGCCTTTCCCTTTGGGCTTTGGCTGGCCGGAAAAGGGACAACCCCGGCCCAAACGGGGCAGCCCGTGGCAAGGGCCCTGGAGGCCGGGAGGGCGGGCCCCCCGGTTTGGGGGCCCCACTTTTTTTCTGGTGGGCGGTGGGGAAAGCTAAAAGGGGGCCCCGCCAGGGGCCATTTTCTACCCAGCGGGGCTTTCCAGGGCTGCCGCTTGGCTGATTTCTTCGCTGGGGCCCCTCGATTCCGCCTTTTGCAAAGGCTTCCCGGATGGGGGGCGGGGCCCATCGATTCTCCGGGCCGGGGGGAACGGGCGAAACCAGGAAAACTTTTGGGCTTTCCATTGGGCCGGGCAAGGCAAGCTTTCCTTTCCTCCAGGCCAAGGCCCAAGGCCTCCCATCTTCTCGTAAGGGGTGATCGATCCCCAGAAGGCCGCTTGAATCGGGGGGCGGGGCCCCCTGCTGGCGCCCGGGCAAAGGGGCAGGGGGGGCCCAAAAGGCAGGGGTGGAAGTGGCAGGGAACTGCCCACGAACAAAAAAGCGAGGGATTCTGCCCGGGGGAGAGGGAAAATCGAGGGCGTAAAAAAAAAAAAGGCCATTGGGGCCGGGCCGCCCAAAGGCGGAGAGAGTTGACCGGGGGGGGGGACGCGGCCCGTTCCCCGCCGGGTGGGCAAAGGGGCGGTTTGTGTTGGCGCCAAGCGGCAAACCGCTTTTGCCGTAAGCCCTTTGGCCGGGGGCCCCGGGCGGGGGGAACATTTTTGAAAGCAAAAAAACCGGCCCAGCCGGACTTTCTTTCCAGGCGGTTTCTGCCGGGTCTTTGCTTTTCCAAGTGGGGCCCAAAATGGGGCTGATGCCCTGGCGTTTGTGGGCGAATGGGGACTTTGGGTGGAACGAAAAGCCCGGAAAAAAAAACTGGGGCGGGGCATTTGTTGGGCCGAGGGTACCAGGGGCTGTTGCTGGCCCCCGCGCCCCGCGGACCCCCGGGCGAGCCCTTGGGCCCCTGGCGGGGTGACGGGCTTTCCAATTGAAAGCGGCCAAAGGGGGAAGGTTTTTTCCAGTTTCAGCCAAAAACAAAAACCAAACGAAAGGGGTCGCGGGTGATTCGGGCCAAGGGGGCTGGGGGGGGGGGGCTGGGGGAGACCTACCTGCGCCGCAAAAAACAACACGGGGCCGGGCTGGAAAAGGCTGGGTTCTGACTCGTAGGTTGTGATGCAGGGGGCCCCATTGGGGGCCCTCAGGGCCCCAAGCTTTCCCCCGCCCTTTGAGGGGGCTGGGCCAATGCCCTTTTTGCTGGGCTTTCAAAAAGCCTTTTTTGTGGGCTTGTGGGGTTTGGGGCTCACCCCCCATTGGGGCTTTCTTTGCCCGCCTTGGCGGAATCCGAGGAGGGGGGCCCCTGGGGGAGGGATGTTTTGGCAGGCCTGAAGGGCAACGGCCCGGGGGCCTGATTGGGGGGCCGGGAAGTTTGGGACCCAGCAAATTGCTTCGGAAAGGGGGCTTTTGCCTGGGGGGGGGACTCTTTCGCTCTTGGCTTCTGCGGGGGCTGGGCCTTCAAGGGCAGGATTTTTTCCAAATTTCCCAGGGGGGGGGGGGCAAGGGGCAGAGGGGGGGCCGGGTTTTGGGCTGCGGGGCTTTGATTCCAAAAAGCTTTTCGTGGCCGGGAAAAGGGGGGTGGTGGCCTTTCTTCATGGCTTCTGCGGAGCCCGTGGGACCCCACCGGCACCAGGCGGGGGGGACCGCCGAAATTCGGGCGGGAGATTGTGGACGCAGTTGCCTCGGTTTGGATGGTGGCCCTGAGGGAAAAGGGGCCTGGGGGCTTTGTTGTTTTTGCCGGGGTTGGCTGGAAGCCCGGGTTGACTTGGGCTTTGTGTAGGGGCCCAAAAACCTGGCCGACCCTTGGGAAATCCGGGGGCCATTTCTTTTTCTCGCTCGATTCAGGGGAACGGCCCGAAATGGGGGCGAGAGAAAAGCTTGGCCGGGGCGGTTTTGGGCCATCGGGGCGAAGGGGGCCCAGGGGAAATTCCCAGAAATTTTCCAGGGGGCATTCGCGCCCGCCGGGGAGAGGGACGGGGGGGGGCCATGGCCGGTTGTGCGGAAAAAAAAAACGCGGGCCATCAACCAGCCCGAAAAACCGCAAGTGGGAAGGGGGGCAAAGCTTGGGGAAGCGGGGATGAAAAGTTGGGCGGGCCCACCCCATGGAACCTTGGATCCCACCGCGGGGCTGCTTGCCCGGATCGTTTTTTCCTTTTTGGGGGCCGTTTAGGCTTTGCCCCGGGGCTGGGACCCGGGCTGCTGGGGGGCCCGATGGGGGCGGGCCAACCAACCGAGCCAGGGGGGGGGCCCCGGGAGGGGAATTCCCAAAAGTTTTGAGGGCGGAAAACTCAGTGGCTGGTTATGGGCAAAGCCGCCAGCAGAAAACCCTTCTGGGGGCAAGGGGCTTTGGCTCGAAAGGGGGAAAAGGGGGACCAAGGCCGGCCAGGCTTGCACCCCAACCGTTTCCCAAGCGAGAGGATGTTTAAGATCGGAAAAAACTTTCCGCTTGATTGATTCCCACCGCCTGGCGGAGCAGGGACAAAAAAAAAGAAGAAAAAGGCGTTTCCCGGCGGGTCGGGAAAAAACGGGTGGTTTTGGCTGGGGCAAAAGGGGCTTTCCTCGCCCGGGGCTGCTGGTGGATTGAAATTTTTTTCTTGCCTTGTGGTCGGTTCGCTTCAGTTTGGGGGTCCGTTCCAGGTTTCTGGGGCTCCGCTGGGGATTAAGGGCAGGGTTTCACCGGCTTTTCGAATTTTTCAAAGTCCCAGATGCGGCCCCATTGGGGGCTTTCTTTGGGCCTGACGGACGTTTTCCCGCTGTGGGTGGTTTGCCGGGGCCTTGGAAATTAGCCCCTCAAACCCCGGCTTTCGGCTTGGAAAACCGGGTTTATCCCCAAGTTTTAAGGGGGCGGCAGCAAAAGCCAAAGCGGGATTTTCCCAGGGGCCGGGCGGGGGACGGGTCTTCAAAAGACGGGGCAAAAGGGCACCCCAGGCCGATTCCAGGGAAACCTTCGGGGGCTGGAATTTCGTGCCAGGGGCCGGGCGTTTACTTTCCTGGGGCGAAGGGTAGATTCCTTTCCTTTGCCCACCTTCATTTGCTTGTTGGGATCCGAATCCCCCTCCGCCTCAGTGCTTTGCTCCCTTGGCGGCCGGTCGTTAGGGGGGGGTTCGGCGGCAGGGGCGGTTGTTTACTGCATGGGGGCCCGCGCGGGGGCGGCCCGGGGGCTCCCCGCCTCGATCAAATCGGAGGTTGGAGAGATTTGCGGTTTTTGAGGGCTGTCTTCGGGGACGATCATGCCAAAGGCCGATTTGGGGGAGGCCGGCCGGGGCTTCTTTCTTTTTCCGTAAGTGGCGCAAATGGGGGCCCCACCCCGGGCTTTTGGCCCGGGTGGAACCGTTTTTTTGCCTGTGCAAGGGAAAGGAAAAAGGAAAACAAAGCCGCTTGCTTGCAGGGTTGCTGAGGTCGGCCATTGGTTTCTGCTTCAGCCCCCTTGGGGCAAACCAGGGAAAACCCAAGGCCGCCGCTGCCCCGGGCCTCCCAGCGGGGGATCCCCAGTCTGGCGCTGTTAGTGTGGTCCTTTTTGCCGTTGAAGGTGGCTGTTTTGGTAAAACCCCCACCCGCTGGGTTGAGGTTGGCCTTTCCCCCAAAAACCCGTGGGGATCGTTGTGGAATCCCAGGGCCCCCAACCCCGGCTTGTAGGGGCCGGTGGGACCAACGGTCCAGTGGCCGCTTTTTGGGCCCCGAATGGGGCTTGGAAGCTTGGGCCTTTGTGGCAAGGGGCCCCAGGGCCGGTTGGCGACGGGCGGCCGGCGTTTTCGATCTCTTTTTGAATCAGATTTCGGCGGGTGGGACCGCGTTGGTGGGAAAAAAAAGTTGGCTCCAGGCCCGGAGGCGAAAACCGGCAGGGGCTGAGGGGGGCTGGGCCCGGGGGCCTTCGGTTGGGCTGTTCCGCCCGGTTACTGGGCCGCGAATGGGACGTTTGTAAGGGCGTCCATCCCGGCTTGCTGGACCTTTGCCCCCCAGTAGGGCGGGGGGCGAGCATGGCCGGCCAGCTCGAGGGGAGAAAAAGGGCACTTCCCCGGCGGTAGCCGGGTTGCGGGCTGGGCCATTGTCGTTCCTGGAGAAGTAGGGGGCACCACCAAGGGCGGAGTTGGGCGGAAAGGGGGGCTGGTTGCGGGCGTTTGGGGCCGGCGGTTGGGCTTGGCGGTTTGATCGGCTGGGAAAAAACCGCAGAAGGGGGGGGCCCATTTGGCCCGGCCTCTTCCCCCAGGGCCAGGATTTTCGGCGTCTGGCCCTGGCTTCTTGGCTCGAATTCCGCCCGAATCGCCCGTCGTTGCAGGCATCGGGCCAAACGGGCGTCTGCCTGCTGCTTGGGTTTTTGCTTCTCGAAAAAGTAAACTGGGGGAAAGGCCGGGTTTTCCATTCAAAACCCGCGCCCCACGGTCATGGGGTGGGGGCTTGCCGTGTTGGGGGCGGACGTTTCCTTTTTCCTTCCTCTTTTGCCAAGGGGGGGGGCTAGCCGGCCAGGTGTCCAGGGGCAAAGGAAAAGGGGGCGAGGGGGCGGCCCCAAACCCAAAGCCCCCCCGCCGGCTTTGTGGAATGCCCTCGGGCCCCTGGGGCCCGCCTTTAGAAAGGGCCAGGGGCTCCTGCAAAGGGCCCTACCCCCCCACCGGGGGAAAGCGGGGCCGGGAGGGCGAGGGCTGGCGCCTTCAAAATGGAGGGGATCTTTGCCCGCCAGCTCCCCGCGGGACCCACGGGCGGCATGGCGCGGGGGCTGATCCTGAGGGGGGCGAATCCCATTGCAGATCCTTTCCAGGCGGGCTGGGAGGCTTCAAAAAGGGCCCACTTGAAAGGCGGGAGCGGGGTGGGAAGGGAGCCGGTGCCGGTGGTGGGGGGCCATTGGTGGGCCGGGCCAAGCGGCAAAGGACCCAGAAAGCAGGGCGGTGGGGCGGGGTTTTCCAAAAGGGGCCGGGCTTTTCAGCGTCCGTTGCGGGGAAAAAGGCCGGGGCCTTTTTTTTGCGCAAGCCCCCCACAGCCGCGCCGCGGCGCGCAACCAAGGCCGGGGGGCCTTGCCGGGCGGCAAAGGCCCTTTGAGGGCCCGGGCCACCGACCATGGGGGACGGGGGGGCCTTGTTGGCGTTAAAGGCCCCCACATCAAAAAAGGCGGGACGGGCGCCCCGCCGTTCCCAAACCCTGTCCCTCTGCTTGGGGGAACTTGCTTGCTGGTCCCGGCTTTCCCTTTGGCCCGGCCCGCCACCACGGTTGTATGGAAGGTGCCGGGGATTTGGAAAGGGGCTCCCGGGGCGGGGGGCCTTGGGGCCTCAGGGGCCGGGCCCCAACCGGATGGGCAGGGGGGGGCCGTTGCTTTGCGGGGGGGGCGCTCTTTTTTTTGGAACCAAGGCCCCAAGGAAAAAGAAACCCCGGGATGGCCGCCATTTTTTTTTCAAAGCCCTTCCGGCTTTTTTCATCGGCCCCGCTTTTCTTTAGGCCTTCCCAGGCTTCCTTTGGTGGGGCTGAGCCTCAACTTTGAAGGTTGAAATCGAAGCCGGGCCCATTTTGGGGGGCCCTGGTGATGGGCCCCCATCCAAAGCCCCCCAGAAGAATCTTTTGTGGGGCATGCTTCGGGGCTTCTCCTTTCAGTTTGGAAGTGCCCGCCCCCCAAGGCCCGCCGGGTGGGGAATCTTCAATCGGGGGCATGGGGACCGGCTCCACGCTTTTGCCGTGGGGGATGATCGTTGGCTTGCCTTTGAGGGCTCCCAGGGCGGGAAAGCTTTTTCCAAAGCTTCCCGGTGGCCGCTCCGGCCCCCACTCCGGGGGCCGCCCATGGGGGCCAAACCAGATCCGGAAAAGGCCCGGACGCCGCCCCAGGGCCGAAGAGTGCCTTGTAGCGGGGCATTTGCCCAACCAGGCCCAGCGCGAGGACGGGGCCGGGGGGCGTTTTGAAAAAAGGCGGGATTTCCAAATCGGGGGCGGATTTCTTGGGGCCGGCTTTGATTGGAGCAAATTAGGGGGGCTGTAAAAGCCACTGGGTGAAAGAAGCGGGCGCTGGGATTTGAAGCCAGGGGGGATTTGCGGTGCCCCCATGGCAGGGAAGGGGCCCCGGGGGAGGACTTCGGGAGCGGGGGAAAACCCCGGCGAGGGCAAGGGGGGGCCGCGAACCGCGCAAAGCGGGGCCTCGCGGGGACTGCGGGCGCCCTTTTTTTGCCCCGCCCGGGCCGTTGGATCGTGGACGGAAACCCCCGGCCCCCGCCCCCGCCCGCCTTTCCAGGGGGGCCCACAAGGGAGGCCCGTCAAAGCCCCCCATATTTCCCATTCAAGGCTGCGGGGTGTTTGCTGGGCAAAAATAGGTGGTTTTGGGGGGGACGGGTTTTGCTGGGGCCCCAGGGAACCCCCGTGGAAGTTTTGGACCCATTTTGGGGCCTCACCTTTATCGGAGGCGATGAAAAAGGGGGCATTGGAAGACGAGGGGTTGGGAACCGGCCCTGGCGGTCCACCCCAAGACCCTTCGTTGAAGGTTTTTGAAAAACTTTGGGGCTTTTTCGCCGCCATTGGGATTGGGCGCAAACCTTTTGCTTTGGGGTTTTGGGGTGGGCCTTGCAAATTCGCCCAAAGAGGTTTGGGAAAAGCCTGCTCGGGTTTGCTTTTTCCCCGGGCGGCTGGTTCCAAATGAGGGGGCTTACCCGGGGCAGGGGATACCGGCGCCTCGAGGAAAAAAACGGATTCGGAGTGTGGCAAAACCTCTTTCGGTGGGCGATTCTCGGGGGGACGGTGATCGGGCTTCGAATTCGTGGACTCAAAATGGCCCCCGAGTCCCCGGCGCCAGCCAGACGAGGGGGCAGGAAGGGTTTGCCGCTCGATTGGGGCGCCTCCACCCTGGGAGGGCGGGGGCGAATCATTTTTCAACCGGGGCGGAATGGCCACCCTTTTGATCCCCAACGTGCCTTTTCCAACGGGCTGAAGCCAAGCGGTCTCCCCCCCCTTTTTGCGCTTTTCCCCAGGGGGGGGACCCATCGGATTAAAAAACCCGGGGGGGAAAAGGGCCGCGGGGCTTCGGTGAAAAAGGCTTTCCACCCCAAAGCTCGAAAATCGGCTGGGTGGGGGGGATTTCCGGTTGAAACCCCGGCCAAAAAACGGTGGGCGAGGGGGAAGGGCTGAATTCACCATGTGGCAAAGGGCTGGGTTTTCGCCGCCAAAAGATTCCAAAGGCCACCAGCCAAAAAAAAGGGGGCCCCGCCAGGTTTGGCTTCAGCGCTTGATCTCTACCAGGTGGGGGATTGGGGCCGGGGCAACTGTTGAAAGGGGGGGACGGTTCGAAATCCTCGTGGTGGATTGAGGGACGGGGCCTCGGGCAAAAAAAACCCAAGGTGCTGGGCTTCGATGGAAAAGGCCGGGGCGCAACCCCCCCACCAGCTTTTCTACTGGCTTTTTGCGGCCCCCTTGGGGGGGCGATGAGCTTGAAATGAACCGGGGGGCCCTGGGCAAGGGGGACCGTTTCGGAGGGGGGGGGGCCGCTTTACGGCCTCTCCGTGTGCCGGAACTTTTCGGCGAAGTTGCAGGGGGACGCCCCCGGTTTGTTCCGCCACCCGGGTTGGGGAATTGGTACGTCCGGTTTTTGCGGGGTGTGGCAACGGGCCGGGGGGCCATTTTTTGCTTCGGCCTGTTTTTACGACCATCAAAGCCCCTGTCGTAGGGGACCTGGGGGACTGCTTTTTGGAACCTGCTCATTTTGGAAAAAACCCCCCGCTTTTTTTTTTCTTCAACCTTCGGACAAAAGGGAGGACCACCGGGGTGACCCATGGGCTTGCAAATGGCCAAAAACAAACTGGATTGGATTTTGCGGTTTACCAACCTTGGGTGGGGCTGGGGATTAAAACTTTTACCAAGCCGCCACCGAATCCGGTTTTTTGAGGGCGGGGTTGGGCGCGTTGGGGAGTTGCTGAGTGGGTGAATTTTCAAGGACCCGGCGGCTCGGATTTTGCAGGGGCGGGTTCAACTTTCACCCTTTTTTCTTTGCTTCAGGCCAACCCCGGGGGGGCGCTTGCTGTTTGCCGGTTGACATTTTTGCTGGAGGCTGGCGCCTTGAATGAAGGGGACCGGGCACGGATTTCGGCCCCCACCTGGGTCCACGGCAAAGCGCGTTGGGGCGGGTGGCCGGGCTTTGCCGGGCGGGGGGCCAGGGTGGGAAAGCCAAAACGATCAAGCGGCGGTTGCCCTGGTGGGGGGCCCCCCTATGCTTGATGCGGCGGGAACGTGGGGAAGGGAAGGCCACGCCTTCGTTTTATGGCCCGCGCCGCTTGGAACCTTCCGAGCACCCCCTTTGCTGCGCCTTTACCCGGGGCCGGGGTTTTCTCCCCCAACCCCCCACGGGCCTGGAGTGGTTTTGCTATTTTGGCCAAAAAAAGGGAAAAAACCGTTTTCTTTGGCAGGGGGCTGAGGGAAGGTTGCTTTTTCGTCGGTGGATTTGCCGGTGGTTTGTTTTTCGGGGTTTCCGCCATGGGGCGCCACCCCGCAGGGCGAGCGATGTATCGGGGGCCCGCCTGAAAACTGCTGGCCGCCCCCCCCTTCTATTGGACCCTGGGAAACCCAAACCTGATCACAGGGCGGACCGGGATTGGGGAAGGCCGGTGATCCGGGACCCGGTTAGCGCAAAAAAATCCCGAATTTTTCTCGGGCCAAAGTTTGGCCGCCCGTTATTCGGGGAGGGGGGACGCCGGAGGGGAGGATGTGCCCGCAAATTTCCCCCGCCCAAAGGGAAGGGCAGGCGGGGGGGGGGGGGGAACCCGTTTTCGTGCCATTCCCTGCCATTTTCTGGGAGGGCTGGCTGGCTCGGGTTTGGGGGGGGCCAGGGGGGCCGTTGCTTGCGAATTCTCGAAACGGATGTGGCCCGGAGGGGATGGCGGCCCACCTGGACCCGGGGCTGATTCCCCCCCAATCCGACCGAATTTTTTCCCCCCGATCCCCACCGGGGATTCCGGTCCTTGGCGGTTTGAATTGGCCCAAGCCAGGCCTGGAAAGGGCCCAACCTGGCAAGCGAAAAAGGGGAAAGCCTTTGTGGGGGAAAGGGGTTTCGGTTGGGAACGGGGCCCCCAAAGTGGGGCGGGTTAGGGGGGTTCTTGGCGGGAGTGGGGCTGATTTTTTTTTCAATTGGGCCGGGGGGCATTCACCCAAAAATCTGCCAGCCTTCGGGGGGGAATTTTACCAACTTACCGGCAAGCCGAGATTTTGATTGGCCCAAAGCCCTCATCCCTCGATTGGCAAGGACCCGATCCAAAAGGGAGCCCCAATGCCAGCTTTTGCGGGTGATTTCTTGTTTCAAACAAGGCGTGGGGCCAGGAAGTGAGGGGCGGGTTGATGCTTCTTGTTCGGCCCGGAAAAAGGACTGCTTGAAGAGTTTTTTTCCCCACAGTTGTGGCCTGAATCCCCAGGCCCAAAGCTTGAAAAGCCCGAAGCTTGTTGATCATCGGGGGACTTTCGCGGGGCGCCATACCAAAAGGCGGAAAAGATTTCAGCGAAGCCAAACTTGCTTTCCCTTCTGCCTTTGATTGTTTGTCCCTGGGAACAGTTCGATGGAACCCAAAGGCGGGAGGGATGGTGTCTTTTTGAGGCCCAAAAGGCGGCCTGGAGCTGGAGGGGGGCCGCCCACGGGGCCCCTTGAATTTCCGGCTTTCCGCTTGATGGGCCCTTCGGGGCCGGTTGTTTTGCCTGGGCGATTTAACTTGGGGGCGAATGCGGGCCCGCGGGGGACCTACCGGGCCGCCGTTGATTCCGCGGGGCGGGCTTTTTTTTTGTTGGGGTCTTGGGGCAAAAGGGTTGGTTAAAAGGTACGCCTGGGCCCCGGGCTGGCCTCTCTTTTGCCATTTTTGCCCTAACCCGCTGGGCCCCACCGGCCGAACGGGGAAAAGCGAGGGGGAACGAAACGGGGCCCGGTCTGCGGTTGGCTGCCGCCCCTTGGGGCTTTGCCCCTGGCGGTTGAGGAATGGTTGCTTGGCCCCAGGCGGGGGGGGGGGCGGCCTTGGCTGGGGGAGGATTCGGGCCTTTTTTCCGCCTTGGGGGGGGCCTTTTTGTGCCGGCAGCGATGGCCTGGAGTTGTGGTGGATGCCCTCCGGGCGCGGCGCTGGAACGAGGAGCGAGCACGCGGCGATCGAGCTGAGCCGTGGATCCCGTGGCGTGCCGATGCAGACCTGCAGGTGGATTGGGTGATGGCACGGCCGAAGTTGGTGCCATGGACGATCGGGCGGCCCCTGAGTCCCGAAGCTGCGCCACGTCATTACGCCGAGCGCAGTTGATAAACTGCTCGTCACGGTGACGATGGGGCTGTATGTGGCGTCAACTGCCAGGGTGGCGCTGGCTTGGGCTGCCCGCTGCCGCGGCTACTTGGTGATCGGCCTGATGGGCCAAGCACGGGCAGGGCGGTGGTTGGAGGCGCGCCTGGGCGGGGCGCCCAGGCCCTGGTTGCCGGTGATGGCTCGACGGCCGGGCCGTTACAAACGCAGTGCACGGAGCTGTGCGGCTACGGCGCTGCATCCCGAGGGCGGGCTCGGGGCTGCTGCGAGCCCTGTGGATTGGCAAAGCCCGGCCCTGACGGTGATGTACGGCAGCGGAGCAGCAAGCCGGGGCACCCGCTTGGTACTCGGGCTGAGGGCCACCGACGCAGCAGTGGATGGAGGTGAATCCAGGCCGCCACCCGGCCGCCTGGGTGATTTCACCTGGACCGTGTGAACGGGCCTGGTGTTCGAAGCTGGTGGCTTGAGCGATGAGTGGAATCCCACGGGTGAATCGATCCAGGGCCCAGCAGGGCCTGCGGGGCCTGCGGGGCCTGGTTGGCTGTGGCCACCCGGCCCAGCGTGGTGGCTCGGGCAGCGAAAGCCGTTGCAGTGGCTCGATTTCAACGATCACCAGCGAGCCATCGGCTCCAGCGATGGTTCTCCTGCGCACTTACAGCGCCAAGCTCTCCGGCCGGGATTGCTGCTCAACAGTTGGGCCTTTCGGGCTTGCGCACGGGTTGCTTGCAGCGGGCGGCTCTTCGGAGAAACAATCTCTGGCTGGTGTCAACCCGAACCAGACGACCTCCTCTCAAGCGATCGAGGGTGCTGTGGACCTCCGTGGCACCCATCGGCCACCCGGGCGTCGACCGCGCCCCCTACGGGTGGATGTCGAGCTTCGCCACAGCGGCGACGGCGAATGTGGACGGCTGGAACGGGTGGCCGTGACACGATCTGGGACGCGCGGGCAACGGTTACTTGGCGCGGGCTGGCTTTTTCTATTTGCGGCGCGGCTTGGCCTTTTTCCTGGATGCCAGTTACGGACAGCGGCGCCCGGCGTCGGCACCCCGCCTTGTTCTGTGCCCTGACCAATCAGGTGATGTCGGCTTCTGTTGCTTCCTGACAAATCCGTCCTGGGCCAAACTACTGCGGCTTCTTTTCGCCGCCATTTCAGGAACTTTTGGTGCTCAAAGATGGCAACTGGCAGTTCGCCAGCAAAGAAACAACACCTTGTTGGCCAACTGCAGGGGACCACGCGACTTGAGGGTTTTCTTGCCGCAAACGTGCACATTGGATTTTCAGGGGTGGTTTGCAACCACCCCACAACCACGGAGGGTGTTTCTTGGTTCGAATCGCCGATCTCCACCCACAGGGCAGATTAGCCGAAGGGCTCCCAAGAACCTTGGAAAACTGGGCCTTTGGCTTGGCACCATTTACATTTGCGTTTGCTGGCTTCCAGCTTGGCAAGGGACGATCAATTGCAGTTAGCCCCGGAAAAACAATTCGGATGCCAAAGCGGGGTTGTATGCGAGAGGCGAGGGGGGACCGCTGAGTGACCGTTGGAGCGTCTTGGCACATAGGGAGGGCAAAGACCCGGCTTTTCTCGCTGATTTGGGGGGGCCTGGGACGAAAAAAACAAACCGGCTCGATTCCGGCGGGGGGCCCCCGCCCAAGGGGGCGTTGGGCCCCGGGGTTTTTTTACCCCGAATCCTTCTTCTCCTG
>Ga0163217_1013690_pt1 | contig 14841 bp, 11 predicted proteins | sample SynspAceP_FD_185933 | JGI IMG/M metagenome (GOLD analysis project Ga0163217, IMG submission 185933) | Saline lake microbial communities from Ace Lake in Antarctica - Synechococcus sp. Ace-P (PacBio error correction) | ecosystem: Environmental > Aquatic > Non-marine Saline and Alkaline > Saline ... | reverse complement strand
GTCAGAAAATTTGGCTACCTTTGTTGTTGAACGTTATGATAAAACCCAAATGGCGAGAGTTTGGCCACGAAAGATTTTAACCACCTTGCTGAAAAAGCCCAGCACGCCAGACGCACAAATACAATGGCAGCTCACGAAGCGCTGTTGAAAGCGACGTTTCATGTACACTAATAGCCTTGATGAAGGTACGTTAAATGTATCGCTATATTTGTTTATTAATCTGGTTCTTATTGGCAATTGGTACGCGCATCGGAAAATTTTTGCCCTGCAATACCACCAGAGCATTGCCGCACTTTTGTCGCGCCACCGTCCCCTTGATTCACTCCATACGGTTATGTATCAGGACCATTGACGATAAAATGGCGTTTAAAGCTGGCAAAAGAGTCATGTTTTCCTGATTATAAAACCTTGCTGGGGTTGCTTGATTCGGCCAATTGTTCGGATTTCGCGATAGCCAAAGACATTTCAGATAGCACGGCCAAGGCATTATTAGAGTATTCCTGGCTATGTTCTAACGACAGTGCTTTGATTGGCGGTTTTTGAAAGACTCTATTGAAAATGCGGTGGCGATTAGGCATGGAATCAACAAGCGAATAAGTGGTTAGGATTTTCCGACACGATAAAAAACGTAAGTTTGAATAAGGCAGGGGACCGCATTGGCTGCATGAAAGCTCAAAATACCAGAGAAACCAGGGCTCCGACGATTCCCGCCGCTGACGCTGTTGAGACAATTTGGGTTACGAGTTTATTCCCCCGAAGTGTTTTGTTTGGCCAGGCGGGGAAATCTTGTGGGGATTTGCGCACGTTCTTTCGCTGAGGTATTTAGCCAAGCAGCCGTTTTCCTATCTTGGGCAAGCTTCGGTTTGTCAGAGGAATCGATTGATTAAATCGTGACATCAGCTGCCAATCCTGCCATGAACGAAGGTTTAAGCGCCGCAATGAAAAACTTTCTACGATGCGTTAAACCTTTCATGGCAATCCGGTACGGTGTTTTATCGACAGAGTAAAAAAGCACAGTCCAACATTCAATGAATCGAATTGGCAAACGCCCGCAATAATGAATACCATTTTACCGAAGAGCTAACCGTCGAAAACACCCACCAAGGTTCGGCAATGGTGTATTCCCGATACTTGTGTGTTTGTGAATGGCCTTGCCTTGAGGTCGTGATCGGAGGCGAAGCGTACACAGTGTCCAGCCAACAAGGGAAAGCTAAGGCTGGGAAATCCTCGGTGTGGAAGGTAGTCTCGCAACGTATTCGATAACCAAGCTCAGATCAAATCCCGGCATTTGTTTGCCTTACAGTCAGTTGTTGATATCGATTTATGGCGATGACGGTTTGTACGGCACCTGTGGCCCGAAAGAAATAAATTTTCCTTTTTATTTTTTTTTGTTTTTTTTTTTTTGCGAAGTGGAAAGAAGAGGAGAGCACCGAGGTGACATTTTCACGCCTGAGAAACACGCCGCTTATCGGCCAGCCAAGCTAGTGCCTTGTTCGATCAATTCGACCGAGCAAAACGCGGAGAAACCTATCTTGCTTTGATCGCGGGTGGGGATTTTGTTGGTAACGGATTCAGGATCGTCTGTTGGTGTCTTTGTTGCGCCATGACAGATTGCTGAATGACGGATGGGTTTAGCTTTGTTTCGACAAAAGAAACCGGGCGATTGCTGGGCGCGTTATCAGCAAGTGTTTGCATTAAAGCCTTGGTAGAGCGCTCACACCTTGATGATGGCGTGGAAGAGGGCGGGCGGTTACAATTCCAAAGCGCCAAGGCACTCGTAAACGGCGGCGTGATCGGCATCCACGGGCTCTGGCAAATTCCTTTACCATGGTGTTTCTCATCCAGGCGCTTGATCTAGGTTGCCTGAGCTGGCGCGAAGTCGGGTGATGTGGTTGGACTGACCGAGTGGATTTGGAAAGTCAGTTATCGCAAACTTTATGTCTGGGGGCGGGGCTTTGTCGACGAAGATCAGTTTCCAGGCGCTGGCGACCAATCGGGCGCGCCTTGCCTCAGCAAATTGGCAGGGCAACGGCGGATTATCTTTTCTATTATTAATAATTTGGCACCGCGGTGGCAAAAAGTTGCCGGAATGCTATTAAACGACTGCCCAGATATCATCAGTTGCTGGTGGACGAAGGACACCGCAGCCAGATGGCGAAACAATATCGAATGCGCCAAACCTGCCCAAGCGGCGTTTGTGGCCTTTAACCGGTACGCTTTGTTGTGCAAACGATCAAAACGGTGAAACAAGTTCGGCAAGATTTTCATTCCTACACATGCAACAAGCGGGTGCGAAGAACAAAACGGTTACGCCGTTGTTGTAACGAAAGACGCAAAGCAGAACTCAGCCCCAATGACAAAGCCACTCGACGCTATGGTTGATCGCATGTTACCGATACGCTGACGACAACACACGCGCGGACTTAAAACGTAGTATTGTCAGCAAGGGCAGATTTATCAACCCACGGGTCGGCTTTAGAAATGATCGACCATGATATTTCGGACCAATTTCAAACTTCAAAACGTCGTGGTTTAAAGGGCCAATTTGGCATGTGTTCCAAAGCCTCGGCAATTCGTATAAGTGTTGTTGGATGGAATTGGTAAAGTGAATTTCTGATGGTGCGATGGTCGGCACCTGGACCACGCGAAGAAGGCCATCTGTTGAAGTCGATAAAGACAGCACGGACATGCGTAGCAAAATTGGTGGAAAAACACGTGGACTGTGATCTGAGAAACTACGACACAGCAGATGTATATAGCATTTTTGAGGACGATGGCCCAGAATTCATGATCGTGGCTGGACAAACTTACTGACGGGCGTGTGGTTGATGGCCGAAAAATACGGTTTTGTACAGTGGTGTATAAACGTGGTAGAAATGGTGGGGTTTGATTCAAGCGATTGCGCGGGTAAATTCGTTTGTACAAAGACGAAAATTTGGCTATTTGATCGATTATTCGCCGGTGTGCTGACGGAATTAGACACCAACAATTTGAGAAGTTCGGATCTTGCTAAAGCGCAACGCAAGCGGGCTTTGGATATTTGACGAAATTCTCAGAGCTTGGTACAGCGCCATCGGAACCGAGTACAAAAAACTGCCGAGCTTGTACGGACTTGTGGTCATTTTTTGATTCGTTCAGATAAGAGTGACCGTTAAGCATTTGGAGCTGCGTTGGCGGTTGAAAAATCGAAAAATATTGAGGTCAGCTAACCGATCGTTGACTTGAAAAAACGTGATGATTTTTATGCGGCGGCTGATTACAGCCCTTGAGATCGTCAATATCAAGCCGGCTTGCGTGCGCTTTGCAGGTCCTTGATACTTCTCACTTGTGGTTGTCTAAGTTCGTCAGCACACCGCGATATCGATCAAATAGCAAATCTTTGTCTTTCGTACAAACGGATTTACACCGCGCATCCTTGAATCAAACTGTGTTGTTTCAACGGTTTATTCTGTACAAAACCGTATTTTTCGGCTCATCAAAGCGTCAGTAGTTTTCACACGAATCATGATGTTGGCCGTCGTCCTCAGAAATGCTTTTAATAATCTGCTTGGTGTAGTTTTCTCGTCTGATTAGCCACGTTGTTTTTCCACCAATTTTGTACGATGTTCCGTGCTGTCTTTATCGACTTCCACAATGGCCTTCTCCGCGTGTCACGGTGCCGACATCGCCACACAGAAGTCACTTTACCAATCTCATCACAAACTTTATAGCGAATTGCCGAGGCTTTGAATACATGCCAAAATTGCCCTTTTAAACCACGATGTTTGAAGTTTTGAAAATGGTCCGAAATATCATGGGCGATCAATTCTAAGGACCGTGGTTTGATTTAAATCTGCCCTGCTGAGCAAACTTCCGTTTTAAGTCCGGCGTTGTTTGTCGGTCAGCGTAATTCGGCTAAATGCGATCAACCAGCCGTCGATGCTTTGTCATTGGGTGAGTCTGCTTTTGCGTTCTTTCGAACAAGGCGTAACCGTTTTGTTTCCACCGCTTGTTGCATCGGTCGTAGGAATGAATATCTTGGCGAACTTGTTTTTTCAGTTTTATCGTCTTGCAACAAAAGGCGTACCGGTAAAGGCCACAAACACGCGCTTTGAGGCAAGTTTGGCGCATGCGGATTATTGTTTTCGCCATTATGGCTGCGGTGTCCTTCGTCACCGCCACGATGATACTGGGGCTGTCGTATTATGCATTCGGCAACCCACCGCGGTGCCCAATTTATTAATAATGAAAGATAATCCGCTCGTTGCCCCTTGCCATTTGCTGCAGCAAGGCGCGCGCCATTGGTCGCCCATCGCCTTGGGACTGATCTTTTCGTCGACAAGCCCCGCCCGAACAATAAAGGTTTGCCGATAAACATGATTTCAAATTCCACTCGGTCAGTCACCCAAATCACCCGACATTCGCCAGCTCAGGGCAACCAGAGCAAGCCTTGGAGGAACACCATGGTAAGGATTTGCCAAGCCCGTGGAATGCCAGATCACGCCGCCGTACGAGTTCGCCTTTGGCGCTTGGAATTGCATAACCGCCGCCTCTTCCACGCCCATCAATCAAGGTAGTGATTGCGCTCTAACCAAGCTTTAATGCAAAACACTTGCTGATAACGCGCACAATTGGCGCCGTTTTTCCTTTATTTGTCGGAACAGCCTAACATTCGCGTCAGTCCAGCAATCTGTCATGGCGCAACAAAGACACCAACAGACGATCACTGGATCCGTTTACCAACAATTCCCCACCCGCGATCAAAGCAGATAGGTTCTCGCGATTTTGCTCGGTCGATGATCGAACAAGCGCATTAGCTTGGCTGCGCGAAAGCGGCGTGTTCTCAGGCGTGGGAAAATTCACATCGGTGATCTCTTCTTCTTTCCACTTCGCCCAGAATTTATCTTTCGTTGCCACAGGTGCCGTACAAACCGTTTCATCGCCAGTATCGATTAATCAACAAACTGACTGTAGGGCAAACAAAATGCGGGATTTGATTCTTGAGCTTTGGTTCGAATACTTTTGCCGAGACACCTTCCAGCACCGAAGGCGATTCCCGCCTTAGCTTCCCTTTTTGGCTGGACACTGGACGCTTCGCTCGATCACGACCCACAGGCAAAGCATTCACAAACACACAATATCGGGATACACTTGGCCCGTACCGTGGTGTTTCGACGGTTAGCTCTTCGGGTAATAATGGTATTCATTAATTTGGCGGCGTTTGCCAATCGATACATATTGAATTGGTTGGACTGTGCTTATTCTACCGATCGAATAAAACTCCGTCACCGTGATCTGCCATAGGTTACGATCGTAGATTTTCATTGGCGGGCGCTTAACTTCGTTCATGGACAGGATTGGCAGGCGGATGAACGATTCTTATCAATTCGATTCTCTGACAACTCCGGAAAGCCTTGCCCAAATAGGGAAAACGCTGCTTGGCTAATACCTCACGAAGAACGTGCGGCAAGATCACCACAGCAGGCATTTCCCCCGCTGGCCAACAAACACTTGGGGAATAACTCGTACCCAAATTAGGCTCAACAGCGGTCAGCGCGCGGAATTCTTCGAGCTGTGTTTCTTCCATGTATGAGGCTTTCACCCAGCCATGCGTCCTGCCTTATTCAACTTACGTTTTTTTATCGTGTCCGGAATCTACCACTTCATCGCTTGTCTATTATGCCTATTCAGCCACGATTTTTCAATAGAGTCTTTCAAACCGGCCAACAAAGCCACTTCGTGGTAGAAAATCGCCAGAACTCTAAAATGCCTTGGGCCGTTGCTTCAATAATGTCCTTTGGCATCGCGAATTCGAAACAAAGCCGAATCGCCAACCCCAGCAAGGTTTTATAATCGGAAAAAACATGACTCTTTGCCAGCTTTAAACCGCATTTTTCGTTTCAATGTCTGATACATAACGCTATGAGTGATATCAACGGTGGGCGACAATAATTGCGCGTAATGTTCTTGGTGTAGTATTGCAGGGCAATTTTTCAGATTGCGCGTCACCATTGCCAATTAAGACAATTAAAACAATATAGCGATTACATTTTAGACTTCATCAGGGCTATTAGTGTACATTAAACGTCGCTTTCAACAAGCGCTTCGTAGCTGCCATTTGATTTTGGCTTGGCGTCTGGGACTTTTTCAGCCAACGGTGTTAAAATCTTTCGTAGCCAAACATCTCGCCATTGGGTTTATCAAACGGTTCAACAACAAAGGTATCCAAATGTTTCTGACAAATAGGTGTTTAGGCGGGCGCAATCCACAAACCTCGCCGTTTCCATTACAAACCAAATTCATTCACTGTCAGCAGACGTAAATTTCAGCATCACGATTTAACGATTCAGATCTTTCTGCTGTAAGGTTCGCCCTCGACAAGCTTGCCGTTCGGATACCTCACGTTAGGTGTACACCAGCCAAATATTGCGTAGATAATCATTTTTCCACTAACTGAGGGAACCAAGGCTGCTTTCCCTGATACTGCGATATCATCCAAACCTACTGGTTCGCCGGGGCAACGCCAACTCGCTACGATTAAAGGACAAACGCACCAATGCCATTCTCGCTTGCAGCGCCAACAATAATATCGTCAACTCGAGCTAACGCGCCAGCCTTTTCCGCCAATGAAACGTCATTAAATCCTTCAGGAAGATTTTGAGAAAAAAATAGGATGAAGGTACAGAAGAAGAGCCGTCCAACTTGGCTTGGTCATGGTCAGAGAAACAAAGCGCTCTGTTTGACTAGGTGATAATGATGCCCTGCGCACTTGGTCAGCAACCAAGCTCATGGCCTTCTGCGTCAAACGTGGTTTGTCGATGCTATGGAGGGGAAACAATAGACTCAGTGTCGCGGACATCGTTCATCCTCCGCAAACAAAATTCTATCTCGTCCCATTGGGGTAAATGGTGTTTTTTGGGGGTGACTTCCTTAAGGTTAAGGCCGACGGCGTCTAGATAGCGTTCGAGAATAATCTAAGAACCAGTGACGGCCGTTTCAATCAAGGACAAAGTTCGATTTATTCCACACAGTTTGTTTCTTGCCATTTGCTTTTGCGTTTTTTCAGCGCATTGGCGGTGCTGCGCAAATTTGCTCGCCGATTCTGCCTCGATTTGCCATTCTGCCATCAAAACCATGACTACACATACAAAAGTTTGTTTTAACAAACAAGGTAGTCTAATAGGAAAAGATTGCTATAATAACCAAACAAATTAGACGTTTAGCGCTTCTTTCTGCATACGCAGAGAAGTCGATGACATTGGTCTTATGTTAACGTCTTTTGGCTTAACGTCTTTGTTCTTCTCAGCGCTGGGCTTGGCATGTTTTCTGATTCAGTGAAGCCTTCACCCAGCCGGTGCGCAAACATCAGCAGGTAAGGAATTTGAGAGGCAATTCGGCGGGCGCGGCGCTCGGCAGCCGTTGTTATTCACGCCGTCTAATACCATTGTTTCTTTTGAGAAGTTACCCTGAAAGTACATTTCTCGTTTTCGTAAATTCGGTGTTGTGGTTTTTCGGGGTCCGGGCAAAGCGGTTTAGCCATTGCAGCAAAAGGCTTTTGACGGGATAAAAGTTGGATCTTTGTGGCCTTTCGCTTACGGGGGATCTCGCCAGGTAAAAGTATAAAATCGTAGTAGTCTCTCCTCTTCGGCTAAAGTCTTCATAACAAGCGCTCCACACGCCCAAGACAATCATTGATATTTGCGCTTTGCGCCGCTTGCGAGGTCGTTGCGTGGTACAAACACGCGCCGTTGCCTAGGCTCGTGGCACGCTCTAACGATTCCGCGACCTCTTTTCATCATATTATGCGGCGCTGTTGAGCCCTAATATTCAGATAACAAATGCCTTTCAAAATACGTTTATAAAGCTGGCAACGGTACCTTTTTTCGGTGCAACTGGTTCATGCCAATAACGTGTGTTGTAAGTCCATCACCGCAAGTATTTTGGCGTTTCACGAGGGACACAACTTGCACCAACCATTGCCGTCGGTATCGTTACAACATCAGTCGCCTAAAACGATTCGGAAACACGCCGTCTTTTGTCTGTTCGTGGATTCAGTTAATGGTTTTGTTGTGGCGACGTTTCCACACAGTGCGTTTTCGACCTTTCACCGTGTTGGGTGAACAAATCCACTGCGCTTTTGGTACAGTGTAAACACCACATATTTGTCCTCCGAGGATAATATTAAGAGACGTTTCGGCTTTCCAACACACACGACGTTTTGCCGGTGAGCAACTTGCTGCATTCAAGGCTTTTTTTTTCTTGGCTTTAAATGCGCCACGTTTGGATTGTAAGGCGCTGATTTTTGATCGAGCAGCGTGAGAACGCCGCGATTTATTTGTTCTGTTCTGGATAGAGGGCAATAAATTTTATAATTCTTTTACATCTGATGAGTGATTGTGGGTAATTTTGAACCAACCTACTAAAGATCATTTGAGTTGTAATGTCGTAACTAAAAAGGACATTGATAAATATAATTTCCACACACATTTTGCTTAGGTAGTCAAAACAAGACAGACAAGCCTGTAGAGGCATATTCAGTCTAATATGCTTCACTTATTATGGAAAACCCTGTAAGTTTGGCCGTAACCGGTTGAAAATAAAATTATCACCATTGAACCCATTCTTCGAGCACGAGATGGCCGCGGACATTTAAACTGATGAACTTTGAGATTATTGTTTTCTTACGCCTGCGCTGAAATCTGATACAGAAATATCTCTGAAAGAAAATCTTTGGGTGTGGCTTTTTTTCCTTTAAATTTTTAGGGACCCTTTTTTTTTTATCATAAAAACCAATTCCCAAAGAATAACGTTTCCCACTCTTCACTGCCCAGCAAAGCGTTTTTTGCCTAGTTTGAGCAATTGCTGGCTCAAGGCTTTTTCTGCTGCTGGCTGGCGGCGAATGAGCTTTTCGGTAGAGGTAACAATCGGCCTTGTCCCACAGTTAGAAAGAATTTGATGCGATTTTGGCGTTGTTCTGGAAGTGGTGGAGCATTATAATTAATTTCTCACAGTCTGGACTCGCATTATGCGCACTGTTCCGCCATTACTAAAATCTACTCTATCTGCTTTTGAACAATTAATTACTTAGTAGTGAAATACAGTAAAATTGAATTTATGTTTTCTTTGGGTGAGACGATAAGTCATTTGTTCTCGTGACCTAGAAAAACACCAACTGCTCCTCAAGAATCTTCCAAACTTCTCAATGGAGGCTGCCCTTGTAAATATAATTCGCCTTGTTGAGGAGACTCCACGGCTCGTATCCACTGAGAATAAACTTTTCGGTTACTACCGAACCGCAGATGTATCTACCCGGACCATTTCGTACATTTGAAGTACGGATCCATTTTGTATGGGGTCACATAATCAACATGTTAGCAGTTTTATTATTACACAATCATTATTGATTCACATTAAGTCTTTGATTGGCCTACGCTCCAGCCTTAGGAATCATGCTATCCAAACAACTCCTCTAGAATCCGGTATTTGTGCTTCTAGGTCGCTCGATTCGGTTGCAGCGCGAGTCGTTCTTGGCGCACGGGCCATCAGGTCGATTTCGTCTTCTTTTCTACGAAGAGTGTCCACCATATTCGCGGAATATGAGGTTGTAGTCGTGTCTCGGCGATTCTTTCTAGGGTGGCAGGTAGGATATTTGTGCGGTGGTTTCGCGGTCTTTATAGGACTGGACGATTTTCTGGGCATGTTCTCGTCGGTGAGGACGGAAGTTTTGGTTCTTGCCTTGTTTTGAACGCTTTTGGAGCCATCGATAAACAGCACCTTGTTATCGGTTTTATGCTTCTTTGAAATATCAAGATGGCAGCGGATTCCGTTGCGATAAGAATTTTTCGGGCAGCCGATTCACGTTATCGAGTCAGTTAAGTTTTCTTCGATTCAATTTCTGGCGGAATTTTGCCTTCGCTGGGACGCCACGGAATAACCACGCCGTGGGGCACCACACGCCATGCGGGCCGTTTCTTCGTTTAGGGTTTCGATAATTGTAGGGAAATAAATGGCGTTATCGCCTTTGGTTTTTGGTGGCACACCGCGGTTGGAAGCGGCCTGAATACGTCATTTTCAGCGCGAGGCGTCGGCCCTTTTTCCCAGTGCACGGCGGACTTGGCGGTTACCACGTCGAAAGTCGCCTTAGGTGCGTTGCTCGCGTCACCGGTGTTCGATCAAACGCGATTGGTATATGTGTCTCGCCCCATTCTATCGGTGGTTGTTCTTCCCCATGGAGGAACATGTTCATTTTCGCCAACGGGACCAAGGTAGAGCATGATCTTGGCCGAACAAGGGTTAATCTCTTTTAGAGCCACTTGAAGTTCATTTTTGGCACTTGCTTGCCACACTTCATCAACAAGGAGGCGAGACCACAGGCTGGATCACAAATGTTGTGCCTTCTTGTGGTTCTTACACGATGGACAATAAATCGAGACTTCCTGGTGGCGTGCTAAAATTCCCCTGCGGGCATTTGCCACTGCTGCGCGGCAAATGCTTGATCAAATATTCGTAGGCGTTGCCGGATGACATCTAAGGAACCAACACGGCTGGGGCGCAGGTTGATGGCGTTCTTTGCCGATAGCTTCTAATTAAGTGACGTAGCCAGTTCGTTTCTTTTGTTTTTCATTCAACCGAGCTTTGTCGGTATTAAACTGATGTCTTGGAAGACGTTTTTCCAGCTTGCGCCGTTTGAGCTTCTTTCGTCGCGTGGAAGTGCTTTGTCGATGCTGTGATTGCCATTGCCGCTTCGATGGCCGCTGCTCGTACAGATCCCAAAAGGTCGGCGCGTCGGGAATCTGAAACGATTGGACTGGTCATCATGGCCAGCACCATCTCGGGGCGCACTGGCAATTGCTTGGTGAGGTTCTTCGAGTTTGTCTTGGCTTCACACGGAAATGTATTTCAGAACAACATGGTCAGCACAAAGTCTTTGTATGGAGGAATTTCAATGGTGCCGGCGGAAAGTATCGCACGCGGCCCAAACGGCGCTGTTGACTTCGCTTTTGGTTTGATATTGGCTTCATTTTCATTCCTGAATTGGTGTCACGTTTGCTAATTTGAAATGGAGTCGTCGGCTGGATGAAACTCGAAGAAAACAGACAGATTTCACGACGCTAAATTGCTGGGAATTAAGCCTCGGCAGGCTTTGCATGTCAACTTACGACGGCTTGTGCTGCTAAGCAACAAAAGGCGAACCGTTTATGGGTTCGCCTAAAAGCGGTTGTTCAATTTATCTGTTCAGGAATCTAGGTGGTACTCCAGGGCATGTTGGTAATAGCCGTATCGTTCTTTCGCTATTCTTCGTAGATGTTCTCGCGGCATTTTCTTTTCTGCGGTCTTATCTATATGGAAAGCGCGTGTTTAGTCGCGTGGCTTTGTTGTTGTTAGTCTCTCTACTACGTCCGGTGTCACGGGGCGACCTAGTGCGGCTAGCGGCGGCTGTCTATCGCGGCAATACATTGTCTGCTTGCTGCTGCTTGAACCACTTCTTATCTTGGGCATTGAGTTGATTCAAACTGGCAGTGTTTGTCTTCAACACCTTTCGGACACGTTTCACGTCGGGTCAAGCTGTGACCGTCACTCGCTTCCAATATTGTTCATAACGGGGGGAATTCAATATGCAAATTAAGACGACGGTTTTCACATAAGCTGTTAAGGCTTTTAGTAAGAGCTAGACGACGCGCTTCTGTACCTTTGATTCTCACTTGCTTCCCTTTACTTCAATGAATGAGTAAGTTATGTTGCGAAAATTCAAGGTTACTCACAAAACTCATAGATATAATCGAATTATTTATGTAAATACTCAGTTTTCTCGAAAGTATGGTGAAATATGACCTATAATTTCAAACATTTTGCATATTTTTGGATCGGTGACAAAGCAAGGCAGCCATTTTACAAGCCAGGTGAAACATTTTGCACATTACCGCAAACATCAGTGGAACAGATCAGCTTGCTAGAAGAAACAAACTGAAGGTAAAGGACCTGCTCTTAATAGGTGGGTCGCCAAACCTTGTGTTGACCGATACAGGTCATTGGTACTGAGCTATTGCGCGATGAGATATTTTCCTTGGGCAGTTGAGCAGGACATCAGTGCGCATTCGCATCGACAGAATAGAACACAATTACTACGCGTCAGGTATGCGGATTCGATACCAAAATCCATTGACTTATCGGTTATGGCTCCAGCTATGACCGCTAGATGTATCCAATTACGTTTTTGTTGCAAGCAAAACAGTCTGAAAGCTTATTAGGCGAGTTGGCGTTACATTAAATTAGGACTTTTATTATCGCGATGGGTCCCGACTTCCGCCACATTTGGGTGGCGTGTTTTAATCACTTTGCTGGTGTGGATTGTGGTTACGTCTTTTATGGCAGCAACCAAATCTAGGTGACAGTTAAAGCAGATTTTTTCCAAGGAGCTGGTAGTAGGCTCGCCCTTTTTTGTATCCGAAGTGATCAATCTTTAATACAAATTCAACTCTTTACAATCGGCTAGAAAAACACCATAATCCATCCGAAAATTATGGCGGAATTTGACGACCGAGCATTACATGAAAAACTTTTTGGTCAAGCTTGGCGCCGGTGCTGTTTATCGTGCATCGGCATTGTAAATGACAGTGGCAAAGCAATTTCAAAGTTGAGGTTCATCGGTAGCCCGAAGAAATACGCGAAAAGCATTTTTTCGCTATTTGCCACCGAACAAACGCCTATACCAACCCCTTGCCATTGTTGCCCATTACTGGAACGCGCGAGAAGCTGGCTAAAAACATAAATAAGAAAACAAAAATAAACACCGGTTTTACAGATTATTTTTACGCTTGTTTGGCTCGTACAATCAGGTCAGACGTTTTTTTTGCCAGACTAAATTTTGAAGCCTTTTTGCACCCAGATAAAGAAACAACACGGGGGATCAACACGGTATTAAGGAAACAACGCCAGCAAGGTGAGAAAGGTCGCTTTACCAAGCCAGTTAAGCGTTTTCCACGTAATGGACTTATCTTGTCTTTAAAATGGACCAAGACCAAAGGCACTTTGTTTATAAGATGAGAAAAGCTTTTGGTCTTCTACTGTTAGAGAATTTCTGATCATCGATGGATTGTTGTAAAGGCACCGATCTTGTTTTTGCGAGCCTTGACTGTTGTTCAATAGTCTGGCGCTCATCATTAAAAGGACTTTGCTGCGTTTCGAAAGTTCGCTAGCCGTTTCATCGTTTTCATTAACAGATTCCAAGGTAGACCAAGTTTCTTTACGCGCTGATATTTGCGAATGAGAGATATTCATTCTGAGCGGTCAAATCCACCAAGCGCGATCATGCCGGACCAATGTTTGCTGTTGTTCATTCTGTCTTGATTTTGTAACCGTACTGTTTGTCTTTATATAAGGAATTGTTTGGAGATCGGCGGCAAACTGCCTAAATCCGTAGTCACCTCGTTCATCTCATCTAGAATGCACTTGGGATTTTATTTCCAATGGTTGTGGCGTCTTTTTCATCATTCAAAAACCAGGCATCGACCAACGCAGAACAACAAAAACCACAGCACCAATAAAAACTTTGCGCCTCTGCAGGTGACAAGATTTTAAAGCCAACTTCGTAAAAACGACTTCTCACCCAATAAAAGTTAACCAAACAAACAAACCAGAAGGGTCACAAAGGCTTTGAAATACACAGTTAGGAAAATTTAAGCAGCACATGGCTTTGGAAAATTAAGCGACGACACCGCGATCTTCATTACATCGCGAAAATTTCAATCATGTTCGTTAAAAAGGGGTTCTAATAAACTCACCGATTAGTAACCGAACTGATTGCGTGACACTGATATGAATAACTTTGTAAGTACAGACAACCGTCGCATTTGAACAGTTTGGCCAGACCAAATGCGCTTAACGCCTGTGCACCAATAGACGAGAACATAGTCAGACCGCTTGGCATCCCAATAAGCGCCCCACCAGAAAAGACAATCGCCACACATGGCAAGCGTAATACCGTTATTTTGCTTAGGTCGCTTATCACTTTTCGGTCCTCATCTTTTCGCACCTCAGTTATACCAGCTAACAAGATTGGATAGCGAATTAAAGCCTCATTTTGCATGTATATTATTGAAGTCACAAATTTGAAAGCGCTATAAGAAACAAAACTATTATTGGAAATAACGCATATCTTATGAACACGTAACACAAAGCTGTTTGAGCCGAAAAAATATATTATGGCTAAAAGTATGGATTACAGGAGGCTTGAAAAAGGATCGATCTAAACTTGCGTTAAGTAGACAGCCATTTGAAACAAATGACTCGTGCAGTAGAGCTGTAGCTTATTTTATAGACGCTCCGGTTTCTTTGTATATTTCCCAAAGCCTATTAACCATCAAATTCATCCATATCGTATAGGGCAACTACCTGTTGTATCTGTCACCTAAAAAGCCATCAATTCCGGTTTTCATTTACTTGGCCCGGCTTTTTAAGTAGATTCGGCATTAGGTTTTACGACCAATTCCAAAAACACCTGGTGGCGTGCCGTAGGATATCAATTATTCCCCCTGGTTGCAAACGGCTCATAACATTGACTTCAAATAGGAATAGAAATATATCTTGGCTTATCTTTAAAATTGAGCGTTCATTTAGTTCTACAACCGATCTTGGATAGCGGTTTGCATCGACTTCCCAGCCATTAAATTTTCAAGACTTCATGGAGGGATTAATAATTTATCCCTTGTTTTAACCAGCCCATGGGCCCCAAATTTAGGGACCCAAAAGTATTTCCAAAAAACCTTTGCCCCTTCTGGTCCCAAAACCTTTCCACCACGGCTCAATTTTTTTTTGGCCATATATTAGGAGCGGCGTGGGTCTATCTGGGTCTGTCACACTGTG
>Ga0163217_1069665_pt1 | contig 14842 bp, 16 predicted proteins | sample SynspAceP_FD_185933 | JGI IMG/M metagenome (GOLD analysis project Ga0163217, IMG submission 185933) | Saline lake microbial communities from Ace Lake in Antarctica - Synechococcus sp. Ace-P (PacBio error correction) | ecosystem: Environmental > Aquatic > Non-marine Saline and Alkaline > Saline ... | reverse complement strand
GAACCAAATTCTGATAGTAGCTCCAAAAAAGGTTCCGTTTTTCTCAGCACCGCATCTTATACAATGCCAGCCTGTATTTGACCAAAGCGTTTCAAAAGCATCACCCGATAAGCACAATAAATTTGCCAGCTGAATTCACTTAGAGCGGCCCAACGTGCATTTCAAGCCATTCATCAATGATAGAATCATCAATAGGATCATTTTCTTGAATTTAGACAACAAACATGAACGACGTCACGGATAATTTTATACTTCTCGACATTAAATCCGGGTCTTTGCACTAGCTATGATAGTTTCTTAAAACGAATTCAAATCCTTAACTTTCGTTCCACAATTGGAAATACTCATGGAATCTATGGTTCACTTTAATTATTTTCAAAAAGTCTCTTAATCTCTGCCAATGCATCAAAATCTTCCTTGTCCAATTATACACATATGACCAGCCTCATAATAATCATCTCGGAATTCGCCCTGCGGAAAGTCAGCTCAAAAGTATACTCAAATCGAAGAATACGCATTACGTGATTCAAATTAATCAGCCATTAGCCACATGACTCTCAAACTGTATAGCGGTGCATTCACTCACTAATATCGGGCTGTGCTCACATAAACTTGGCTCCAATATGCTCCATCGCGACTAGGTTTTCCAATTCCAAAACCTCCCATCGCTGTGCAGAGCCAAGATACGCCGTCCATATTTAACGTTTCCAAATCAGATTAAAAATATTGTTGAACACTGCCTATAACGCACTCCAGTCATGTACTACTGCTCACCAATACTGGGCTTCTTGCTAAGTCATTTCTTTGGCGTAAATCCATTCTACAAGCGTTCCAAATAGCTTTCCTTCTTCTCGAAGTAATCTCTTTTGAAACGACGCACTCAGAATTTACTTTTGATCTGAGTATATATTTCTTTATCCAAACCCATAAAATAGGCCAATTTTGCTATTGCTCTTTTTCCAATCGACTTTGTTTTCACCTTGAAATAAAGCTCCAAATCCCCAATTACGCAAGCCTCGAGTTCTGGAGTAAAATTCCAAAGTTTCCTTTCAAGCTTGCCCATGGTACCAAAGCCAGTAGCTGCTTGCGAACGCACAAATACGCTGAAGAATGAGGTTATTATCAGCCCAAAGAACGATGATCCTGCATAGTCCAAAGCCTTGAGAATTCAGACAATCCCATTCAAACATCGATTACCGCCGCCATTCGAGTACTCAGCTACTTCCTTGCGCTCGGTAGTTCCATAGCTTTTCCTGCTATAAAATTCAGAGTGCTTGCCACCTTCACATTTCAGCACCAAAGTCATAACGGCAATCTGAATTAGCATCTATCAGTCCAATCCCCAAAAATCCTTATTTTCCCCTTCTAAGAACGCTGCTAAATCCTGTTCCAATCGGATCACAAAAACCAATCAGTTCAAGTCAGAAGCGCTTATTATTTTCCACCAACTGATAAGATGAGCCCGCCCCATCATCACCTTCCTTCCGAATCCACCTGACAACCTTAGTCCAAAAAACCAATAAGTAGCCAGATCCGATGCACGTACCCAGCCACCATTGAAACAAACCAAGACAGGCCGAATAGAACTTATTCGCCTCCTCTTTCAAAATAAGAAAGTGACCAAACGCACCGTCACCCTCACCACTGAGTTTTCAAAAAACTCCTTGAAAAAACCCATTTGTATGTGATTTTTGCCCTCAAAATTCCACAGATGATCTTTCAAAGCGTATGGTCTCTCTTCGAAGCTTTCTTTTCCTCCTTATCTGAGCATCAGGGAGAAGTGCAAAAAAGGAATAAAAGGCAAGACTGCTGATTGTTCATAGTATAATTTTCTTTAGTACAGGTTCCAATTAGCCAATTTTAGTTTATTAGCCCTTTAGGTTACCCTTTCTTATGCTTAAAATCTTTTCGTAGCATCTCTTTTTACGTACATCTGAATTCCAAATTTTCAAAGCATCAGCCAAAAGCATTCATTGGCATTGTCGAAAAAAACCGCTCAAAAAGGCTAAACTCTGATCTAAATTTCAGGGAAGCATCCACCCAACCACTTTTTTTTGATCAGTCATGAGAATGGAGTATCAATAAAAATTCCGCATTGCAAAGGGCATCTTCTAATTCTCCCATTAATCCAACCTTAATCTAATAACAATAGTTAAAAAGTTGCAATGATCTCAGGAAAGAGAAACGCATTAATAAATCAAAGAAAGATCCTATCCAAAAATTACTTACAGCAAATTAAAAAAGGTCAAACTTTCTTAACCCAATAAGATTCATCCATAAAAACTTATTAACTACCAGCAAATTCTGCAGCATTAAAAGTGAAAACAAGAATGTCTTTCCTTAGCGGAGTAATCCTTGCTTTTGGCGAAGAAAAAGATAAGCATTAGCATTCGAAAAATTTCTCAGATTTGAAAAAGTAGTTTACTGCCCTTCTTTTGGGTTATTAAAACATCGGGTTTGAAAAATTGTTTAAACATGATCCAAATCTTTCACCATTATTTACCAACTTGATAAAAACGACACAGCACTGGTATGGCTTAGGCAAATTACTGAGCTAGCTAGCAGAAAATCATTATATCCTGACTAATTACCTCGATTTCTATTTTTTCAATCATCAGCTCCAGGTAGCAATATAAATGACGAAGAAGCGAATCCTTCTAAGCAGCAGTTTGCGCTCAGAGCAAAATAGTAAAATCCGAGGGACAGTTCAATTTATAACTTGCGAGCAATTTGACTTAAATCGCTTTCTGACAGCAGCCTATACTGAAGTACTCCACGGCCACTAAAACTTTTGAATCTAAAGAATTCGTCTGGGATCGTGTATTCCTACTTTTTCAGAGTCAGGCCTATGACACCATGGCAGCTTGATTCTGGCGAGAAGACTATACAAACCGCAGAGATCAATGAAAGCCTGTAAAAAAGATTATTAAAAATTTTACTTTGGGGGCATTGCGATATTGTACAGCAAAAATTCAGCCTCTACGATGAAGCTACGAAATTCGAAACAAACCTTCAAATATTATCGAGAGTCTGATCTCTATGAACTGCGATCAGGCATATATAATCAGGCTGAAGGACTTATCGAAAATGGTACGAGGATCTCAAGACAACACTTCTTTGCTACATCAACAATCTCCCCTGGAGGAGCGATACTTATATTTGAAGCGATTGTACACTAAATAAGCCATCATTTTGCTCACGAGAACGAGCTTAAGTTGGATTTTTATCTCCAAAGCCGAAAATTAACGCTTGAAGCCTGCACATACGAGTGAAATTGTTAGTTTACCTTGCTGCGCAATATTGGAAAATCTTTGAAGTGATTCAATGAAGGCAATCGGATGCGAAGGCAAACTTCAGCAGCGCAAAAGGCTCTAATGAATTGACTTCATATATTGCCTATAAAAATCTTTATCACATCTTTTGAGGAATACTTGGGCATATCAACAATGCCATTAACAATCTACACATGCCATACAAACATACCGATTCAATATTTGTAGCTAATAGGGCCAAGTACTTTTTCTTACTATTCGACTCGCTTTAAACTGAGAAAAAAGAAAAGCACTTCTTTACAAGCGTTGAAAAATCGAAACGATCAAATCCGAAAGCCAGCTCGGGTCGCTTTCTGCTCTTCCTTATTACTATTATCATCGGGCCAGGAATGGCAATTTTTCTTTTGGAAAAACCTGAAAGCAGAATCTTAGGAAAAAAAGCTGCAGATGCATCAAATCGCACAAGAGCGCCTGAAAAAATCAGAGCAGAGGTATTCGATTTCCAAAATACATAGGATTGGTCAAAGTCTACTTTATCAAAAAAACAAATCGCTAACTCAAATATCCCTACAGGGAATATTAGATACCGCCAATCGTGAACTCGAAGTATTCGCAGATCACTTCACACCGATGCCAGCTAGAAAAATTGGACTGGAGGGAAAGCAATCCAAATACTTCTCGATCAAGCTAGAATAGAAAACGAACTTTTGTCATTCCACTACGAATCTACGGTAAAAATTTGACTAAGGAAAAAGAATTAAATCATTACCGAATTTTCAGAATCTTTACAAATAACCGCTATTAAAGCATGCTGAAGGTCTGCAATTTGAAGTTTTTTCTTGATGTAAGAAGGAAATTTCCCATCAACGCTTTTTCTTAGCTCACTATAAGGAAAGTGATTTGAGGGCGAAAAAAAACAATGACTGTACAAAGTTCTTAGACTAAACACTTCTAAACGAAAGAAAGCGGCCAGGCAGAACGATTTAGGAAAGTATTCAAGGAAAAGGAAAAGGCAAAACCCTCAGTTTTAGTCGTGAGTGCATTCTAAATGACCCAAAGAGGCTTGAGAGCTGAGTGCAGCACCCCCAGGCTTAACAAAGGATTAGATGATTGTCTGTGGAAGAGCGCGGAGCTCCAGACCAGACTGCAAAGCGAGATGACGAGCCGGAAGCAAAAGGATTCGAACCAACCCTAGGCAAGCTTAGAGCGAGAGGCCGGGAGGACTGGCAAGGAAACGCGGCGCCCTTGCAAAGCGCAAGCTCCCAACAAAGAAGAAGGGATGGACGCGTCTACAAGAAGCACGGTAGCCGCAGCAAGGACGAACCCCGGATATAGCGCAAAGAGGATTGCATGGATGAGGAGCCAAGCAGACCACCGGCTATCGGGCAAACAATGGTACGGAGTGTAGCGGCGCTGCTCACATGACAGGAAATAGCAGACACGCTCGGTGTGACTTTGCAAAGCGGTGTCAATGTCGCCCAGCTTAGGCATCCAGCCGCGACAATAAGGAGCTAAGGGAGTACCGACAGAGTAGTGATACTCCAAGAAACTCCCGCTCCGCCCCGCATCTGCGGGTTCGCGACTCGCAGACCTTGCACGGACGTTTAAACAAGTGCAAAAAAACCGAAAAGCATAGCAGAACTATACAACAAACTATTATATCGTGAGGAGTGGTTCGTACGGAAGAACGAACGACATGCTCACAGTACGCCCAGCAACTTTGGTGGAAGTCAGCGCCTCGCTCGATACGCTGGTTATTATACGGATACTATGCTTGAGCACGCACGTTCGTGGTTGACGCACAAACGCTCACGAGAGCGCACGGAGAATGCCGAAATAAGAACCTGAATGTCGCCGAACCTGCGAGAGTAAGCGGCACTTTGACTAGTTCGGACTGCCTCTTGACGGGCTAAAGGGGCCTGAGCTAAGGTGTGATCGATACACACAGGCCACGAGCGCGTAGCATGATACACGTGCTTTGCCAGAAATTGTACACGACGAAATACTTTGCGCCAACATAAGAGTATTCTGATTCTATTGCACGAGTGACGCGTTTGGGTCAAAGACGGTGCGATCAGACAAGGGTGCAATCAGAACCCGGGTGCTTTATCTGTGCCAAGGCTCTTATAACCGACGGTGCAGTATAGTCTCATTTGGCGTAGTGGTGCACGCGCTATGTGAGAGGTAGGCCGAAAGTGAGTCCGCACGAATCCTGTCTTGACTCCAGGTGTGCGCACCCGCTCTCAAGTTGCGAGGCAGCAGCGATTAGCAGTTGATCGCGACGAGGCGCAGAAATGCTGACAACAGTTCTGGCGGCAGAAAACACCGGAGGTAGTTGATTCGGTGGGCGATCAGTTTCATCAAGTCATAGTTCTCTGCTATAAGACGGACTCTCGTCTCTTGTGCGCAATGCTCGGAGGCACAATGTTCCGCTGACATTCAGCACGATGGAACAGCATAGCGATCTGCTATGGCAAGTATCCGACGTGGTAGGGCATCAGATGGCATAGCGATACATGCCCAGCTACAGACACGCTGGCCCTAATAGGTACCATAAGCGGCACTCTTCGCGTCTCTCTGGTGGGCAATGTCAAGTACGCAAGCTCTCACAACTTTTTGTGCCCAAGGCGTGGATGAGGGTCAGTCGGTTGCTATCTCGATCATCTGCGGCTCGGGCATGAATCAACCCCCCGATGACGCGTCACTCACGCTGTCTGCTTCAGCAAGCAGCGGGCATAGAACTCATACCCGGAGCGACGAGCCGGTCTCGCGCTACGCGGAGGAGGTGCCGATATTCTGCACGGCCTATAAGGGCACGCGCCTTGCAGAAATATACCTTGGAACGGCTTCGACGGGAACACAAGAGCTCTGCCAGTCCCTGAAGGGTCAGTCCGTAGCGAAAGTGAAAGAAGTACTAGCGCAAGTGCTCATAATTCCAGTTTCGTGCGGGTTCTGGCTCTCCTCTCTGAGAACTGTTACCGAATCTTTGAACGCGCCGTATGGTCCGAAGGTCCTGCTCTCTCTCAGCGCCTCCTAGGTCTCCTCACCCGAGGATCTGCGCACACCGGTGGCGACGGCGCCAAGCGTTGAGTGACTGTGGACAGGGCGCAGCGGAGTCTAACCTTTAGCTACCTCCAACCTTTCGCGTACAGTCCAGCCAAACTCGACTGCGGCCAGCCCGGTGCAGGTATCACTGCGGGAGTTCAGATATCCATGAGAATGCACACTTGGCCCACCCGGAACCGACCCGGGATCCGACAACAGACCAGAGCGTGGCAAGTTTCTCCGCCAACGGCGCAGGCCTGATTTCCGCCGAATTGCAGTACCAAAATGCCCAAAGGTCGAGCACACGATACAGGACGCCCACTTTCTCAGGGACCAGCAGCAAGAGCCACAAGGAAACGCCCGACCCGGGAAAAACAAGGGGCTGCCACGAGTGGGGCAAAGCTAGAAGTGCCAAAAGAGATCCAGAAACGCGGCCAAGCCAGCGGCACAAAGACTGAGTGATCATAAAGAAGCACAAGGAATTGATTTTTCTGCAATAACCAAAGACTTCCGACCGCCTCGACCCGCCCAAATAGACAGAAAAGAACAACGCACCCGAGATACGATTTAAGAGTACGAGCTTGGACCCGCAAAGGCCGTCGTAGTTTTGCCCGCAGGCGGGTCTCCCCCAGATGATTCTCGGCGGCTATCCATGTCACGGATCCGCCATTCCATTGCGCCCCACCGACCAGCGGGTAGGTTTCGCGCCACATTAGGCACTTGAAAATCACGAACATCAGGAAAACAGATAGGTCGCCCCAAGCTTCGGTATTTTCGGGCCCGGGACCTCTTTATCCCGGAAACAAGTCCGTTGTCGGAGCGCACTGATCTGGCCCGAAGGCAAGAGTAGTTGTGAACCACGGCACACGGTTTTAAAGAGCCACACCAGAAAAATCTGCGGCGCCAACGTCGGCCCACAGGCAGATGAACCCCTTTGATCCGCCAGTGACGCAGGCCGAACAACACGCCAAACCACAGGCCGTGACCGACCCGACCAGGCAGCACATGCACCAGCATGCTGACTTCGGGGAAAAGCCGTCATGAACTATGTAGGCAGGCATAGGCCCCACAGCCATAAAGCCGCCAGGTCCCCGCCCCCCTGCCCGTCCCAAATTAGCCCACCAGTATGTCACCCGATCGCCGCGATGGCGCTAGATCAGGAACGGCTCAGGAACAGGCGAGTTCACCAGAGTCGTTAGATCATAAACGGGATCACCGCACGATGGCGGAATGTAACAGCACAAAGTAATAGCGATTACCGGTCAAACTGATCGAAAACAGTCCTTGGCTGTCTTCCGCATAGGTGGAGCTGAAATCCTGATTCACGATAAAGCATCAGGATAGCGCCCCTTCATTCCAAACCATCTCTTTAAATCCTGGGCCGAACTCCTACACATTGGCCAAAGCCCGTCAGGGAAGTCTGCCAAACATTACACGACGCTCAATGATCTTCTCCCCGAAACAAGCGCTTGCGGACGGAACACCAGAAAGATCAGCGCCAACTAGAAGGCAAACCAGTTCCAGTCGCACGCCAAGGAAAGGCGCGACCAATCAGGAATTCGAACAGTTCTCACCCACCACCGATTGATCAAAGCGCCCACGATGGGCACCTGGGAATAGAGGTGAACCCCCCAGCTCAGCACCGGCAACGCCTTGAGCGCGATCAGCGAGAGCGAGAAGTGAACCCCCGATTTCGTGCCCCACATGGCCTTGCCACCAGTGCGACAAAGCCCGCCAAACGACCACCGAGGATCAGATTAAGTTTAGCGACACGCGCCGACGACAAAGCCGCTGGTGGTCATCCGCCACAGGCGCGCATGGCGCGGCCCTGTTTTGGTGTATTGCCGCAAACATCACCAGCCGATCACCAGCAACGCGGCGATTATGCTGGCTAACGATATCCAGCATTATCGATGAAAGAACCCCGTAGCCAAAGGCTGTTAAAGGTGGAGGGTGGATGTCGTCGATGCCATGTTTCAAACCCTGCGGCAGGCCCACATCCATAGATTTGATGTTCAGGACCCCCAATCAGATCGCCCACACCCTTCAGAGGAAATAGGCCAGGACCGATGGGTCGCCACATGAAACAGGAATGATCGGCTTCTTGCCCGACCAGATGGGCGGAAACAAACCGCTGGACCGCATAGCATAGACCGATCATCAACACCATGGTCAGCAAGATGCAGGACGCCGGTAAATGCCATCCGAAATGGTGCGATATCCGTGCCCAGGAATCGCGTTTGATCAGATGGATGAACGGCACTGCCCGGTCGATGATCCCGCAAGGGTCAGAGGCCAGCGAACGCGCCATCACCCTTGGGCATGTTTCGAAAAATACCGACAGGCTTTCGTAGACTTAGATACAAAACCCCAACCGCGACCAATGCATACAGGCACGCCCGCGGCATCCAGACCGTTCAGGAAACACCTCGATTGTAAAGGCCATTGCTCAGGCAATATTCAGACCCTCCTCAGGGGCGCAAAACCAAGTTGGGCAAAAATCAGTCGATGGGCAACCCCAGGTACGCGTCGATCACTCTTGGTGCTTTGCCCGCACCTCGCTTGTGGTGCCGCGTCGCCGATTCTTCTTGCCGTTCAATCCATCACGACGACGCGGTCGCTCAGGTCCACTCACAAACGCCCATGTCGATGTGTTCGAATCAGGCAATCGTCTCGTGCCAAATTCATCGTTTCAATCCAGAAATAAAGCGGCTCATGTCCTCTTTTCCTCGACGTTCATCCCCGCCATCGGGTTCGTCAAGCGAGCAGGATCGACGGGCTCAAGAGCAGCCAGCTGCGCGCGCCAGTTCAACCCGCTTCTTCAAACCATACAGGACAGCCGCGACACCGGCGTCTTGCGGGATCGCCTGCGATCTCAAGGAAGTCGATTGATCTTTTCGGCCACTTCGCGGTCGCGGTACTCTTCGCCGCTCTGCCTTGCCCTTCCACGATCCGACTGCCCCAGAACATTGCCCGGTCTTCATATTTGGTCAAACGCCCGTATTGACGTTGTCCAGCACGAACTTACCCCTCGGAACAAGGCGAGTGTTCTGGAACGTGCGTGCGATGCCTTGCTGCGCCCACCTCGACGCTCTTCATCGAACGGACGTGGGGGCACCTTTGTTACCAGACCTCGCCTTATTGCAGCACATAGAACCCGCTGCATCACGTTCAGCATGGATGACTGCCGCGCGTTCGCGGCCGAATGATGGCGCGGATTTCGCGCTGACGGATATCGAAAGGAGATATCCTTGATCGCCTCTTACCCCACCGGAACGGCAGGGTGAATGTTTTTCATTCCATCACAACAGGGCCAATTTGGCGCCCATCCGCTTGTGACATAGTTAGCCGTCGGTCATATCTTTCACGCCGCAAGCCCCTTCCCAAGATGGTCTTTAAAAATCCACTGCGCAAACCGCAGCGCCCGCAATGATCCGTTTGGCATGGCGATGCTCATTGCGCCGGCCAATCTTGCTGCGGGGTCCTGCGAAACACCTTGGCGGCGTTCGCGCACCTTCTAAGCGTAGCCGCGAATTGACCCTTGCGCCCGTCTTCATAGGTCACTTCGGTGACCGTGTGACCGAAGGCGAACACCGTCGTAAAGTGCGGCATGATGTCGGCCGAACTTCTCGCCGAATGACTTTGCGCCGACTATTGCCGCGGGCGCAGTCAACTCTCCCGTCGTCAGGATCAAGCTCTTTGTGCAGCACGACAACAGCGCGATGCAAACCTGACCAGCCCGACAGCATTTCATCCTGCGGCGATAGAGGACGTTGACCTCTTTCCACATGGCTCTGGATCGTGTTCCATTACTTTGCGGGATGCCGCGCCAGACTTCTTGTAGGCGCATTAAGCCAATGTTCGTTGCGCCCTCGCACGCTTACGACCGCTTGTCAGGTCGATATTGATAAAGGCGGCTGCGATGGCGGTTCGCGGGCCGTTGGCGAAAACCACGGCCTCCAAGGATCATTGGTAGAAAGAAACTTGAGCTTGTTGTCCACATATGTCGCGCAAAACCAGGTTCCATCGGCATTTTGCCCAAATCCTTGGCGCGGTCGATATGCGCAGATGGCCCGAGCTTTCCTCGATAAAGCCAGGCGTCACCGGTCGCGACCCCAACCTTCGGCATCCTTCGGTATCGGCGGTGCTTTCGGGTTTTGTAATTACTCGACGAAAACGGCCGGGGCTGCGGTTAGAACACTTCGCCATTATTTCGGCGATCTTTAGCTCCACGCCGGCGCAGTCAACCAACCGTGGTCACTACGCATTCGCCGTCCGGCTGCGCGGTGATAAAACACCGTCGCCTCTTTTTGTCCGATTAAAGCTGTTTCAAGTTGATCCGACGCGAAGCGATAGAATCGAAAAATCTCGGCGATTGCCTCGCCCGCGGGTATAGCCCGACGCGCACGCGCTGGGCCCAGCGTGTTTTTCAGCGGAGCCCATAGCACATCACTCAACTCGCCCAGGCATATTTCGCGCAGATCATCGCACCGACGGACTTTACCATCCAGAATGGTCGGGGCAACCCGTGCGCGCAATGGGCCATGAACATTTTATCAAAAGGCCACATATTTTGAACACGGCTTGCCGAATCCTACCATGACGGCATCATCACCGATGTCAGCTGAGGTTATTCCAATATACGCGGGGCGGGTGCAATAAAGTAGTTAGGTCGGGCCGAATCATTCGCCGCAAATCAACATGCATCGTATCAGCGAATTCAGGGCAGTTTCGTAAGCAAAACACCTGTACTCCCACAGCGCCTGACCTACGGAAAAGATGAAATCCCACCCACCCAAGCCAATCGGCGGTAGAGCCAGAAAATAATACAGTCGGTCACTGGCGCACTTAGTCGAAGACAGGAGGAAGCATATTAGGCTGTTCTCAGATAATGTTTGCGGACTTGCTCAGCACCACAGCCACTTGGCATTGCCCGTGAGTGCCTGAGGTATTAAAGCATGACGGCCCGTGGCTGTCGAATCCAGCTTGGCCATGACGTGCTCAAAGCTCTTTGATGTGTTTATCGCGTGCACTTTGCGGCCCATGTCTTGGACGGCGCTACATAAGTTGGTCCCAGCGCGCGCGTAGATCGTATTTGACGCAAAGCACGCAGACTGGAATCAGAGAATAGACTTCATAAGAACGTAATACCCGAAAACTGAGGTACGCTGGTCTTGAACGTCCGTACCTTGCTCGACCTGTTCCTGGTACAGCCCACGACGGCCAAACCAGTCGCTGCGCCGCAATGGTCCCAGTACAATAGGCCATCTCCTTCTGCGTTGCATCCTGATAACAGCGGCACCGGCACCGCGGCCACCCAATCTCATTGCGGCCATCATGGCCCAATAAGAGATAGGGCGGTTGCGACCGTGATGAGCATAAAATCGCCTTCGATTCGCGCAAGTTCCAGCAAGCAAGCGCAAGCGCATGTCGACCTCGTCGCGGGTCTGCGACCAGTACCAGCTTTGCCAGATGCCCATATCTTCGCGAATACGCGGAGTGCGTTCGCAAATTGCGTTGCATTACGTGCAGCAGCGCCGGAACCGATTGCCGGTCCGTCGGCGCCTCCGAGCGTGCTGAGTCCAAATAGTCTTCCTCCCAAAACCCTGCTCTTTTTCGGCAGTCGATCGCTGGCTGCGATTCTGATGTCGCACCATGATGTTGACCCGATGCTCTGAACAAAGAATACATATATAATAACATATATTTCTCCAATCCTAACGAATTCTGTACCAGGCGTGATTGTTCACAGAGTGCGCTTGGTCGGCCACGGTGCGCGATGGCTGCACGTTCAATGAGGGGGGGAGGGACCGGCGGATGCAAGAAATATGGACGGAATAATCAGAACGAAACTCATGACGGCTGCGGGCTGAAATGATCGCGCAGGCAATGAACAATCTATGACGCCGATTTGCGGCTGGTGCTTTGCACGCGCAGTTCCAGCAGATGTTTCACCTGCCCACAGCGGCTTGTGGACAACCTTGGTTTTGCCAGGCTTTCAGGAAACGATTCACAGCTGCTGGCGCAGTCACGTGGGAATACGGCGACGTTGGGACGACTGTGGGGCCGTTTGTGGCGGAACCGGCGTGGAAAGGCCCGCGCGTTTGAACCCGCATTATATGGAACGCACCGCGCGAAAACGGGCGATACCATTTCGGTCGAAGGGTCCCCGCTGCACCAAGGTGGAATGGGTTGTTCACCGTCTATTAACGTATTATTACCGTACCCAAACAGCATGAGGGCCCTTGCCTGCGCGCGCGGTCGAGACGCGCTGTCGGCGGCAGGTGTTGGCCCACGCCGAGAGCTGTTCGGGCGACCCAACCGCGAACTTGCCGCCAATTAACACCGCGCTAGGAGGAAGCGAAACGCCAGCTGACCTTGTCGAGGCGCGGTCCCGTCTCACGACCGGAAATTGGATTGCCGCCCTTATGTGCGCATGTCGATGCAAACGCACGCTTATACTATACCAAGACCGGCGGCTACGCCTCTGTTCATGGCCGGGCCGCCGCGCTACCTGGATCGGCAACCAATATCGCCGACGTTCATGGGCCAGCAGGACTGATGAAATGCGTCGCCCGCGTCGCTGGTCCAAAGCGGCTCGCTGGGAAACGTCGGTGATCGAATTTACCGATAGAGACGCCGTATCCGGGGGGCCCTTTCCCCGATACCCATGGCGGGTGTCTAATCCTGTCGATGATGTGACCGAAGAACCCGGAAAAACCGCCTGTCGCCCTGGGCAACACAGACCCGACGGCGAGATTCGAGCGCAGGTGAGTCTCTGGGCTGGGCGCATGATTTTCCAACTGCTGACTCTTCCTTGGCCTGCAAATCACGGCTTGGCGCGACTTGAATGGCCAACGGCTGGAGCCGTCCCCGTTGATGAGAGCACGCTTGCCGCCGCGCGTCGGCGTGGCACTGCTCAGCTCTATGTCGGATATTGACGGGGCGCGCACCGCTGCTCCGCCGCAAACACATATTCCCGCGGCTGCTTGAGATCTGTCCCTGATGCCGCGGGCCTTCCCTGCCAAGGAAATGACGCTGAGCATCGACAGCAGGAGATGGTCGGACGCGTGCCATGTTCTACTTGGGATGTGGGCTTGGTGCAGAGACGGGCTGTTGAACCTTGTCCTGAACGCCCGCCGATGCCTGCGGCGGCCGCGGCCAATCTCGCTTGAGGTGGCAGAGGTCCATTGATACTTGGATCGAATGCGGTCTTGCTCGACCCGCCCGGCTTTTCGCCGCATGGCGGCTTGAACACGGGTTCGACCCGTTTTTTACCACCAAAGGCGGGCCGCAAGTCGGGACTGGGCTGCGCAATGGTCTAGTTGACATGGTGAAATTTCGGCGGGAGGGCGACTTGCGGCTTGGGCAACAACCGAGGGCGCCGCCAGGTTGACCCATGCGCCTGCCACTATCTGCCCTGCAGTTTACGCACCACCGGGGCTGGTATTTGTGGTCGAAGAGCCGACTGATCTTGCGCGCTTCTTGCTGTGCGGGATAATGCCTGTATGGGCCTCGGGCCATTCCGTGCATCGAAGCTCTGCCAAGCGCGGACGAAGCCGGACCGCGCTTTGCTCGCCGATCTGCCGATATCGCGTGGATCCTGTCTGACATCCAGCTTGTCGGCGAGCGCGGCGACCAGGGTTGGAAACCTTGGCCAAACGGCTACCACCGGGACGCGCCGCACTGGTGCTGATGACTCGCTGCCGCCGATGACGCCCAGTTCCTAGAGGCGCAACCCCGCACCCGTGTTGCGCAAAACGTTCGAATACGCCGCGGACACCTGACCGCCACCCCCCTGCATTGCCCCCCAAAGAGGATCGCCGCCCAATGACCCGCCCCCTTGTTCACATACTGGCGATGAACCCGAAAATCGCACGTTGGCTGGCTGGACGCGCTGGAGGAGCGGGGCTTTGACACGTCGGTCGTTCGGCCGCGCCCGCGCGTTCGAGGCGGCTTGGCGCATCACCCCCCGAGTTTGCCCTTTGTCACCTCGTCCCGGCGGATTCCGCGGGCTGACGCTGGTACCGTCTCGCGTTGGAACAGGGCGCGATTGATTATATTCCTCTTCGGCCGCGCTCAGGTGCAGGAACCGCGCGTCACGGGGCTGGAGCTTGGGCGATGTTATATCAATCAAACCCTTATGATCCTGCGAAGTCGTTCGCCCGTATCGCGCCGACTGCGCCAGCGCCAAGCCGTCGCCAGGCAGGCACGGTCGCGGCGTTTCAGCGGGGTGGAAAGCGCATTTCGACCAGCTACGCGCTAGGAGGATACACCGGTGCCGAATCCCGTTTTCATGCCGAGGGGGAGCGTTCCTGGCCTGTTTCTCGACGCGCCCAAGAACGCTTGCTGAGCGCGCACAGATGCAATCAAGCTTGGGCGGCGTCCGCCTCTGAAAGCTTTGACAGGGCGATGGAGTTGTCCGCATTCTCTCGTTTGCGCACACAGCTGCGCGAAGACCAAGAAACCCCCAGGCTTATCAAGACGAATCTATGGGGCGGCTATTCTTTCTGGGGGCGGGAGTA
>Ga0163217_1093594_pt1 | contig 14844 bp, 13 predicted proteins | sample SynspAceP_FD_185933 | JGI IMG/M metagenome (GOLD analysis project Ga0163217, IMG submission 185933) | Saline lake microbial communities from Ace Lake in Antarctica - Synechococcus sp. Ace-P (PacBio error correction) | ecosystem: Environmental > Aquatic > Non-marine Saline and Alkaline > Saline ... | reverse complement strand
GACCCGTGTTTCCCGCTTGGGCCGGCCGAGTAAGCGGCATGCCCTTAGGTTTTGGTCTACGGTAGTTCCCCCAGTGACGCTTTGGTGCGTCCGAAGCGTGTGGGTTGCCGTACATGCGGGCTCAGATCAATAGAGTTACCCAGCCTTGACGTATTCCGAGCTATTGGTCTATGGGAGTGTTCTGACCTGTGCAGCTGCTGGAAACCAAGGGAAATCTCATTTCGCCCCATGCTGGGCTTGATGTATCAGGCTCAGCGAGGCCCGGGGTTTGGTCCCAGTGTTTACTGGCTGGCGTGGGAGTTATCTCGCTGATCAAATGGCCGGGGGCGTCTTTGCATACATGGGGTATGTCCGCGGACCCTGAGGCTTGTCAATCAGCCCGCAAATTGCTGTCGATGGCCAGTTGTAAAAGAGCTAGATCTCGGGTTTTCGGAAATTGAGCCTTACCGTCGAAGTGACAAATATTCTGAGCCCGAGCGGTGCCTTTCTTGCCCGATGGTTGCCCTTATTCAAGGGTTCAGAGGACATTGTGTTCATGGTTTTCCTGCCGTTATGGAGGCGACCCGGTTGCTGCGGCAGCTCTGATGAAGTCTTGCTGGGCACAGTCGCTCCCCCGGTTTGGCTTCGGTTTTTTCCGTACTCAAACCCAGCTTTAATTTAACGGGGTGTGTGAGCTTTGACATAGGCCTAGGTCTTTTGCCAGTGTTTGCTTTGGCACCGCTTGGTTGGCGCTGGCCTTCCGGCTTCGGCGCCTACATGTTGATATTGGTAGCTGGGTTATTGTTGCGCGCATGATCGTACGTTACTCGCGGATGTGCGTTGGCCGCGCGGTGGTTGATCAACAACCTTGATGTCTGCTGAAGGCTAGAGATCGCCCCCGGCCCCCCAGCATTGGTGTGAACCTCGCCTGTAAGGCCATGATGGTAAGGTACCGATATTCTTGGGTGCCGACAACGTTGTCTTTTCGCCAAAGCGCAAATCAGGAACATGCCCGGAGCCATCCCGCAGACGGTAGTGGAGGAGATCAGTTCCAGTCACTGCTGCCGGGAGGTCCCCCAAACCGTGTCGCCCGGCGATGAAGACCCCGTGTCTGGTTGTGTACGGTATCCTTGATTTGTTCGAGAAGCGGACCAACGCAGTCCGGTAATAGCGCATGCCTCGTGTGTTTCGTGTTCTGATCGGGACAGTTCAGGCGAGTTCGGGAGAAGATAGGGCGTGTGGTTCGACGGGGTCTGCAGCAATGCGTAAAAGGGGCGGTTGGGATCGAGGCTGGCCGCGAGTCTAGAAACGGCTTTTCAACTGTCAGGTCGGAAACGCCCAGGTAGTTGGTGCAGACATGGTTACATTAGTCATTCGGACGATGAGCGTGTCATGCTCCTGATTGGCCCGAAAAATCCGGCTGGTTGTCCAGGCGTAAGTCGCCATTGTAGAGTCAATCGTGAACCCCGTTAGCCAGAAGCTGAGGCGCTGAAATGTTGGCCGTCGGTCTGCCATCGTTTCGACGGGTTGGTATGGTGAAAAGCCGCATGGGTGGCGACTGCCTGATGAGTATGGGTGCCCCCCCATGGGAAGGACGGAGTTTGACACAACCCTGCTTGCTGGAGTTTGTCGAACTCCCGGGGGTTATCTGCAGCGAGGAGCCGAGCCGCCAGTGTAGTAGCCGCCCCCAAGTTTCCTCGAATCACGAGACACGTTGCGGATCGGAGGGTGGCGTCTCGGGGGTTTAGTCGGAACGCCGGGCAGCTCGGTTTACCAAATGGTCGTGGACCCGAGCGGATCCCCCTGTCGGGTTGATTCGTCGCCGCTTCCGCAGGCATCAGTGCAAGGCCGTTGGTCGCAGGTGCTTCGAAGTACGGTCTTTGGTGCGCCATGAGGGTAGGAGGGCGTCTTCCCATGCTGGTTGGCCGAATCCGAGTCAGTTCGTAAAAGGTACCATGCCGGCGCGGACCCTGGGGCCAGCGTGCCTCGGGCCTAGGTAGCGCCTGGGCATGACCCAGCCGCCCAGCTGGGCCGTTTCGCACGTGGGTATTTTTTTGTTGGGATCTTGCTGGTGGCGGGCTGTGACGGTCAGCGCGGAAAAGCCCCGGTCATTCCCAGTAGGATTCGCAGGGGGCAGCCATCAGCGTACTAACAGGGGAAGCACGTACAGAGCATGCCGCAGCAGGTTGAGTGGATCTTCCTGAGGTATTGAACCGGCCTGTTGCCGGCTGTTGATTCTCGGTAGGCAAAGTTCGCATCTATCAACCCCCAAATCCCCGCACAGGGGGCAGTGTTCAAGATACATGCAATGTCCCGTTACGTGCTGAGGTGGGCTGGAGGAGTCGGATCACCCGGATGCCCTTGCATTATTACACGGGGTAAAGCGCGGCGTTGTAGAGGCCTGGCCAGATCCTCGCGAGGGTTTGCGACCAGGCCCCCCCAGTTGAAGGCGCAGATTTGCCCGCAGGGATGTTGTACAGGGGTGAGCCGCAAACCCAGTGTCGAAGCACAAGGATTGGCTAGCGGCGACGGTCGACCGAGCGTCAGCCCCCCGGTTCCAGAGAAAGTAGGCTGATTTGGGGATTTCCATTCAGGTGGAAGTCGCACAGGCGCTGTCGTAAGATCCATTCTCACCCAGCAAGAGAGATAGGTCATCAGTAGCGAGACAGGCTTTGCGGAGCGCTGCTTTCCTTGGCCTGTTGGATAGGGATGCAAGTTCAATGGAAATTCCGGTTACAATTACAGCCGCTATAGCGAGTTGAGCGTTCCGCGATCAGCGGCAGTCCCAGCAGCCCAGTATTGGCCCGTCCGATGCGCCGCTGAGTTCCATCCACGGCCAGGCGGACAGTACGCGCTCCCGCGGCAAAACTGGCCAAGCCGTTTTCGTTGAAGGCCCCCGCGCCAGGCACTGGAATAATAGTGGCTTTGAACCGGACGTCCTCCGACGTTTTTCAAGCCCCCGTGGCGTTATGCTGCTGGATACCGGATAGGCTCATGTGTAGGCTCTGGACTTCCAGTTGCGGGGTTGTTGATAACCTCGCAGATAGTTTCAGTCGCCTCCAGGATCTCACACGGCCCGGCGGGCGTTGGGAAAGGTATGGCTTTGTGCTTGCTGCGGGAGCTGATAGGCTTTTTTCAGGATGCGAGAGCCATTCGGCACATTTGCAGTCAATGAGATTAGGATATTGTTGCATCAAATGCCCCGGTTTTGTTCCTGCGCCCGCCGATGCCAGTTGTTGCCGTACGGCGAGCCGCGGGCATGCTTTGCTGCTGTGTTTAAACTTGGGCGCATGCGTATCGGCATACATGGTTTCCAGGTGACCGCCTAGCTTTACCGGTATCAGCCAGGCTGCCACCCGGCATGTGTTTTACGCGGGCAGAAACGGGTGGGGACGTGACTTCATGCTGCATTGCGTATCAGTGCTTGTCTCAGTAATAGGTAGTGGCCCAAGGGATGGCAGGAGACAGATGGCGATCTTGGCGTTCTGTAAAAGCGGGGTGGCGAGTGTAGCGGGGGAGCAGTTGACACACTTCACGCCGACCGGCGCTGGTCCCGGTCCTCGCCATTCACCGTCCCTACTCCCCATGTAGCTTTACTTGATGACTGGAGTAGAGCTTGGGCTTCAGGTTGCCCTTGCTCATGGGGATTACGCGAGATGCGCGACTGCGTACGGGGAAATTTCATGGTGGTTTGTGTTTGAAGCGGCGACTGTTCGACTCTCTCTCGATGGTGTCGCCGGATTGACAGAAAGCGATCATGGTTCCTGAGCGATTGCCCGAGCCCGGTTTGCGACGTGTCCCCAGCCCCCGCTTTGCGCTTCACGGCCGATGTAGTTGCCATCGACCAAGGGAAATGTTTAAGCGTGTCGCGATGGGTGGCCCCGGAGGCATGCGTTGGAGGTGTGGCGGGTCGGCCACGTGATGGTCGGCGTGGATGCTGTCCACCGTTAATCACCCAGTCGATGTCAAAGGTGAGTCTGGTGTTTTGACATTTAACTATTTTAGGCCGGGGTGTCCCGGTCTATCGCTGTTTGCGATGTGCAGAGTTGTCGCCGTAGTACTAAGGATTTGGGGGCTTTGCGTAGGGCGCATCGCCCGACACAGGGGTCACGCACGAGGTTAGGATCCCCCGGGCTCTTTAAGTGATTGCGCGCAGTGATTAGCGCCAGTTTTCAGGCCGGACGGCAGCCGGCTGCTGTTTCTGCGTTTTGATGGCTTTGTTGGTGTTTACTTTCGGAAAATTCTAGCTTTTGGATCGGCTTTGCTTTGGACATCGAGGCTCTCGGTAGGTTTTCAGGGCAGAATTGCCCAAAAGGTGTCAGCGTTTGTCAAAAGAGTGTTCAAAATTTCGTTTTGAAGCTGGCCTAGTTCAGTGTTCAAGCTGCTTCCTTCGGTAGGCCAAAAGAATTACTCGACTTCCGCCTGGTAGCGCGAGGATTCGTTTGACCAGTGACAAACCGGCCATCTTGCCTTGTGCTTTGAGGCGCAGAAGGGTTTTGAAGATATGTCCTGTGCGCGTGGTACCTTGGCCACTATCTTCCACCCGAAGCCGGTTGGCAGCAGCAGCGCGTAGCTTTTTCGGCTTGTAATGCGGAATTGGGATTCAGGTTGACATGACCGATGCCTGAGAACCCTCCATGGGAGGAGCATATCGTTGGTCTTTACAATAGCGGAATTTCCAGCCTGTCCGGGCAAAGGCGGTGCCCAGCGCTTGGGTTGCTCGTGGGCGAATCTCAAGCGTGGCGTTGCGTTATGGGTTTCTGTTTGTGTTTGGATCCGGGCCCCGCAAAGAAAGTTTCGACCAGCTCGCTTTATTTCGGGGCCGACTGGCGCGTTTATACGTCCAGCTGACGGTGTCACGTTTCGTTCGCTCCCAGCCGGTTTGCATTTTGAGAAGGAAGCGATATCATCGCGGAGTGCGCAGTCGTGGTGCGTCGGGTGAAAGCGTTCCCGTTCAGCCGAGGTGCGGGTTGTCGAGCGTTTCAGTCAGGCGGTGGGCAAACTGACTACTCATCATCCGGATAGTTGGGTGCAAGTTGGGTGCCAGGTATGAGATTGGGCGATGTCGACCTGCTGAGCCCAAGGTGAAAGGCGCTTGGCGGTTTACGTGCATATCCAGCCGGCGCAGGCCAACCCCCGGGACGTGATTGGCCTGCAAGACCGTTGAAGAGTGATTCTCGCCGCCCGCCCCGATTCAGCTTGTTCTTGCCCGTATGAACGTTGTTGGGGTGTATAGGAATGAAGGTAGTCACGTTTCATCCGACGATCTCGAACGAAAGCCTTTCTTTCCAGGCTTATAGTTTCGTGGATTTTAGCGGTATGTGCGACGGATACAGTCGGGTTGGCAATCAATTTGGGAGGCGGCCCTGGGCCGATCTTCTGGAGAATACTGTGCTCCTCGCTGTGCTGGGTAACAAGGTGTTTCTTCAATAAAAATTGCCCCCTCCCACAATACAGGGAGGAAGCCACGCCATGCGTGGTGTATTCAAGGTAATGGTATGATTGCGTCGACAGTGGTTGCTTATTTTATTGCTGGTCGCAAGGACCAGTGCCATGCATGAGGTTGTGCGCAGGGCGGGCAAGGGTGTGTCCCGATTCACTTGCCGTAGCTGGTGACCATGATGCGCGGGCTGTCGTGTAGGGGTTAGTCTCGCACCCAGGGTTCCTTCCAATTACCGGCGACGACCCACAGCGGTTATTGCGCTCATACTCCAGTAGCTTCCAGCTCGGGTTAGTTGAGTGCTTTGCCCTGGACGGGTTACTGCAAGGTATCCAATCGTGCTTTGGAGATCGGTACTGGTGAGTCCCGATGTCTGGGCGCCCGCCTGGCTGCGCCGCAGTATGTTCCATGGCCGCTACAGTTAGGAAGGGCAAAGGGCTTGGACATGTCTTCATCTGCGCCGCTTTTCAGGCCTTTGAGCCGTGTCCAGCTGGTCGCGAAGGCCGGTCAGCTGAATGATCGTTGTGTCGCGCTGGGCATCGTCGGGCAGGCGCTGACAAGGTGAATAACGTCGATGCTCGGCAGCTGGAATTCCGCCGATCAGATTGTAGATGTGTGACGCCAGATGCAGCCCGGACAGCGGTCTGGCGCAGTCCACGTGTAAAGCCCTTGCCTGAGGGGAATCCAGCACGTGGGATGTCACGTTGTGTCTTCCCGTTACCAGATACGGTCATCGGGCCTCATTATGGACCTGTTGCTAACTTTTTTCAAGCCGGCTTTGACGGCTGTGCAGCGTATGCCCACACTTTGCGCGTCTCATCAAGAGTTACATTGCACGTGTTCAAGTTTGCGGAAGCACGTTATTTCGCATTATTTCCCTGGTCTGGTGACATTTCCTAACTAGACCTGTTGCTAGGGATCACTCATGGGGCCGTTAGGCGTGGGTCAGCACCTGGCGCTTTCGGCAGGGGTGGCGTCTTATTGATCGGTTTTCTGTGTATGCCGCTGGCTCCAAGGCCCTTTCCTGTTGTTTTTGTTCAAGGACAGGGTTGGCAAGCGCTTGGAATCGCTAATGCTGCAGTCTATTACTGAGCATTATTATTCTTGCTGTATTCACGGCGATATCGAATGCTGTTCTGGGATGGTTCAGCGTTTGCGTTCACTTATCGCGGTCGTTATTGGTGTAACTCCGATGAGTGTTCAAACATTTCCCGTCCTATCCGGTTTATCAAGTGGGTGTATTGGCATTGATTGCCGTCGCTATCCTGGGGCCTGCGTGGTGCCATTGGGCAGTGTTGCCTTGGCGCCTCTGCTGTCGGTGGCGCCAGCGGTGCGGATATTTGGCTTAGGCAGTTGGGCGTTGTTGTTAGCGTGAGTGTTCAGATGGTGGTAAGGACTTTCCGCGTAATACCCCCCATGGTGGATCAAGCACCGACGAATTATTCAAGCAATGGGCCCTACAGTTTTTGCCAGATTCGTAACATCAGTGGATTGAACAGTTCTCCCCTTGTGCCGTTGGAGCCAGGTCCGCGAATCGATCCCGCCGATGAAGTGCGGTGAGCTAATGCAGTTGTTTTTGGTACGCAATCCTTGAGCATTCGCCGGCTTATCGCAACTGTCCATTCCGCTGCACCATGACGTGTTCCTGGCTGGCCAATTCGAAAGCCTGACGTGCAATTACCTCGGTAGTGAGGCGATACCGGCGGTTAACGGCTGAGTGGAGCCCGCTGCGTCAGCGAGTACTGTATTTCAGCATCTGTAGGCCCGGCCCGCACCGCGGAGGTGGAGGCATTATCTGTCGTTTCCCGCAACCCCCAGGCGTCGATGTCAGCGCGTTGGTCGGAGCGGTTTCCGCCAGCGGGCAGCATTTTACCACTTAAGGGTTTTTGACAGGTCTTCATGTCTGGCGGGGCGCGGCTGACTTCTCGACAACATGACGCTTTTTTGAGGGTAATGTTTATCGCACTTCGTCTGGATTGCAGAGCAGTGTTGCAGGACGTGAGTGCTGGTTACCATGCTGGGGGCGATGCGTGAATGAGACTGAATATACCAGGCTGAGAGCTGATGCGGACTATTGCCAAGGGCAGCGTTCCTGCTGCAGTTGATGAAGGCCTCCAATTCACCGACCTTACCCAGATTTACCCGGAGGCGTTCGATATTGCGTCGGCGTGTCGGGGGCGCTGTAAAGTACCGGACTATGCTATCGGCGAGTTTTCAGCGAGGGGGCCCCCCAAAGGCCGGGGGCGGGGGCAGAGCCTGGTTATGGCACGGTATTTGTGTTTATTGCGGACCAGTACGGGTGGTGTCGGAAGGGAAGAGTCTGCCTGTCAGAGCCTATCAATTCCGTTATTCTTATTGGCGCCAGTGGTAAACAGTGAGGTGACCCTCTGGACGTCGATTGACCTGGCTTCCGTGCTCGTTTGTTGATTTGGGATTAATCGACTTCTTTGGCCGCAATTGTTACTGGCGCGAGGATGCCGCGCCGGGGCGCGCCTTGATTGGCATTATCACATTCTGGGACTATTTTTATGGCGAGAATCTGGCGTTCTCAGCCGCGTCCAATTGATGGTTGCACCCGCGACGCCATTGGGTATGCAGATTGAAAGTGGCGACCGAGCATACATTGGATCGCGCGGGGAGGCATTGTTTTCGAGGGGGAATTCCAGCTATGGCTGTTCGGGCATGATTGTGGCTGCATTGCCGATAGCTCCCAGGCGGATCAGCGGATGAGGCGCAAATACGGTTTCCGCATTCAATTTCGGCAATCTTGGCTGGGGCCTACGTCTACGTGTGATTGATGTGCTGGTTTCCGGGCCGCTGGATGTGGCATCTCCAACCTGTTTCTTCAGCCCAGGGAGGGCTTCCAATTTGGCATCACAGTTTCTTTTCTGGGGTACTTCTGCTGCCGCGCCAAGCAGGCGGTTCATAGTGATCCGGATGTTGTTGGCCCTCGTGGGGTTTCTGTTGCCTTTTACTACGCGGCTGCGGTCTACGGGCGGTCGCTTGGTTACTGGTGTTGGCCATGCGCTATGCACAGTTCTCGTGACGCCCTAAGGCGCTGCATGTGCATGGCCTTGAGATTCAAGGCAATACGTGGTTGATGGTGCACAGCACTTATTGCGTGCGGGCCGCGGCCGGACCGGTGGACGTTGCTGGCCGGGCGGCTGTTCCTCAGGTTTTCCTTGGATGGCGCTGTTTTTTTGCTGCCGCGCGGTTGCGTCCCGTTGCCCAGGTCGCACAGGCCTGTCGTGGCCCCGTGACCGCTGGGGGCGATATTCTTCATCCGGCCCGCACATGCAAGGTTTGCGCCTTATGTACAAACTGTGGACACTGCTGTTTGACTGGTGACTCCAGTCTGCTTGCTTCGATGATTCCTGTTCGGCACCGCCCGAGCTTGATGCCTCCCAGGAAGCTTTACGAGATGTCAGATGGCCTGTGTTAAGTCGTACGTTATGGCGTTGGTTGTTGTTACGCTGTGCATTTTGGCCATGTGCGCTATGGCGTCCGGATGTACTAGCATAGCCATGTTGATGTCCCGCACGGCCTATGCTGAGGACACCAGGAAGTGCCGACAACCTGGGTACTACGTGGATGAGGCTTTGCCTGTATGCGTTTGAGGCTCGCTTATCGGTGCGCTGCGCACGTGACGATTTTGCGCAATTGCCAACGGGAGCACGACCGTGATCATCTTCATCAGCAAAGTGATGGCGTTATGGCTCGGTGGACGAATGCAATCCCGTGTATTCCACATTCCGTTGCGCGGGGACGTGTTACCGATACCCAGGTCTTCAGTTGTGGCGCATTCGCCGCAGGACGCAGAGGGGTGGGTGTTTTAGTGCACTGCAAGAAGGCCAGAATCGCACGGGGTGATCCGGATGTACCGGCATCGTTTTGATGGCTTGGAGTCGGCTGAACAGGCTGGCCGAAATGCTTGAAGGTGGCTTTTGCATGCGAGGCATGGATGATGCCGGTTGGCATATGACGGGTGATGTGGGTGCGGTAACGGCATCGAGGCGGGCGAGTTGCAGTACAACCCTTTGTCCTGGTGTCGTATGACAGGCTTGTTCATGAGTCAGGAATGAGCCGGTGCCGGCATGGTTATAGCGGTCCCAGGCGTGGCCAGCGCTGATAGCGCCATACTGTTTGGCGAGGGCATGCCGATTGGTTTTTGAGAGGGCGATGCCTGTCGGCAAATGGGTTCAGATGAATTTTGCAAACAGGAGCTGGCAACTGGCTTTTCCGATGGCGGTCAGGCAGAATTGTACGGCGGCCGATCAGACGAGTTATGTTCACTGCACCAATCCCTTTCCCTGGAGGTCGGCGGACGTGTGCGTGGGGTCGCGCATAGTAATCGTAGGACGCATGACTGTCGCTTTTGGCCGATAGCCCCAGGTCGCGACTTGCTCAGTGCATAGCCATTCGGTACGCTCGGGGAGCCAAGCAGCTGTAGATTGAATTTAACGGCAGTTAAGCTTGGGCGTTCCCCGATGCTGACAATCCTTAGGTGCTTTCTTCGGCTTTGAGGATGTCGTAGGCCTCGTGTTCCGGTTTACGAACGGAATCGCAAAGGGTTGAGAAAAGCCTTGGGTTTCCCGGCCATTCATTAGGTGCATCGGACATAATTCCGGGTATTTGGATCTTGCGTCCGCGCAGTGCCCGGCTCATGTTTCATGGGCGATTCGTCACTTGTACCATTCGCTGAGGTGGCTCCATTTCGTCGATAGTGAGAGTAGATTCGCTCAAGGGGATTCGCCCTCTCTGGATATGAGCTGAGAATGCGGTTATAGGATTCTTCACGACGGCGTGCTTCAGGTCTGCGTCTGCCGATGTACAGGATCTTGGTAGTGACCCGCCCGTCAGGTAGTTGTCTGCGCGTTCCTGAACCATGGATTTCATCCCAGCCGAGCTTGGGAAGCCTGCTTGTTACGGGCCCCAAGCCTGTCAACGGCCTTCCGCAACGAATTCCGGTTAGCCCCCTAACACATTGGAGGTGGGCCGATTTCCACGCGGCGCATCTCGGACGCCTGGCATCGGATGAAGTGTTTGCTCCCCATCAACCAACCATAATCACAGCGTTCCCTGGCCAGGTAGTTCTGCTCCGAGGTGCTCGTTGGCCAAACCGGTATCCGGGTCGCGGCCACTGGGCTCGCCGACGTGAGGCTCGACTTCTTCGAGTGCAGGGCGAACTTATTGGGTCCAACTTTTAGAGCGGTCGAAACGAGTGGCCGAGGTTCGGTGCAGTTATTTCGGGATACACGGCCCGTAGATCACCAAACGCTAATGGGGAAGGAGTTGAGGTTTCTCGACGAAAATAGTTGTTCCTGCGCCTCGGGTTTTCAGCTTCACGCAGTCCGAGGTAGTCGTTCATGTCGACGGCGGCGAGTAGGAAGCTCGATGTGCTCCGGTGAATTCGGTCCTCTGCGGAGCAAAAATTACGGGGGATTGAATAGCTTGGTGCCAGGAAACCCCCGGCCAATTACCCGAGCGAGCTTCACAATTGGGCCATGGGAGGCGTGGAGTACCGAACGTTCCCGCTGAAGAAATGGCCGTCCTGCCCTGCCAAACAAGCTTTGCTGACGCGCGTCCGTCCAGGATTCACTGGATGTTGATACAGGAATGCTGGCGCCGCGAGCGCTCTGCAGATAACGTTACGCTTCCAAATCTTCGGCCCGCGGGGTGTCCGGAACGCTATTGTCCGCAGGAAGCAATGATCATTTGCTTGCACGCTTATTGCAGGGACGGCCGGAGCGTGAATGTCATCGTCGATATAAGACTTGAGGAGGCGATGTGTATCCACGGCTGTTTCTGGCTCCGTAGGCCAGATACTATCCGGCCGGTATGGATCTCCAGGGGTCAGTTTGCAGATGATCTTTGGTCGTAATGCTGAAGGTATTTTTACCCGGGCTTTGAGCGGTGTAGAATCCCGGCTTACTATCATTGGGGTCTTCCATGCGGATATTTTTTACTGCTCGAGGTTCATTTTTTACCCGGCATTTACTATTATGGGGTGCTCACTCGTGTTGACCGGTCGGCCCACTTGCATTGGATGGTTTTCTGCGAGTTGTCACAGTAAGAGTTGGTAACAACTCAAATGGCTGCTTCTGGATGCCGTGTCGGCCTAGCGGAAGGTTATGGAAGTAACCTTTGGGCGTGGGGAAGAACATTCACCGGGCCGCTATGGCAGTAGTGTCCCATTACCCTCGGGCTATAACGGCAAAGTTGGCCACTCAATCGTGGCATCAACAGGGCGATTAGACATTTCCGTTTGTTTTGATTTCCCGGCCGGGAGCCTCCCGTTTGTGGACTTACTCCTAGCTAGTAGTAGGTTTAGGGGCTGAGCATTAGTTGGAAGGACATTCCTTTCTTTCCAGCGATGGTGGTTGTGTGAGCTATTGCTAGGCTTTCCCCGGTGGTGGCTGAGACCGATTTTGCTGTACAGCCTATGAAGTTATGAGTAGGGATGAGATGGACCGCCGATGCTTTTTTCTTTATTGGTCTGCGCTGTTTTGTGCGTTAGCGTCTGTACTGTTTGGTTATGTTTCGCTTGCAGGTGGATCACGAATTTCGGTAGGGACCCCATTCAGGTCCAGGCCCAGCGGATTTGTACGTGACGCCCCGGCTATGAGTGGAGCGAACTTCTAAAGCATCTATTTGATTGAACCACTATAGCGTTAACAATCTGTGTTATACGAAGAAGGAAAGTTGCTTGTTTGTGACCTACCGTACCTTGAAAAGCGTGACATCTTGCATCAATCCGCATGCCAGGCTTGGCCGATGGTTGAAGTGGTCCTGGCCACAAGGCGTATTGCTTTCATTCGACCTAGGGCCATGGATGATGATGAACGGATTGTCGGACTTATTGGTTAAGGACCCCGTTTTCGATTCAGGAACTGTTGAGCGGCAGGTAGAGCTGTTCGTGTGCATCAATCTGTTGACGCCTAGAGAGAATGGCGGTGGGACTCTGGAGGTTGATCGGACTGGTGATATTTCAGTCATGGATGAAGTGATAAAAAGTTGCCATGGTGTATGAGGTCGGGGCGGCATGTGCTACGAGGATGTACGCCGGGCTTTGTGGAGTCGACGGGGTTGGATGAGGTGAATTTTCACCGAGCACGTGCTTACCCGAGCGTTTAAGCTAGAGCGAGGAGAATCGCAGGGAGGGTGTTTTCTTTTCTGTCGCTATGGGTGGCGAAGTCGAGGTGCCTTTTTCTGTTTTGAAGTTCATAGATCGGGTGGCGGATGTTAGGCGCGGCGGCAGCTGGCGAATTGATTAACAGGGATTAGGTCTGATGAAAATTATCGGAAGGCTGAAGTCGAACCCCGTCACGGAGTGTGTGCGGCCGTTTGCATTGCTTACCCGGCGCGGTCAGCGGGTTTGAATAGCGCGCTGGGGGTCAATTGGGGTTTGTCAAGGCACGCGGCGATAAATATGAGCTGCAATTTGGAGGGTGTTTTTGGAAACCAGTGCATATTTAAAGAGCGCGGGCATGCACACATGTTCGATTAAGATTAAAGCCAATGACGCGTTGCGCCGGACAGGTTCGGCCTTGGTGGGTCAGATGTTATTTGGCGATTTGAGGTCTAGTTCCAGTAGGGAGGTTTGATGACAGGCCAGGTGACGGTGTTGTGAGCCGGTGGACTCGCCCTTAGGATTCTGGAATCAAGCTTGGCTCGATTTGACAGTTTTTGTGGAAACGAAAGGGCGTATATGAAGGGGCTTCTCAGCAGGCGGGTGGTTCATTGCTGGCTGAGCCGTTTGGTGGCGCGTCTTTGTGTTCAATCTCCGTTCTTCTATGTGCGACGAGTGGTTTTTGGGGCCGGCGTTAGGGCTGGGAAGTGACCCTTGCTGACACCTCCAATGGTGGTGAGCGCGACGCTTATCGCTGGAATCTGGCTTGTTGATGCGTGTATAAATGCGTGGGGTCCATGATGGTTGTCTTACAGATAGGTATCCGATCCCGCTGTCATTATCTGTTTTAAATGCCGATTTCAGTATAATCCGCGTTTGTGGTATGTTGCTCCGTGGCTCGTTTGCGTATTGCTCCTTGGATTTGACTACGTTGGTTGGTTTTCTTGCATTAGATGCGGCCCAGGGTCCTCAATTCCCCCCGGGGCTTCTCCGCCCATCCGAGCGGGTGGCCCGCCCCGAGTTTCGTCGCTATTGACGTGCGTAGAGTAGTTCCCGATCCATCATCCCGGGGAAGTCGAACTGGTTCCGTTGATTGATACGGCCGGTACTGCTGAGTGACCCCCATCTGAAATGGGCCGGCCCGGGCGTGTGGGTGGTATTGGGGCCTTGTTCGGGTCGAGTAGCTTTGCCGCGGTTTCACTGCGGTCGTGTGGGCATGCTTTTCAGTTTGGCTTAGCGCGCTCAGAGAGAGCCCGTTGCTTGTGTTGGGCCAGCAGTGGTGCCCGAACTTTGGGCCAGGATCCCGAGCATTTTATCGCCGCTCGGATAAAAGGACGGTATGGCTTGGCCCGGGCTATGCGATTCAGCGTCAGGGCCCATATCGCTTTCCCCCAGGTCATTTAGTTCAGGGTTGGCCGGTACTTGCATGAGTCTGGCTCGGTAGGGTGGGCAAATTTAGGGCTTTAGCGTGTATGCTTCTGGTCTAGTGGGCATTGAGTAGCCTTTGAATCCACCGGATAGGATTGATGTTTTTGCTGTTTCTGGGAAGCCTTTCGATTTGGGCCTATGGCATCTTTTCAGGTTTGCTGAATCGTGGTTAGGGGGGGGCCAGTCGTAGCTCCATTGCTGTCTCGCGTTATCGAGTACGCTTGGCATTTTTTGTTCTGACCCGGTGGCCGGGTTTCATTGTTTGGTTCAACCAGATCCCGGTTGCGTTATCTACAGGTGGACGGTATCGATTGGTCCCCAAAGGTCTGCCAAAGGAAAGGGAAAAGACGTTTGTAGGTTTCCGGTATTTTGATCCCCATTGCGCAGCGTGCTTGGCATTTTGGATTCGGAATTCGGTACTGCGTGGCTCCGTTGCACGCCTAAGTTCTTTTAGCTTTGGCGGGCTCGGCCCGCTGAGTGCCGCGGGTTCTTTCCCAGCGGGGTCACATTGCTCTAGTTGTGGGTGCCCAGTTCTGAAGCTTTACTCCGCGCTTCGGGCCCAAAAATCACTCGGAAATCCCACCGAGGGAAACCGTTACAATCGTGTCTGCGAACGCGCTCGCGGTTTTCCTTCGCGCGGTTTGCGCCAAGTTTGCTTGTGGGGGACCGTGCGAATATCCAGAGCGTGAAATCCCCCATTACCGAATTTTTGAGCCCCAAACCCTTTGGACGCCCCGCCACCCGGGATACAAACCCGGGGGGCAGCTTATGGCTTTTTATTTGGCCGGGGTTTTCAGTAAAACTTTTGCCAACCTTGGGGGGGGATTTTTTAAATTACCGGATTTCCTTTTCTTTTTTTTTTTTTTTG
>Ga0163217_1096067_pt1 | contig 14845 bp, 6 predicted proteins | sample SynspAceP_FD_185933 | JGI IMG/M metagenome (GOLD analysis project Ga0163217, IMG submission 185933) | Saline lake microbial communities from Ace Lake in Antarctica - Synechococcus sp. Ace-P (PacBio error correction) | ecosystem: Environmental > Aquatic > Non-marine Saline and Alkaline > Saline ... | reverse complement strand
CACAAAGCGCGGCTCTGTGCCGGCCCGCCTGTTATGGCCACGGAGGAAAACTACCTACGTGAGTGATGCAACGCGGTATTAGGCTATTTACCACCTAAGTTACTCGGGTTGGCCTATGAGCTGTTAGATATTTCAAGCTGCCCGCGAAATCAATGAGCAGCATTGCTAATGGTCTAGGTTTAAGTATCGAAGATACCGCAACATGGTATTTTGAATATTGCTAACGAGGAAAGTTGGGCCGCATTGCGAGTTATCTACAGTACAAAAGTCTTTGACCCACGTGAATTGGGTATCTTAGGCCGTTTTCGGTGGCGGATGGCCCATTGCATGCAAATGTATGTCACATTACTTCGGTTGTTATCAATGTAGTGCCGTTAATCCTGGCGTATTGTTCAGCCAAAGGTTTTTATCAGTTCAGATTTAAAAATGAATTTGTGCGCACACTATTCGCTCAAATAAAAGGATTTACAGCCAAGCGAGCTTGCTTTACAACTACAGACTTGCCGACAAAGCCAAAACAATGCTTGATGATACAAGAAGTTGCTGAAGCAGACAGACGTATCAAAATACAGCATTCGATCATGCGTTATGAACCAACAAGGCTCGAAGCCACCATTGATGCAGATGCGGTCGGTGGCTAGACAGCGGTTTACTTAGGTAAAAAACCATAGGCGATTTTCATCAGATGCATTTCTCGTTTGTACGGAGTAGCGCTAGATGTGCCGTAGGAAATGATTGCCCTGCGTGCAACGGCCATAGGTTCACACCCCAGGACATTAGTGCAAAAGCTAACTAACAGGAAGCTCACTCAAGGGCTCAGTTGCAACAAGCCATTCAAGAAACTCGTCCTTTGTTATTTCAATAACAAATGGATAGATACGCCTTATTATTAATCGCGACAAATTGCCCAAAAGCGGGCTATTTTTTTTATGGACCAGCATTGTTTGTCAATATCGATTCAACTGTTGTGTGCGCCCAATCTTGGGTAGAAGCAGATATAGTTTTGTAATTTAATGATTCTGGCCTAACAGCAGCAAAGTAAAAGAGAGTAATTACGATGAATCTAAAACAGTTAAACAATCAGTCTTTGGTGCAAAGCAGACTAAAAAAGTCGGATTTCTTTTACCCTCGATTCAGTCGAAAAACGCTGCCTAACGCCCGATCGAAATGGACAAGCATTGTAGCTCGATATTCTTCGCCATCATTCGCGAACAACACGATGCTTCCAATGATTTGTGTGCGAAAGGCAAGAATGTAGTCGGTCAATTCGGGCTCATATATTCCTGGGTATTGGAACACTTATGGAGACAAACATTCATGAAGGTGACTGTGTTTGTCTGGAAATGATCCATACCGGCATGCAAGGGGTCTATTTCTCATAATAACGACTGGTGTGTTATGTCGCCTATCTTTCATCAAGGTATAATTGGTTTGGCTTCTTCGTCAATGTTTGGTCATATGATTGATGTAGGTGGCAAAGTGCCGGTTCTATGGCCCGCAGGATGCAAACGTCAATATGGGAAAGAGGTACGCAACCGCCGTTAAAAATCTACGAAAAAGGTGTATTAAATTGAAGGGTAATAGCCATTATGTTAAATAACACGCGCACACCCGGACTGAATCGTTCAGATTTATCGGCGTTAATCGCTTGGGGTGCCGCACGGCCAACACGCGGGTAAAGGAATTATGTGACAGAGTTTCAGGCCGCGATACCTACACAAATCGCTTGCGATTCTTTATTAGAGCCCACAAAAGTTGCCATGCAAACAGCTAATTTAAAATTTCCTTCCCGAAACCCTGTTCATTCACCGAACTATGTTGACGATGATGGTTGGGGAACGGGCCATTTAAATTGACCCTGACTATCTATCGTCGTGGCAACATTGCCTGTTGACTGGAACAGGCACCATTCCGGATCAAGCCCGGGGACCCATCAATTCCATATTCACGAAGGTTCTATGTAGTTGTTCTGTGGATATACAATGATCATGGCCTTCGATCCATCAATACTTTTAATGAGTGGGTTTTAACGATCTATTTGAGGTCATTTTGCCGAAGGCAACCTACTTCAACCAAGGTTCCAGCTGCATTGGGTAACCGATTAAATACCCACAGCGTTTTTTTTGCATTGTCAGGCTGGTTGCATTAGGCCAGCATGCACCAACCTATCGATGGCTGCAGGCTACGGTACTAGTCCTCAACTTATTCTTCACTGGAGAAGTGGCGATTGGTAAGGGTTTCCAAGTTTATGGGAACTTCTGTTTGGAGGCGTACCCGGGCGAACCACGTGGTGATGGTTTAGATGGACACGCATGGTGGCCACTATTTAGTGCCACGCCAATTGAATATTTTAGAAAAACTTATTATCCTGTATTAGTGGAAAGTTACCGCCCATAAGAGAACAGCGGTGCCTTGGATGAACGTGGGGGTGTGGTATTGAAAAAGTGTATTGTTGACTGAGCGAACAGCGGCGTTATTTCAAACATTGATGATCGTGAAACTATTCCACCTTGGGGTGTCAACGGGTGGTACTCATGGCGGTACATCTAGCAAGTATATTCTCCGAAAAGGACAAAAACTAAATTGGAACGAATCGCATCAAAATAGATAACACTTCGCAAGTCGAAGCAGGTGACAAAATTATTTATAGAACAGCAGGTCGGTGCGCTGGGGCGATCCTCTTGAGCGCAAGGCTGAAGAGTGAGCCGTGATGTACGGCATGCTTAGTTTCTATCGAACAACGCATACGAGGCCTATGGCTGGTAATTAATGCAGATAAACGATAGACAAAATAGCACTGAACAGCTTACGCATATCTATGCGTGAAGAACGTGCGGTCCGGCACCTCAGGTTTGAATATTGGGCCATTACCGATATGAAAAAGCTAATAAAACCCTCGTTTCCAGAAGCGCTTAGTCGGATGTTAAATACATGGCAGCAAAAAAACACTGTATGACAAAATTTGGAGAGTCATTTAGTCAACAACACTTATGATGCATTACTAGCCTTATCTTTATATGACCGTCATCTAGTGCAAGAAAGTCAGTACGCAATTTCTTTTTCGCCTCTCTAAAATTGCGCGGGTGCGGGCGTCGCTGCCGCCAACCCATTCTAAAGCATTTGGCAATGGCAGGACCATGTATACCCACCAAAATAAGGGCCGGACAACAATCGGCGGGAAATGGACGACGGCCCAAGCTAAAGCCAATGCTGGTTGCGCTTAAACAATGTGAAGAAAACTGGTAGCCTTATATTCAGTAAATGGACAGACGGCAAGGCATTGTGCAATTGTTGGACCGGAACAAGGTTTTACTTCTACCTGGAACAATACATGGTTGTGCGGTGATTTCACCCACTTCGACTCATGGGGCTTTCGGCAGTTTAGCTTTCGGCATAGGTTGCTACCGAATGCGAAAAAAAGTCTTTGCAACTCAGTGTTAAACTCACTAAAGCAAAAACCATGGCGGGTTACCTTTTTTGGTGACTTACCTGCTTATGTAAACGGCTAAAGATATGGCATTAGCAAACTTATTGCTAATTTGGGTACGGCAGCGGCACAGGTTATGCGATTAGAGTATGCGGAGAAATTAATACAGAATATGAGCATGAAGCACGTAATTGACGTTATGCAACATGGACCATAGAAGTGGGTCACGAAAACTCGGCATGATTGCTTCTGATGAAATCACTTATGCGTATTAATCATGTCCAATGGCGCGAAAGGTAAAATTTATGGCGAAAAAAGCCTAGTCTCATTTGCCGTACATTACCCAGCGATGACAATGCAGCGTTCGATCGTGAGATTGAATAGTGCTTAACGATTAACCCCCATTGTTGACTTTGGGAAAACCAGCCCAGAACACTCTGTTTCAATAAGGCGATAAATCCCTGCTCTCAATCAGGCTAAAGACAAATCGGTCCCAAGCTAGTTGGGAAAAAAAGCATTGGATTACATGGACTTAAGGCAAAAACACCGAAATCAAAGGCTTTAGTATTGACACGTTTTCAAGGTTCCATGTACAATAGCCCATATAGAAGACTTGCGAGCTGCGGCAGAGTAGTAGTGGATCGAAAAATTTCACCAAGTTGTGCTACCATAGTAGTTCCAGGTTCAGGCGAGTGAAAGACAAGCCGAAGGCAGAGGGTTAGATAAAAATATTTATTAAGGCTGGTTTTGAGTGGCGCTACCAGGTTGTCAATGTGCGTGGCAAATAACATGACCGGCTTAGCCACAGAAAATGTGCTTTCAACAGGCTAACAGAAAATTTTGAAGGACGTCAGGGCGCAGGTGGTCCGTAAACACCAATTTAATGAGTCCTGCAATGGCTTGCGGCAGCAGCAATAACAGCCAAATCTACCGATGTGCGTGAACTCATTTAACCCAAGCATAAGAACCAGAACATGACTCGATTTTAATTCAATTGACAGGAAAAGCAGCAGTGTTGCGGAAAAAATAATATCGATACGGACGTTTTATTATCCGGGGCGTTTTTCTAAACACGGCTAAGCAGCAGGAGTATGCAGAGTGTTTGTTTTTTGATAGCCGTTTTTGATAATTCAAGGGAATGAGAAGCTTGATTTGTGCTCAACCAAACAAAACTTCAAAAAATCCACAAAATTATTATTGCTGGGCAAATTTTGGCTGCGTTTAGTAGAGAAACCGCCGTATGGGCGGCTGGGCCGATTTTGGGTCCGTTGTATTTATTGCACCAAGCCTTTGGTGATATTTTCTACACTAACTGCTTCAATAATATGATGTGTAACGATTGTGTTACCTCTCCTAGAAAGCAAGCGCTTTTGTATCTGCATCACAAGCGAGGCCCATTACCATTGATCTCGCGTACCAAAGGATAGTTTTAGCCGACGGTACAGACATCACATTTGACATCCAGTCTTGGTAATAAGAAATGTTAATGACTGATTAGACGAAATATCACGACAACTAAGCGTTTAAATATCGATGATATTTGTTACTTTGGAAAAAACAGGCAAAAATTAAGGAACCCTTGCTATGGGATAAGCTTGTGACATTAATAAATCTATTAAATCTATTAAATCTATTAAATAAGGAATAAGAGACAGTTTATGAATCAAGATGCCCAACAAAATTACCGCTAAATATCCTATAACAACAAGATTGGCTGTGCAAAAAACTGCACTTTTATACTGGTAGATTTCCGTTGAAGGATATTTCGACATCGTGTGGACTTGTTTATGCCTGTGTGATTGATATCCTCGCCTCAGCAATCCGTATTCAGGGATATTGCGCGAAAGGCAAAATTTTCTGATAATTTATCTAACTTTGTTGTATCACAAATCTACTATTTAACGGCGGGACGTTTTTTATGAGAAAGCGAATACCTCTGCGCACTTTATAGAAGGCTCGCTATGGGCGCATGGCCTAAAGGGCTTGCAGCCAACGAAGGACGATTAATTGTTTCAAAACAGTTACCTAGCGCTTCTTCGGTAATCACTGTCTTCAACATTGACCGCCAATAAACATCGATACCACTGATTATCACCGGGTTAACGACAAGCGCTGCATTCGTGCGACTTGGGTTGATGCTTGCCTCTTATGGGGTTTCTCGATAGTGGTATCAGGATGCTTGTGGCGATCGTCATGATGGACCCTCATACTGCATTTATTCGAATGAACGCTAAATACGGTGAGTGGTAGACGAGCAAGAAGTGTTCGATATCTGAATACTTTCTAAGCGGTTTAATATCATTACACTGAAAATTAACGTAAACACTAAGTCTCAAAAGCTTAGCAAACTATCTCAATTTTATTTGTATTATTTGATTGTGGGTATTGGGCTTCTTTTGTGTTTATATCCACTGCCTCCTATTGGGCGTAAAATAGGGATATCTGAAACTGCATGTAGCATTCATCATTACATGGGCGCAGCTTCATTTTTTTGATATTTTCATTTCTTTGGGGGCCATGATTAACAGGCTTGGTTTACGCAGAACTAATAAAAGTGCATGCTTCATTTATTGCGATAACTACGACATTTGTTGGGGCTGGTTTTTAACAGTTAGGCCAAACAGCCCAACTATCTGACAATTCCACTTTTATCTAGCCATTGTATTGCGCATGATGTTTGCGCTGGTGTATCTGGTGTGGCACCGCATGTCAAGCCTTATCTAATTTGCAACAAAGTACTGCACAAACTCGCACAAGTGGCTATATTCAATATGAGTGTTGCTGTTCTTGCTGGGATGATTTTAGGACCTGTTTCCTTGCTGGCTCTATCTCATTACATGGGGTTTTGGTCACACCATTTTTATTATTGCAGTCTTGTGTTTGCTATCGGTTCTTTTCTGGGCAATTGTTATGCCGACTATTGAAATCAAAACAATCTAAAGGTAAATCAACATAAAATGGTATGCATAAGCACCCGGTTTACCCTTTTTTTACTCTCGGGTTTTAGCGGTTTTTTTGTGTTACAGGCTTTACAACAAAACTACGTTTTTTATGTGCAAGAATGCTAAAACTAGAAACACTTCGTGCTTTTACACAATTGCAGCGAATAGCCATGGCAACGATGACGACAACCATTTTTTTGTTCCAACTATTTGTCATTAGAAGGGTGTCATGGAGTCCAAGCAAAATGATTTACATTTGGTTCAGCATTGTGGGGTAGTTCGCCATGCTTGATTTATTACTCAATTATTCGTATTTTGAGCGTGATATTCGGACTAATTTTATTTTGGTATGGAACAAGCTTTTATTTCCAGCTATTGTTTCTAACAGTCTTTAGTATTCTAAATTCTGTTGGAACAGGGCTCAGTGGCGGGAGCAAAACACGAGTTGCGCAAGGAATTTGGCATGACACTAAGCCAGGTATTTATACGCATCGTTATATCAAAATTAACTATTTCTTCCTTTTTGATGATAGGGCTTTGTTGCCTTTGGTATCGTGCATCCATAGATATATAAAAGACGGGACTTAACCTCAATATCAATTATCAATATCCATTTTACGGTTTTATTGATGATTTGTCGCACAAGCATCCAAGTGCATCATTCTATATCTTTCAAACGGAAACGTTTTAATCAAGCTCTCATAAGGCAGCGTACCTGAAAGCTGCATTTGTGCAGTTTTAGGAATTTAATTCTTTGGGTATACTATCACCCTTCTACTATTCCAATATGACGGGTTAGCATAAATTGCTTCATTTTCCGGGTAGTTGATGGATCACCGTAAGTACTGCAGGATATACAAGCGTGCCGCATGTGCCCGCAGGGCGCAGGACACTTGAACTCATGAGTGAAACACACCACAGTTCCTTCGGAGGGTTATTAGTTGAGCTCCTCCATCAGTGATTGTTGATTTTTACTTAGAATATCAGGTCATTTGCCACTTAATGTATGATGAGCTCCAAATTCTTAGCTAGGCTAGCTGAATCGTCGTTACATTAATGGCAATGACCCTGATATTCTAAGTAAAATCAGACAATGCACTTGATGAGGAGCTTCACTATTACCTCGAGGGAACTGGTAACGAAAGTGTGTTTCATATTCGCAGTAGTGTCTGGCGCCCTGCGGGCAACATGCGGCACGCTTGGATTCTACTTACGGGAATCATCAACTACCCGGAAAATGAAGCATTATGCTACCCGTCTATGATAGTAGAAGGTAAGATCCCAAAAATATTTAAACTCGCACAAATGGCAGCTTTCAGGTACGCTGGCCTTATGAGAGCTGATTAAAACGTTTCGTGAAGAATAAATGATGCACTTGATGCTTGTGCGGACCAACACAGAAAAACCTGTATTGATATTTGTTATTGATATTGAAATCCGTCTTTGATATATCTGATGATAGCAATGATCAAAAGAGGCAACAAAGGCCTTTCATCAAAAGGTAAGAAATAGTTAATTGGTAGTATAACGATGCCGTATAATTACTGGGGCTTAGCGTCACTGCCATTCCTGCGCACTCGTGTTTTGCTCCGGCCACTGAAGCCCTGTTCAACAATTTAGATGATCTAAACTGTTAGAAAACAATAGCTGGAATAAAAAGCTTGTTTCCCATACCAAATTAAAATTGTCCGAATATCACCGCCAAAAACGAGTAATGAGAGTAATAAATCAAGCATGGCGGACTATCCACAATGCTGAACCAATGTAAATCATTTTGCTTGGACTCCATGACACCGCTTCTAATGACAAATATTAAATAATGGTTGTCGTTCATCGTTGCCATGGTATTCCGCTCAATTGTGCTAGCACGAGTGGTTCTTAGTTTTAGCATATCTTTGCACATAAAAAACGTAGTTTGTTGTAAGCCTGTAACACAAAAAACCGCTAACCCCGAGAGTTTAAAAAAGGGTAAAACCGGGTGCTTATGCCATACCATTTTTGTGTTGATTACTTTAGATTGTTTTGATTCATATCGGCATAAACATTGCCAGAAAGAGAGAACGATAGCAAAACACCAAGACTGCATAATAAAAAAATGGTGTTTGACCCAAACCCCATGTAATAGATAGAGCAGCAAGGACAGGTCCTAAATTCTCCAGCAGAACACAGCAACACTCATATTTGATATAGGCCACTGTGCGAGTTTGCTGCTAGTACTTGTTGCAATTAGATAGGCTTGAACATTTGCTGGTGCACACCAGATACACCAGCGCAAAAACATCATTGCGCAATTTACAATGCTAGATTAAAAAGTGGATTGTTCAGATAGGTTGGCTGTTTAGGGCCTACTGTAAAACCAGCCCCAACAATGTCGTTAGTTATCGCATAAATGAGCATCCCACTTTTATTGTTCTGCGTAACAAAGCTCTGTTAATCCATGGCCCCAAAGAAATTGAAATATCACAAAAATGAGTGGCCCATTGTAATGATGATGCCTACATCAGTTTTCAGATACCCTATTTACGCCCAATTAGGAGGCAGTGTATAAACACAAAAGATAGCCCAAATATATATAAACATAAATTGCAGGATAGTTGCTAGCTTTTGAGACTTAGTGTTTCGTTATTTTCAGTGTTAATGATATTAAACCGCTAGAGTATTCAGATATCGGAATCACTCTTGCTTCGTCTACCACATCACCGTAATTTAGCCGTTCATGTCGAATAAATTTTTGCCCGTATGAGTTGGTTTCATCATGACGATCGCACAAGCATTTCTGATACCACTATCGGAATGAACCCATAAGAAGCAAGCTTCAACGCAGTCGCACGAATGCAGCGATTGTCGTTTAACCCGTGATTAATAGTGGTATCGATTTATTGCGGTCAATGTGCAAGACAGTGATGTACCGAAGAAAGCGCTAGGGTACTGTTTTGAAACAATTAACTCGTCTTCGGTTTGCTGCAAGCCTTTAGGCCATGCGCCCATAGGCAGCCTTCTTAAAGTAGCGCAGAGGTTCGCTTTCTATTAAAAAACGCGCCGTTAATAGTAGATTTTGTGATACCACAACAATTAGTATAAAATTATCAGAATTTTTGCTTTTCGCGCAATATCCTGATACGGATTGCTGAGGCGAGGATATCATCACATCGCATACAAGTCCACGACTTGTCGAAAATATCCTTTTCAACGGAAATCTACCGTATAAGTTGCAGGTTTTTGCCAAAGCCAATCTTGTTGTTTAGATATTAGCGTAATTTTTGTTGGGCATTCTTGATTCATTAAACTGTCTCTTTATTTTTCTTTATTTAATAGATTTTAAAGATTTAATAGATTATTAATTTCACAAGCTTATCCCCATACCAGTTCCATTAATTTTTGCCTGTTTTAAAAGTCAAATATCACGATATTCTACGCTTAGTTGTCGTGATATTTCGTCTAATTCCAGTCATTAACATTTCTTTATTCCAGAAATGATGTCAAATTGTTGATGTCTGTACCGTCGGCTAAAACTTCCTTTGGTACGCGAGATCATGCGTATGGGCTCTGCTTGTGATGCAGATAGCAAAAGCGCTGCTTTCTAGAGAGGTAACACAATCTGGTAAATCATATTATTTGAAAGCAGTTAGTGTAGAAATCTCACCAAGCTTGGTGCAATTAATACAACGGACCAAAATCGGGCCAGCGCCCCATTACGGCGGTTTCTCTACTAGACCGCAGCCAAAATTTGCCCCAGCAAATTAATAATTTGTGATTTTTTTGAAGTTTGTTTGGTTAGCACAAATTCAGCTTTCTCTTCCCCTGATTATCAAAACGGGCGATCAAAAAAACAAAACTCTGCCATACTCTGCTTGCTTAGCCGTGTTAGAAAACGCCCCGGATAAAATAACGGTTCCGTATCGATTTATTTTCCGGCAACACTGCTGTATTTTCCTGTCAATTGATTAAATCGAATCATGTTCTGGTTCTTTATGCTTGGGTTTAAATGAGTTCACGCACATCGGTAATTGGCCTGTTATTGCTGCTGCCGCACCTTGCAGATCATTAAATGGGTTACCGGACCACCTTGCGCCCTGACGTCTTCAAATTCTTGTTAGATGTTGAGCACATCTTTCTGTGGGGCTTAGCCGGTCATGTTCATTGCCACGCACATGAGCAACCTGGTTGAGCGCACTCAAAACCAGCCTTAATAAATATTTTATCTAACCCTTCTGCTTCGGCTTGTGCTTTTACCTCGCCCCTGAACCTGGAACTTACTATGGCTAGCACACTTGGTGAAAGTTTTTTCGATTCACTACTAGCTTGCTGCCGCAGCTCGCAAGTCTTCTATACGGCTATTGGTTTACATGAACCTATGAAACTTGTGTCAATAGCTAAACCTATTTGATTTCGGTGTTTGCCTTAAGTCCCATGTAATCAATGCTTTCTTCCCAACTAGCTTGGATCCGATTTGTCTTTAGCCTGATTGAGAGCAGGGATTCTTATCGCTTATTTGAAACAGAGTGGTTCTGGGGCTGGTTTTCCCCAGTCACAATGGGGCTTAATTCGTTAAGCACTATTTCAATCCACGATTCCGAACGCATGCATTGTCATCGCTGGGGGTTTAATGTACGCCAATAGACTCGGCTTTTTCCCATTAATTTACCTTTCGCGCCATTGCATTAGTGTAAATACGCATAAGTGATTTCATCAGGAGCAAATCATGCCAGTTCGTGACCCCACTTCTATGGTTCATGTTGCATAAACGTCATACGTGCTTCCATTGTCATATCTGTATAATTTGTCTCGGCATACTCTATCGCAAACCTGGCCGCCGGCTGTACCAAATTAGCAATAGTTGCTAATGCCATATCTTTAGCCGTTACATAAGCAGTAAGTCACCAATAAAGGTAAACCCGCATGGTTTTTGCTTTGTTTTGAGTTTAAAACACTGGAGCAAAGGACTTTTTTTCGATTCGGTAGCACCTATGCCGAAGCTAAGATGCCGAAAGGCCCATGAGTCGCCAGTGTTGGAATCACCCACACCAATTGTAGTTCCAGGTAGAGTAAAACCTTTGTTCCGGTCCAACAATGTGCACAATGCCTTGCCGTCTGTCATTTACTGGATATAGGCATTACAGTTTCTTTCACATTAGTTTCAAGCGAACCAGCATTGCTTTAGTTGGCGTCGTCGATTTCCCGCCGATTGTGTCGGCCCTTATTTTGGTGGGTAATACATGGCTGCATTGCCAATGCTTGTAGATGGGGTTGGCGCAGCGACGGCCCCGCGCATTTTAGAGAGGCGAAGAAATTGGCGTACTGACTTCTTGCACTAGATGACGGTCAATATAGATTAAGGCTAGATATTGCCATCCATAGTGTTTGACTTAAAATGGGACTCTCCCAATCTTTGTCATACAGTGTTTTCTGCCATGTTTTAACATCCGACTAAGCGCTTTGGAAACGAGGTTTTATTAAGGCTTTTCTATCGGGGTATGGCCCCATATTCAACTGAGTGTGCCGACCACGTTCTTCACGCATAGATATGCGTAACTGTTCAGTTTTGTATTTTGTCTATCGTTTTATCTGCATTAATTACCCGCCATAGCCTCGTATTGCTTGCTTCGATAGAAACTAAGCCTGCCGTACATCACGGGCTCACCGTCTTCAGCTTTGCGCTCAAGAGGATTCGCCCCAGCCACGACCCCTGCTGTTCTATAAATTAATTTTGTCACCTGCTTCCGACTTGCAAGTTTATCTATTTTTGATGCGTTCGTTCATTTTAGTTTGTCTTTCGGAGGAAATATACTTGCTGATGTACCGCAATGGAGTACCACCGTTGACACCCCCAAGGGTGGAATAGTTTCAGATCATCATTGGATTGAAATAACGCCGCTTTCGCTCAGACATACACTTTTTTCAATTACCACACCCCACGATTCAATCCAGACCACCGCTGTCTTCTTTATGGGCGGTAACTTTCTACTAATACAGGATAATAGTTTTCTAAATATTCAATTGGCGTGGCATAAATATGCACCATGCGTTGTCCATCTAAACCAATCACCACGTGGTCGCCCGGGTACGCCTTCCAACAGAAGGTTCCATAACTTAGGAAAACCCTTTACATCGCCCATCTTCTCCAGTGAAATAAAGCTGAGGACTAGTTACCGTAGCTCTGCAGGCCATCGATAGTGGGGTGCATGCTGGCCTATTGCACCAGCCTGACATCAAAAAACGCTGTGGTATATTAATCGGTTACCCAATGCAGCTGAAACCTTGGGGTTGATTAGGCTGCCTTCTGGAAAAATTGACCTCAAATAGACGGTAAAACCCCTCATAAAGAGTATTGATGGATTCGAAGGCCATGATCATGTATATCCCAAAGGAACAACTTACATAGACCTTCGTGAATATGGAAATTGATGGCCCGGGGCTTATCCGATTGTGCCTGTCCAGTCAAAACACCGCAATTGTTGCCACGACGATAGATAGTCAGGGTCAATTTTTTAAAGGCCCGTTTCCCAAGCCCATCATCGTTCAACATAGTCGGTGGAAATGACACAGGGGTTTTCGGAATGAATTTAAATTAAGCTGTTGCATGGCAACTTTTTGTGCGCTCTAATAAAGAATCGCAAGCAATTTAGTGTAAGGTATCGCGGCTGAACCTGTCACATTAATTTCTTTTAACCCGCGTGTTGCCGTGCGGGCAACCAGCGTTTAACGCCGATTAAAATCTGAACGATTTTCATGTCGGGGTCCACTGTGCGCGTGTTATTTAACATTATGGCTATTACGCCTTCAATTTATACACCTTTTTTCGTAGATTTTAAACGGGCGTTATTGCGTAAACCCTTCTTCCCATATTGACGTTTGCATCTGCGGGCATAGAACCGCGGGCACCTTTGCCACCTACATCAATATATGGACAACATTGACGGAGCCACCAAATATACCTTGATGAAGATAGGCGACATAACACACCATTCGTTACTTATGAGAAATAGACCCTTGCATTTGCGTATGGATCATTCCAGGACCAACACGTTCACCCTTCATGAATGTTGTCTTCCATAGTGTCAATAACACCAGGAATATATGAGCCGAATTGACCGAACCTATTCATTCTGCCTTCGCATCACAAATCATTGGAAAGGCAATCGTGTTGTTCGCGAATGACTGGCGAAAGAGATATACGAGCTACAATGCGTGTCCATTTCGAATCGGGCGTAAGCAGGGGCGTTTTCGATGATATCGAGGGTAAATAGATCGGACTTTTTTAGTCTGCTTTGCACCAGACTGATTGTTAACTGTTTTAGAATTTTTCATTCGTAATTACTCTCTTATTACTTTTGCTTTGCTGTTAGGCCGATCATTTTAAATTACATACTATATCTGCTTTCTACCCAATGATGGGGCCAGCCACAACAACAGGTTTGTAATCGTATTGACAAACCAATGGCTGGGTCCATAAAAATAGCCCGCTTTGGCACTTTGTCGCGATTTATTTAATAAGGCGTATCTATCATTTGTTATTTGAAATAACAAGACGAGTTTTCTTGAAATGGCTTGTGGCACTGAAGCCCTTAGATGAGCTCCTTTATTTAGCTTTTGCACTAATGTCGGGGTTGTTGACCTATGGCGTTGCACGAGGGCAATCCATTTCTACCGGCAACATTAGCGTACTCCGTACAAACGAGAAGCATCTGATGGAAATCCGCCTATGGTTTTACCTAGTAAACCGCTGTCTTACCACCGACGGCATCTTGCATCAATGGTGAGCTCGAAGCCTTGTTTCTCATAACGCTATCGTGCCTGTATTTTATACGTCTGTCTTGCTCAGCAACCTTCTTGTTTATCAAAGCCATGGGGTGGCCTTGTGTCGCGCAAGTCTTGTAGTTTGTAAAGCAGGCTCGCTTAGGCTGTAAATCCTTTTTATTGAGCGAATAAGTGTGCGCACAAATTTCATTTTTTAAAAATCTGACTGGATAAAACCTTTGGCTGACAATACGCCAGGGATTAGACGGCACTACCAATTGGATAACAACGAAGTATGTGACATAAGCATTTGCATGCAATTGGGCCAAGCGCCACCGGAAGGGCTAAGGATACCCGATTTCACGTGGGTCAAAGGACCTTTTTTTGTTACTGTTGATAACTTCGCAATGCGCCCAAACATTTCTTTTCGTTAAGGCCAAATATTTCCAAAAATACCAGTTGCGGTATCTTCGGATACTTAAAAACCTTAAGGACATTGCAATTGCTGCTCATTGGATTCGCGGCAGCTTGAATAATCTAAGCTCATAGTGCCACCGAGTAAAACTTAAGGTGGTAAAAAAATAGCCTAATTACCGGCGGTTTTGCATCACTCACGGTAAAGCGTTAGTTTTCCTCCCGTTTGGGGGGGGGCCATTTAAAAACCAAGGCGGGGCCGGGGCACAGGAAGGGGGGGGGCCCTGGCGCTTTTGTTGGAAATTCCCTGCCCTTTTTTCCCTGG
>Ga0163217_1020875_pt1 | contig 14853 bp, 16 predicted proteins | sample SynspAceP_FD_185933 | JGI IMG/M metagenome (GOLD analysis project Ga0163217, IMG submission 185933) | Saline lake microbial communities from Ace Lake in Antarctica - Synechococcus sp. Ace-P (PacBio error correction) | ecosystem: Environmental > Aquatic > Non-marine Saline and Alkaline > Saline ... | reverse complement strand
GATGTCGAGGGTGATTGCAATCCGGTTATCTCTGACTTCACATCTATCCAACGAGGGTTGTGACGTCTGGACAATTTCGAGATTACCCAGACGCCGGCGCGATGATTGCGGGGATGGATGCACGGCAAGGGCGGCCAGTATGAGCTGCAATACATCGCCGCGTATTCCGTGCTCAAGCCGGTTGACGAAACCAGTGAAAGCGGCGATCAAACGAAGTGATTGGCGACGACGAGGAGAATTCGGCTGTCTTAAATCTGCTTGATCCGGAAAATTGGCCTCTGCCCCTTGAACGGGGGCGGGGCCTTTTTGCGTTTAGGGTGGCTGTGTTTGGATAAAATGGGCTACAGGCTTTTCCCCTCATCAATCGCCGGCGTGACAGGGCAGGCGGGATGCGCAGTTGAGCCATTTGACGACAGCACATGTTTGCTTGTGCGAGATGTTGGCTTGATCCGCGAGGTGTTGCGGGGCACAAAGCCCATGCCGCCGCCATTGTTTGGCCCGACAATGGGGCGCGGGATTTTATGAAAGTCAGATCGCAGAAATCCAAATCGGCATTCGCCGTGCTGAACCGCGACACGGCTCTCGGAGAGCTGTGCCCGCGCCGCAGTTTAATCCTTCTCCGCAGGGGGAACACGTCCTTAGATGGTTTTTGCAGCAGGGCCGGTGCGCGGGAATTTCCTGATGCTTTGATTGCTATGATGCTGACAGCTCACGCACGATTAAATTGCAAACCGCGGGTCAGGCTGCATTCTCGCTTGCCAGAGTAAAGCGTTGCACATCATTTGCGACCAGATTTCCACTCGCACCAGCCGCGGAGGTTGCGTTTTGTCGCAGCGCCATGTTTGCGAAGCCTGGGCTGATCTGGTAAAATGCATTTGACCATGGCGCCCTTCCGGATATAAGCTGGAGATTCAAGCAAGACCTGACGGCAGGCGTCGTCAGCGGTTGGCTGCCTTTAAACTTCTCATTATCCTGAACGCCCGGATTTAGGACCGTAGCTTTTGGCTGCGGTCCTGAAACTGTTGGAGGTTTTGCGCGATGAGACATTCGAACCCTATTGCCCCATTTTGGCGCCCCTGCATGGGCCTGACCAAGCGCGGGACTCGGTATGGTCTATAGATCTCGCGCGATGTTGCTGCTGCGGTTGGTGATACTTCGCCAAGCTGTTGACAGACACCATGAGCCCTGTTGGCGGTTCACGCATGTGTGCGGCATGCTGGCCGCAGGCGCTTTTCTGTTGCCTTGGCCCTTTTTTTCTGCGCCACCGCTTGCAGGGGGGCGATGTTTTTTCACCTGGTGGTGGCCCTGGTGCGGCGCAAACTTCTGGTTGTCTTACGCTGACCCAGCCTGATCGGCGCATTTTCGGTGATGGCCCATCGCCACGGCAATCGCGATCTTCTTTGTAGAGCCGCTGATCCTGACGGCTGCTGCAGGGCTGTTGCTGCAGAGCGTGCAGGCCCGCGCCGTCTCATTGCTGTCGGGTCGGATTGATTCGCGGGCTATTGATCGTGATCCGCCGCGGATTTTCAACCTATGGCTTGGGCCACGGGTGTTGCCACTGATCTCTGCCTTCGCCTATTGCCCTCTGAACATGATTGTGCTCAAGAAGCCTCGGCAAAAACACGCACCGACCCTGACCATGCAATGCCGGGACACGATTTATGCGGCAGGTATCCTTGTGGGCATCTTGCTGTGTTGCTCCAGGTCATGGGATTTGACGGCCTGATCGTGCAGGCGCCACCGATTTCAAGACATGAGCCTGATTGCCTGCGCAGGCAGCCGTCGCCGCGACCAGTTTCCTGCTGGTGGGAGAGGCCTACCGGACCACTCTGACGCGACCGCACTTGGCACCCTTTCCAGTATTTCGAGAATCATCACGGCGGGACTGCATTGGCTTTCTGATCTTTGGTGATTTTCCCGAACATGACGTGGATCGGTGTTGGCCATTCATCCTGGGCGTCCGGCATCTATATTTCCACCGTGAAGGGCAGGCCGATACCTCTGCACCCCGCGCAAACGTGGGGCGCACTGATTCATTGCTTGCGCTTCCGGCTACAGGCGGCCCCTGTTGGGGGCTGGTGCGGGGGCGCGCTGCTGGCGGGGTGCTGCAACGGATATTTGTGTCGCTTGCCAAAGGCGGTCAGCGCGTCGGTGATGGCTTCTGGGATCGGCGTTCTGATTTCCCCTTGTCCTTCGATTTGCATGAAGAAGCGGGAGCACCGGAGGTGTCCTTGCCTGCCGTTACCGGTCTCTCGCTGGGGGCTGCACTCTAATTGCGTGGCCAAACGCGTTCTGGCCAAGCGCGGGCGCCGCGGTGAGCGCAAAGTGGCCAGCCGCGCAGTTGGCGCTTCAACCTGGCCATCGGCGGGTGGGGTTCCTTGCCTGGCGACGGGTATCCCTGAATCCGCCGCCATCGGGCAATATTCCGCTGCTGGACGGCGAAGGGTCGCCCTTGTGACAGTGCTGCCATTGTCCTGTCGGAAATCCCGAGGGCCTGTCGAGTGCGATCGGCATGAGGAAGCGGCAAATCGGCGGTTATGTCATTTCACCATCTGGCAGCAACCATTCGCCGTCGCTGTTGGGGTCTCTGCCTCTCGGCTATTGGTGATCAGGAGAGTTGCCCGAGATATACATCGCTGCTGCAATTGCTTGCGCGGCGGCGGGCGCATATTCGTCATGCTGATCGACACGATGATCCCCGAGCCTTTTGACGAGATTGCACGCGCTATCCGGCCCCATCGCTGCACTCGGGTTTCTGTTTGCCTTTGGCGATGGGCATCTTCTGATGCCCTGATAATTTGATTACGCTCCGGAAGGATTTTGATATGACCGATGAAAACACCGCCTCTGCTGACGAGACACCGCGCAATCCGCAAAAAGCATCGCCATCGTTATGGGTGCGCCTTGCTGGGCTAACCGTTTCTCCTATGCCGCGAACTGATCGGCGTGGCAACCGTCGTCCTCACCGGAATCGTCTCGGCCGCATGTGGTCCAAGATCGCGGCAAACGTGTGTCCGCGCGAAGGGACGCAGGTCATGTTGAAAGGACGATGCAATTGTGCAGGCGGGTGATCCCTTGTTTGTGCTGGATACACGCCCCCTTCGAATCTGGCATTGGCGCAGGCCGAAGCATCTGACCTCGACTGTGCAGGGGCATTGATGCCTCGCCGCCCTCGATTGTGGCAGCCACAGGGCCGTGTGTCACCAGAGCGCGCACAGCACTTGGAAGACAACCCGCCCGCGAGACCGGACAGAGTTATACGCCTTGAAGAGCGCGGCCGTTGTGGCCGCAGCACAAGCAGAGGCGGGCGCGTGGCAAGCTGGCTGATGCCGGGCGCGTTTTTGGCGGACAGCTGAGACGCAACTGGAAACGTGGCGACAGCACAACTCGGGCCGCAGGGCGGGGAAATCCTGCGATATTTGCGGCCCAGGCAGGGCTGAGCCGGGGCGCAATACGATCTCGCCTCAACGGGACCGTGCGCGCGCCGCATTACGTGTCGTGACGAACGTGGCAATGGTCCGCGCGGGCAGTTTGTGGGGGCGGGCAATCCCGCGCTGACCTTTATTGACGCGGACGCCGCATGGTCACGTTGATTCTGCGCGAAACCAGCTTCAGGCGATCAAGGCGGGTGATGCGGCGCATCTTGCTGTTTGATGCCGTGCCGGCAGATCTTTAAAGGCCGCGTTGCAGAGCGTTGCGCTTGGAGCAATCAAATCCGGGACGGCCAATGTGCAAAAGCGTGGTCTGTGTGGAACCAGCCCAGCAACCCGTTGGTTCGAGCCTGCGCGCCGCATCCCTGTTCGCATCGAAGATGGAGGGCGCATGGACGCCTGCCGCCCACGCGCCGCGTGTGGGCGGCAAGGTGCATGCGGTGGTTTTCGCAGGGCGCGTGAGGGGGGGGCAACCCCCTGGCGTGGGGAGCGTCCGCCATGGCAACGCATCCGCGCCTTCACCGCCTGCCGAAAACCACCGCATTGCACCCTTGCCGCCCACACGCGCGCGGTTTGCGGCCAGGCGTCCATGCCGCCCCCACTTCGATGCGAACAGGGATGCGGCGCGCAGGCTCGAACCAACGGTTTGCTAGGCTGCGTTCACAACCAGCCACCTTGCACAAATGGCGTCCCCGATTGATGCCCCACGCAACGCTTTTTTTTTTTCTGCACGCGCCTTTAAAGATCTTGCCCGGCACGGCATTCAAAACAGCAGATGCGCCGCCCATCACCGCCTGATCGCCGAAGCTGGTTCTCGCGCAGATCAACGCGTGACCCATGCGGCGTCTGCGTCAATAAGGTCAGCGCGGGATTGCCCGCCCCCACAAACTGCCCCGCGGACATTGCCACGTTCGTCACGACACACGTAATGCGGCGCGCTCACGGTCGTTGAAGGCGAGATCGTATTTGCGCCCGCTTCAAGCCTGCCTGGCCGCCAATTATCGCAGGATTATCCCCGCCCTTGCGGCCCGAGTTGTGCTGTCGCACTCTTCCAGTTGCCGCTCAGCTGTTCGCCAAACGCGCCCCGGCATCAGCCAGCTAGCCACGCGCCGCCTCTGCTATTGCTCGGCCACAACGCCGCGCTCTACAAGGCGTTATAAACTCTGTCGGTCTCGCTGCGGGTTGTCTCCAGTTGCTGTGCGCGCTTGGGTGACACCGGCTTGTGCCTGCCACAATCGAGGCGCGGAGCGCATCAATGCCCTGCACAGTCGAGAAGTCAGCATTGGCTTCGGCCTGCACGCCAATGCCATGATCGATAAGGGGACGTGTAATCCAGCAACAAACAAGGGACTCACCCGCCTGCACAATTGCATCGTCTTTCAAACCATGACCTGCCGTATCCACCTCGCCGGGACACACGTGCCGCGATCTGGACCACATGCGCCGAACGAATTCGCCGTGAGAGACGACGGTGCCACGCGATCAGTCGCGGCATAGAGAACGGTTAGCCCCAGCAACCAAGGCCGGCACCCATAACGATGGCCGATGCCTTTTGCGGGATTGCAGCGGGAGTTCCTTCAGCAGAGGGGTGTTTTCATCGGTCATCAATCTTCCGAGGCGTATTCAAATTATCAGCGGCATCAGAAGATGGCCATCGCAAAGGCAAACAGGAAAACCGAGTGCAGCGATTGGCGCCGGCATAGCGCGTGCATCCTCGTCAAATGGCTTCGCGGATCATCGTGTCGATCAGCTATGACGAATATCGCCCCCGCCGCGCAAGCAATTGCAGCAAGCGATGTAGTATCTCGGGCAACTCTCCGATCCAACCCATGCCGAGGAAGGCAGAGACCCCACAAGCGACGCCGATGGCTGCTCCAGATGGTGAAGACTAACCGGCGGGGATTTGCCCGCTTCCTTTCATGCCGATCGCACTCACAGGCCCTCGGGGAATTCGACAGGGACAATGGCCAGCACTGTCACAAGGGCGACCCCTTCGCCGTCCAGCAGCGATATTTCCGATGGCGGCGCGAATTCAGGGATACCGTCGAGCAAGGACCCACCGCGATGGCCAGTTTGAAGCGCCAAACTGCTCGGCTGCGCCACTTTGCGCTCCCCGCCGCGCCCGCCTTGGCCAGTACGGCGTTGGCACAGCGCATAGAGTGCGCAGCCCCCAGCGAGAACCCGGTAACGGCAGGCAAGGACAACCTCCGGTTTGCTCACGCTTCTTCCATCAATCCGAAGGACCAAGGCGGAAACAGAACGCCGATCCCGAAGGGCCATCACCGACGCCGCTGACCGCCTTTGGCAAGCGCCAAACAAAATATTTTCCCGTTGCAGCACCCGCAGCAGCGCCGCCCCCCCCGCCACCAGCCCCCACAGGGCCGCCTGTAGCGGAAGGCGCAAGCATGATCAGTGCGCCCCACGGTTTTGCGGCGGGGTGCCAAGGTATCGCCTTGCCCTTCACGGGTGGGAAAATATAAGCATGCCGAACCCCAGGATGATGGCCACACCGCATCCACGTCAATGTATTCGGGGAAAATCACCCAAAGATCAGAAAGCCCAATGCAGTCGCGCCTGATGATCTCGAAAATACTTTGGAAAGGTGCCAGTGCGGTCGCGTCAGAGTGTCGGTTAGGCCTCTCCCACCAGCAGGTAAACTAGGTCGCGGCGACGGCTTCCTGCGCAGGCAATCAGGCTCCATGTCTGAAATCGTGTGGCCTGCACGGATGCAGGCCGTCAAAATCCCATGACCTGGAGCAACACAGCAATGCCCACCAAAGGATACCTTGCCGCATTAAATCGTCGGCTCCCGGCATTGCATGGTCAGGGTCGTGCGTGCTTTGCTGAGGCCTTTCTTGAGGCCAAACAATCATGTTCAGAGCATAGGCGAAGGCAGAGATTCAGTGGCAACACCGTGGCCCAGCCATAGGTTTCGGAAAACCCGGCGCGATTCACGATCATAGCCCCGATCAATCCGACCCGACAGCAATGAGGACCGCCGGGCCTGCACGCTCTGCCAGCAAAACAGCCCTGCCAGCACCGTCAGGATCAGCGGCTCTCTACAAAGGAAGATTCGCGATTGCCGTGGCGAATGGGGCATCACGAAAAATGCGCCGATCAGGCTGGTCAGCGAGACCAACCAGAAGTGGCGCCCGACAGGGCCACACAGGTTGAAAAACATCGCCCCCTGCAAGCCGGCGCGCAGAAAAAAGCGGCCAAACAGGTCAACAGAAAAAGCGCGGCCTGCGGCCAGCATCCCCACATTTCGTGACGCCAACAGGCGGCTCATGGTGTCTGCGTCAAACAGGCTGGCGCAAAGTATCACAACCGGCAAGCAGCAACATCGCGCAAGATTCATTATAGGACCATACCCGAGTCCGGACTGGTCAGGCCATGCAGGGGCGCATGGGCATAGGGTTCGAATGTTATTCATTCGCGGCAAACTTCCAACAGTTCAGGGACGCAAGCCAAAAGCTTTACGGTCTAAATCCGGAGCGTTCAGGATAATGAGAGTTTTTAAAGCAGGCCACCGCTGACGAAACGCCATCGTCAGGTCTTGCCTTGATCTCAGCTTATATCCGGAGGGGCGCCTTATGGTTCAATGCATTTTCACCAGATCAGGCCAGGCTTCGCCAAAACATGGCGCTGCGACAAAAAACCGCAACCTCCCGGCTGTTGCCGAGTGGAAATCTGGCCGCAAATGATGTTGCAACGCTTCACTCTTGTGCCAGCGAGATGCACCTGACAGCCGCCCGGTTGCAATTACGTGCGTGAGCTGTCAGCATCATAGCCAATTCAAAGCATCAGAAAATTCCCGCCACCGGCCCTGGCTCAAAAACCATCCCTAAAGGACGTGTTCCCCCTGCCGCGAGAAGGATTTAAACTTGCTTTCCTCTCTATCTATCTCTATATCTCTTGAGGAGCCGTGTCGCGGGTTCAGCACGCGATTGCCGATTTGGATTTCTGCCGATCTGACTTTCAAAAATCCCGCGCCATTGGTCGCGCACAATGGCGCGCGGCATGGGGCTTTGTAGCCCCCGCAAACCAACCTCGCGGAATCAAACCAACATTCTCGCACAAGCAAACATGTGCTGTCAGTCAATGGCTCATACTGCGCATCCCGCCTGCTGTCACGCCCGATTGATGTGAGGGGAAGCCTGTCAGCCCATTTATCCAACACAAGGCGCACCCTAAACGCAATAAAGGGCCCCGCCCCCGTTCAAGGGGCAGAGGCCAATTTTTCCGATCAAGCAGGATTTAGCACAGCCGGATCATCCTCGTTCCGTCCCATCCACTTCGTTGGATCCGCCGCTTTCAACTGGTCTTCGTCACCGGGCTTGAGCACCAGGAATACCGGCGATGTATTGCACATCATACTGGCCGCCCTCTCTCTCATCCCCGGACATCATCCGCCGTTCGTCTGGGCGGTAATCTCGAAATTGTTCCAGACGCACAAACCTCGTTGGAAGATGTGGAAGTCAGAGATAAACCGCGAATTGCAAATTTCACCCTCGACATCGTTCAGCGATCCGCCGGAATAAGCTCAAAGCGTTGCGGCATACCTTACCGATCTCGTGCCGGTTTGCGAGGCAGACGAGCGCCGTGCCGCCATCGTTGACACCAAAATGTATCCAGTGTTTCCCATTTCGTTATCTGCCGTGCGGACCTGAAGGGCATCAAGCTGTCCGGCAAAATGGCCTGTCGCTCGAAATTCGCCACCGCAATCGGTTTTACGCATTCAAAGCTGAAGCTGCGGCATCGCCATTCTGCCTGAAACAGTTGCCGTCCTCCACACAAACACCGCCATTGTGGCCATCCGTGCGCCAGTGCATCGTTTTGCACGTCCCAGCGCCCGTCGCGTGTGATCGCATCGGAATCGTCGGGGTCAATTGACATCGTCAAAATCTTCCGACAGCAGGCACTTCGGACTGGCCGCCCCGCCCGCACCCGCCGTCGGTGATCATTTATCTTTCGCTGGAGGGTTGATGCTGGACGTTATTCGACCTTTTGAATATATTCGTTGCTGGCTCAGGCCGGAGACAATGCGGCGGAATTGCCGCGCTTTCTTCAGCGGATCAAGATCCCCAGAATAGCTGACCGTTGTTGCCATCTGCTGCCAAACGACTGCCCGTTTCGGAGCGGAACCAATCGCAGTGCCCTGATCGTTGACCTGATAATTATCAAGCAGAACCCAGTTGCCGCCATCAATGCTGACCTGGATGGGAAAGATCTCGCCCCAACCGGGAATTCTCGGAAAAACATGGGTATTTATGGGGTTCAGATCCATGCTCAGTCGTTTACAGGGCCGTCGGTGGCCCACTTCGGTAAAGTGCAGCGCACCATCGTTGTGGCCATTGGTACCAGTTTGTCCCAGCGGGCATTCCACATTTTGGTTTGCCGGCGCATCGCACGATATCCGACTGCTCGGCGTGTAGAAATATCGTTTGAAATTCTTTGAAAACAGCACTTCCCTTGCTGACCAGTACAGGATCCGCATCAGGGCTATCGCCCAGCGGTCAGCACCTGACCATTGCCGCCGTCACTGTTCACAACCGTGCGCAAAAACTGTTACGTCCAAGATCGGAATGTCTTCAGCGGGCGTTGTCCGAGAACCAGCTGAAAATTCGCCTCACACACTTCGGTCGCGCTTGCCACGGTGCTCGAACTGGGATACCCACGTTCATGCCATCAGGCAAACCTTTTGGAAAAAAAGCGCCGTTGGCCAAGCGCTATCAACACCGTTTCACAGCCCGCCTGAAACGCCGGTGACGGGCGAAAAAGAATCGAACACCGTGTTGCTTTCGCGGAAAGAAATTTCAGGCTGTTCCAGTGTGCTGTTGGTCTGCGAGTGAAAAAAGGATGCCTTCCAGATCAACAGCAGCGTCGATCAGCAGAAGCGCACCACAATAAACAACGTGCCGGTGTCCAGGTCTCGGAGATGGTCACAATCGGTTTGCGGATCGCAGCCAGGGTGACGGAAATAGAGTGTTCGAGCTCATTCGCTTGATTTTGTCCCAATTCGTTAACAAATGATTGTGGGACGTAGAATAAGCACTCAGAAACACCACCTGTATGAGGAAAAAACCGGCAACTATTAAACATCAGGCTGACACCAAACTTTGCCCTGATCTGGACGTATGCGCCCCGATTGTCCGCAATCGCGTTTCCGGCTGGGCGCAAACAATAAGAGGTGAGTGATCTTCTGTTAAATGGGGCCAAATAAATTTTCCGGATTTGAATCGAAACAATATCATGCCCGTAAACATATGTTGTTTCCTTACGAGCTTTCCACCCCAGGACCGTGAAACACAATCTGAAGTTCCGGTCACCGACATTCCGGTGGCCCCAACGGATCAAAATGCCTTTCTTTCAAAACTCCGGCATGCATTACCTATACTATGAATGTAAAAGGCGCACTCGCCGAGAAATGGCACAGACCCCCACCCCCAAAAAGGTCCGCCCAGGGGAGGACCAGAGCAGTGGCAGGCACACCGTCGGCGGCCACAAGCACTCCTCTTCAACGTGTGGTCATCGTCGGCAGAAACGGCGGCTGGCATTACGAGGCACTGCTGATTTTTGTCGCCTCTCTGCGCGAGACGAGCCCCGCCGATTTTAAAAGGCCGCTGTGATCGTGGCAGAGCCGCAGGCAGGGGCCGCGCTGGAAGAAGATCCGGCGATGCAAAAACCAAGCCCTTGCGCGACGCGCTGGAAGAAATTGGCGCCGAAAGTTATTCCGTTTCCACTCGGTCCACTTCGCGATGCCTACCTTCGCAACAGATCGGAAATGGCTCCAAGACCCTACCCGCAGGCGAGCCTTTTTGTCTTTTTCGACCACCGAACGCTGATCACCGGGGTGATATCTCTACTGTGCCGTGTCGATTTTAGCCGCCCTTCTGCCTCCCTGCGCCGCCGGAAGGCACATGGCCCGAGCCACAGCTCTACGGCCACGGGCTATACCGGCAATGTGGGAATCACTTTATGACAATTCGGCTGGATTTCGAAGAAGTTCTCTGGATTGACCCAGCCGACGAATACTGGCGCCGCTATCTTCTATTTAATGCGGGTCTTTTCTATTATAAATGCCCGCCATGAATCGGCGCGCTGTTCGAAAGGAAGATGCATTGGCATCCGCGGACCACGCCGCCCGGTCGAAGTTGTGTGGCCCAAAGCTTTAACCCTGGCTGGACCAGATCGCCCTGCCGCTGGTGATCCACGCCTTGGGAGGGGAGGCCGCGATACGCTGCCGAAGGCTATCTGGGACGCACGGTAAAAGTTGTCATTACCGGATGCTGCCCCTGCTTTATGCACGCGGAAAGCGACCGCGTGGTCGAATGCTGGAGCAGTGGGACGACCACCCAACAAAATCAAGAACAGTCCTCAAGTCATGCATCGATCAAAGCGGAATGATCTATCAGGGGCCGTGGCCTGGAAAGCGCGGGCCCTTTGCACCGTACCAAACCTGCCCCCGCCAAGGAAACAGGCCATCCGAAACCAACTGAAATCAAAGGGCTACGGATGCGGTCTGATCAGGCCGATTTAGTGTCGACCCTTTTAAAATTATTCTCGCCGTCCATAGTAAAAGGCCGGGTACAGGACCGGCCCTTTCCCAATATTGGACAGACTGGCAAAAACTTATGGCCGCGCTTTTTCCAGCAATGTATAGGTGCACAAATGTATCTGCGGCCTGACCGCGGCCGATCTTGCCCTAGCGCGTTGCGCTGGCTGCGCGCGCCGACAGCATTTCTTGATCATCGGCCCGATTCTGCTGGTTCAAGCGACACCCCGTGCGCGCTTTGACTCTTAACATCGCTCTCGCCCGCTTCCACGGCCAACGCCAGATCGTATTGCGCTTTGAATGCGGGCGTCTTTGCCTTGCTTTCGCTCAACGGACGGTCAGAATGAAGTTTTCGTCAAACTTGCCACGGCGTTCCAGCTTAGGTGGACAGCGGCCACAACCTGCCCCAGCACTTCACGTTCGCCCAGCAAGCGGACCGGAGGGCCAAAGGCTCGGTCCGTAGGGGGCGGCTTCAATCACATGGGTGTCGACCAGGTTTCTGGCATATAATGGGTCATATCATGCCACGCAGCCCTTTGGCTTGCGCTTTCCATGAATTTGCGCACGGCAGCTCAAGCGTGAAGGTTCACAGTGGATGCCTTTCTCGATCTTCTCAAGACGGCGGGCCGCGGCCGCCTTACCTTCTTTTTCTTCTTTGGCCGGATTTCACAGCCTGATCGCCTTGACGGGCTTTTGATTTCTTGGCTGGTTTAATTTCTCAATGCGGTTGCCAATTTTCAGGGCTCCTACCTCGTTGCATTACTTGCTGGTGTATGCGAATCCTGAAAACCCGTCCAACATACTTGTGAATGTAGAATCCCGCAACCTGTGTGCCTTGCCTTCGATCTGTACGGCCCGAACGCGGTGTTCTCGTGCGCAGGTCTTTTTCACAAACAAACGTTCCCAGAAATGCGGGCTGCACGCGCCCGCTCTTGTCCGGCGCGTAGCCATTCCCCGTAACCATTACTTGCCCAACATTCAACAGGAGAGTTCCATGGACCCACGGTTTGATACGCTGCAAATTCCACGCAGGTGGCGCGCCCCGATTCCCGCAACCCGGCGCACGCCCAGACGCCCAATCTTACCAGACCACCGGCTATGTGTTTCCGCGACGCGGATCACGCCGCGGCACTCTTTAACCGCAAGAGGTCGGCTATATCTATTCGCGTCTGACAAACCCCACCGTTAGCCGTTGTTGAAGAACGCATTTGCCACGCTTGAAGGCGGTGTCGGCGCGGTCTGCTGTTCCTCCGGTCACGCGCGCGCAAATCCAATGGCGCTGTTCCCGCTGATGTCAACCGGGCAAAGAACATCCCGTGGCCTCTACGCGTCTGTATGGCGGTACGACCACGCACATTCAGCCACACGATCAAGCCGTTTCGGCTGGTCCTGCACATTTCGTCGATTTCGGACGAAATTCTAGTTGCCTGTAAAAAGGCCGCTTATCAACGACGGACAACCCGCGCGATCTTTGGGCGAAGCCATCGCGCAACCCCCGGCGCGCTAATATCATGGACGTTACGCGCCCCATTGCCGATATCGCGGATGCTGCCCCAAAATCCGCTGAATCATCGACAACACCACCGACCGCCGTATCTGTGCCGCCAATCGAGCATGGTGCCAACGCTCGGGGGTGCATTCCACCACCAAAATTACCTCACCGCGCAACGGCACTGTCACCGGCGGCTGCCGTGTGGATTCGGGCAAATTCGACTGGTCTGCAAACGACAAATTCCACCTCGCTGAGCGCGCCGCAGCCTGCTATCACGGCCTCAAATTCCACGAGACCTTCGGACAATCTGGCCTTACCTTCTTCCGCATCGCCATCAGGCCACTGCGCGATCTGGGCATGACCATGAACCCGCAAGCCGGCCCACTATACGCTGATGGGGACAGAGACCCTGAGCCTGCGCAATGGACCGCCATTGTGCGCCAACGCCCAAAAGATCGCCAAATGGCTGGAGGGGCGATCCGCGGCATTGACTAGTCACCTACGCCGCGACTCGAATCGTCTCCCTACTATGAGCGTTCCCAAGAAGGTCTGCCCCAAAGGGCGGTGGCCTGTTCAACCTTCGCCAGTCAAAGGCGGCTACGATTCGTGTGTGAAAACTGTCAACCGCACTGGAAGTGCTTCAAGTTCATTGGCCAATTTCGGGCGCATTACACGCTCGCTGATCATCCACTCGGCCTCGACCACGCACCGCCAAGCTGACCTGAACAGCAAGAGGCCGCAGGTGCAGGCGCCAGCGTTGTGCGTGTTCTATCGGCCACGAAGATGCGGATGACCTGATTGCCGATCTGGATCAGCACTCACGCAAGCGACTGCCTGAAACTGGCCCGAAGGCTTTGGCCCAAAAGCTTTGGGTCTGAAAAACTGGCCTGAAACGGCTTTAAAAAACACCATTCTCCGCGGCTGTGCCCGACACGCGCGCGGGGGATACCCGCCGCCTTTGCCAAAAACGCTTTGGCGGAACCTTTTTCTCTGCAGGCTTTGTGCGGTATCCTGTACTTGTATCTGGATTGTGGTACAATTCAAAACCGTTGTTAAAGGCAGCGCATGAAGCCTAATTTTGCTCTTTCCCTGTCCTCCGACGGCATACTGCTGCTTGCACCCGCAGCTGCGGGCGGCTGGCGCGAAGTCGGTGAGGTGTCCTATTTCCGCAGATGATCTCGCAGCAGGCGAACTCGCTATGCTGCGTTAAAAACCGGCCGCCAGCCTCGGAGAGCCCCGGGCGGCCGTGCGCAGCAAGCTGGTCATTCCAGCCAGCCAGATCAAATATCTCACGGTGGATTACGATGCGCGTCTGGTCGGAGGGCCGCGTGCCGCAAAAAGCTTGCCGAAGCCGCCCCTGGCCGCGGTGCAACCCCCTATGGGACGTCTCTGATCTGGTCTATGATATCAGCCTTGACGGCGGCAAAGACCCATGTCCGCCGCGTTGCCCGCGAGGACATTGGCCGAAGCGGAAGCCTTTGCCGACGACAGCAACCACCGCTTCATCCGTCAGGTTTTGTGGCTGTGCCAGGGCGATGCCCCCCTTATCTGGGCGAGCCCTTTTTTCGGATAAGCCGAAGGCGCAGCTGGCACTGCTGGAGCCCGGTGAAAAACAGTACAGCCTGACGGAATATCCGTCGTGGTTTGTGGGCTCTGTTGTGTCAGAACCTTACTTGCACTGCCAACCTGCTGCCACATATCACCTGTGCCCGCCCCGCAAACCGGCCGCCCGGCCCGCACCCAAGCACAGGCCGCCGCCAAAACCCGGTGCAACACCAGCCCCCACACCGACACCCGACCACCGACCGTCGCGCGCGCCCAGAGTTGACCCCCTGACGCCACGCCCCTCGCGCGGCACAACAAGCCAGCGCCAACGCGCCCCTGTCGCACAGCCAAGCCTCGGCACCAGCTGTCATTCAATGGCCTGTCCACAAACGCGTGCCGCCCCCGGTGGCACCATCTGCCGACCAAAGCACACCTACACCGCGAGCGCCCTCCAATTGCTCCAGGCGGCCCTCAATTGCTCAGACGCCTTCAAATTACCCGCCCCAAAACCGGACGCGCACCACCGGTCCGGCGACGCGCCATCCGTCGAATCCCCTTCGCGGACCGGCAGTACCGCCTCAATCATACGCTACCGTCACACAGTATCCCCTAAAACCCGCCCTGCAAAACAGGTTGCTGCGGCCTTCTGCGCCACTGTGGGAACCCAACCGGGAAAACGACGCTTTCAGCTGCCAAAAACCAAAAGTATACGGGCGCCGCCAACGGCCTGCTGCTTAAATCGGACGACAAAGCTTTCAAGCCGCCGCCACCGCTCCGCTCAGTGCCGAAGGGAAAAGCCTTTTGGCGGTGCGCAAGCGCCATCGCGACTA
>Ga0163217_1071347_pt1 | contig 14854 bp, 7 predicted proteins | sample SynspAceP_FD_185933 | JGI IMG/M metagenome (GOLD analysis project Ga0163217, IMG submission 185933) | Saline lake microbial communities from Ace Lake in Antarctica - Synechococcus sp. Ace-P (PacBio error correction) | ecosystem: Environmental > Aquatic > Non-marine Saline and Alkaline > Saline ... | reverse complement strand
GAAGAGGGTCTTTTGTAGATGAAACGAGTTGAATGTTCAAAAGTATAAAAATTGTTGAAGCATAGAAGTAACCGAATATCAATGAGACTTACATGATACCCTTAGAATAAATCATTAAAGTCAAGCTTAACGATTATTAACAGCAAAAAAAAATATATTCAAAAAACAAGTATAATATCTTTTGATCCTAAGTGTTCGCAGAAGTATTTTGCGCCAAGCAAGTTTAGTGGCCGACCAGAGCCAACCACGGCAATTCAATGCAACAGTTTGTTTTAAAGGACCTGAATATGATCATAAAATTCCTGTTCTTTATCATTGTAAGATGACCAAAATCCAACTACTTTTTGTGTAATGCTGGAGGAAATATAGATGTATTAATTACATTCTTTTGCTGATCCAATCCTTTACTTTGAATTATTCGGGAACCATTTCGATAATAACAATGTGGATAATATTACAATGACAAGTGCTCTGACCCAGTGCTTTTATAAGATATGAAAATGAGTTAAGTAAATATCCAATATATCTAACGTTTATGTTCACAGGAATAACTAATGCCCGCCTGGTTATGCAAACCTTTCCAGGGACGTATAGTGAGATCGAATTCTCTTACATGTATTAAGTCATAGATCCAAGGGTATTACTTAATGGTGGGCGAAACAAATTTGATTCAGGATAAAGTTTTGACGCATGAAGTCGGCTATTTATGTGTGGTATATCACCATTTCAGGTGGTTGTAATGTGATCGTGATTAAAGTTTGATGATACACCATATCATTGAACAGCTACTCTGCAGTTATTTTTTTCTACAACTCGTAATTCATTGTACGAGCAAACCAGAAACGTCCTCAAAATAATTTGATATATGTAACTACAGGATTGTATGACAGAAGTTTACTGACGTCAGATAGAAGAGATGGAGACAATTACTAATGACATAAAACCCGATCTAGTGAATTAATTGAGTTACGAGTAACGCAAACTAGAACTCAAATGTATACAATTACTACTTTTAGTATAGAGGATAATGTTGCAGGTAACTATTAACAGCTTAATATAGAATTTTTGAATGCAAACAATTTTACTTGGAGAAAATTCTACAATTCATAGTGAGATTAATGTGGAAAATTAATTCAATAATTCTTTGTTTTCGAGGCTAATCCTGATAAAGAGACACGACGGTATTTATCTAAAACGATCTGACAACGAGGTAACGATACTAAAAATCTCAGGTGGAATTTTGGAACTCCAAATTAGGAAAACCAAGTAGCGGCTACAAAACTTAATCGATGTTATATCAACGTTCTGATAGTTGAAGATAAGTTACGGGATATTTACCGACTGATCGATGGCGATCCATTTCTTTCCAGAATCCAGAAAATAACTCTCGACGGAATGGTATCTTTATTAGCTCATTCTTTATGTAGAGTCCTACGTATACCGGAAGCATCAAACGACTAACTTTATTTGAAGGTAAGGGGAGATAATGCAATAGGCAGACTTAGCTTGTCTTACGCGTCAACGTCTACTATTCTACCTTTAGAAATAAACCAGCATGATATAAAAATTTGATCATTGGTTCACGGCTGTATAATGTAACTAGTTCATCAGCTCAAATTGGTATGGACAAAGAACTCTTTTGGACAAATACTACTGCTAGCAATAGTATATCTACAATCTTGCTATGGACATGGTTCAGGGAAACACAACCTAATGCAGGTTAAAGCAGGAAAAGACTTTTGGAAAATGAAAATGGTCCGGAATTTGCTCAGACTTCTATTGGGTCAGTAGATTTTGACCCATCCTTGAAGATGATCATTGATGGTGGCATATAAATTAAGACGTTTCGATATGTACAACGCAGCATCAAGCCGCAATAACTTTTTGCGAGGTTTACTTGCAAAAAAAAATCGAAATATAGCGCTTACAAGAAAGGAACAAATAAAGCATTCTAAAGACGAAATTATCTTTGCTGGGGTAGATGAAAAAGATGCAAAGTTGATTCGCAGATTAACTCTGGATAATAGACATTTCAATAAACGAATTGCTAAAGAATGAAGCTAGAAGAAGTATTAAAGCTCAGAAAGAATGTTTGCTCGTTTCAATTTATTAATAACCTTGAGTTACTGATACTTAAAAGTTTTTATATATGAACAAGTATAAAATGGATTTAGAACGGGAAAAAATATGGTTTAGACCGGGATTACGTTTAGAGTCCTAAATAGATTGAAAGATATACAAAGCTACGCAAAACCGATTGGAGACATTATGTGCGCACTAGAAGTGAGCAAGCAATTAGACAATCGTACTGTTACCCGTGTCTATTTATCTTATGGAAAAATATGGAGAGTATTATAAAGAGTCCAATACTGTTAGAATTACGAACGCTTATCGTATAGCATTTCTTGCCAAGTTACAGCACTCAAACGCTACCAATTGATCCTCTTCCATTGAATCACTCGAAGAAATGCAACCTGAGGACGGTTACTTGAATATGGAGTATAGCATGAGCCGCAGAGTATACCTTGTTTGTAGCAAGAGATAACATTATGATTGCTGATGATGCTGGGAATTAGGATGATCTTACTGCAAAAAATTAAGCATTCTATTATAATAATGTAACAGGTTAAAAATGCGATCCTGCTTACCTCAAATGCCATTCAATCCTTCAACTATAGTAAGTTTGATCTTCCGCAGCAAGGAAAGTTAGGGTATGTGTAATGGATATAATGGAAGGCTTGGTCTCGGGTACTAGCAAATCAGAGACTATCAGCCAGGATAACCACAGTTATTTTTGATGCCTCAGGTTGCAGAGTGGGTTATTATTTGGAGTTCGCGTGTAATATTGCTGGAAACCTGCAAACCCAACGAATTTCTTTTAAATTCAAGATTGATGACAAAAAGAGAATGCTTAAAAAAGCCAAATATAAGAAGAGAGTCCGTGAGAGATATGATTAAAGAGGAGTACGAACAAGTAGTTAAATAATGATGATGCGAAATGATCGAAGATTGAGAGCGGATGAAAGTTGAATGTACTCACATACCCTTCACTGCGCAGCTGGGGGGGGGTGCATGGATTGAGCCTTTGAACTTTATTTAAACTCATATTTAATAATAATTGAAATTTAATCCATAGGCGCAGAATAAAAAGGCCTAACATAATTGGGATATATGATCGACTGTTGTTACCAATTTTTATTTTACTGATGTCAGTAATGTGTAAACTAGTTCCATTGAAGACACTCTATTTGGAATACAGAGTATACCTGAGATCAGAAGATTTTATGGCGAAAATCCCAGAATGGAATGACGATGGGTTCGAAGATCTATTTCCAGCATACTGATTTTTCAGACCCAGCAAACATATACATGAATAACATTTGGTCGTACGACTTTTCATACTCACAAAGGGAAACGTAGACTAAGGCAAGAACGCTGATAATACAGATGTAGTTTAAGACAGTTGAAGAAACTGGGTATTTCATTTTCCTAGCCCTCCTTTTGGAGATGTACGAGGGGAGGTTACAATGTGTTGAGTGATGATAGCACTTCCCAATTAACGAATGTAGAAGTGTAAATGAGTACAGACTGTTATCGTGAATATTACTCGCTGTTATAAATCGGTTATTTCGTATCCTACGTGATTTGAGGAATCCAAAGGAGGAATAATTGTAAGGATTCTACTGGGGCAAATCCTAAAGTTGTCGATTGGAATTAATGCAATGGTTTCATGAAGAAAATATTTAGTGATGTCTGTGGAAACTCAGAGTGGTCAAATATGAAATTGAGATTGATGGAACAAATAAAAAGCAACTTACAAGCTTAAAAAATAAAGTGCGTTTTGCAGCGCCCAGCTGTCATCACAGATTGGAATCAAATTGTTTTCACAAACGTAGATGATCTGAATTCTCGTACAGAGACGGGTACTTACTTGCCATCTTGTGATTTAAACAAAGTAAGCAATGCGTGGATCTGGGGTACACGGAGCTTCATGAGCCCTGATGTAGCAGAGTTGCATTTACAAATTTTTCTATGAGGGGGAAAAAAGTCTATATCAGTTAGATATGAAAACATATGAAGTCAAACCGTATATTCCAAACATAACGAAACAATGAAAATCAGACAAAATCAGCTGATTGTTATTAATATCTATTTTTGGTTAATTAATAAGCATTGCAAGCACAAACAGAAATACAGAATTATCATCACGAAATGTTATTTTTGATTATGGAAGTAAGTCCTTTATGGGGTAATGGTAGTACTACAGGATCGTTCCTCAAATTTCTTAGTCGGACATTATTTCGCTGGAATTCCAATCTTCTCACCGCTATTGACAGGCGTTTCAAATTAAAGACAAATCGATTAAATATTTGAATTTATGTAGGTGCGATAAACCAATTCTTGGATTATTGGTGCTAAAACGAATAATGTAGTTAGTGATTGCGGGATGACTGAATTCAAATATGCTTGTTTATGTAGGGAAAAAAAAGAGACCATAAGTAATTAAAAAACAAAATGTCAAAACACTTCCTCCCACATCAGAGTAACGTCTTAATACAAGTAAAGTGGATACGATTATCTATCAAAGCATGATACTGATGAGCAAAGAGTATCTATGTCCATTAATTGGTATCGCTTACTCAGGTCTCCCAATTTAAGGTGCTCCAAGTTTTCAAGGTTATCCTGACTTAAGACCAGCTGAATGACCAAAAGGCTTTCTGAGAACGATCTGTTTGGATATAGTGCTCAAGAGCGTTTTTAATACAACTAATTATTTATGCGATGCGATGGGTGCCAGCCAAAATCCGTCATTTGAAACGACTTTTAATCTGAGGGTTCAGAATGGCTTATAAGTGTATAGATTCGATAGTTTTCACAAATAGTTCTTTCACATTGAGGTATTGTATTATCGGTAGGTTCAGCATCCATCTGTTGCAAAACAATTTCGATATCCATGGTATTCTAGGTAATGCTTGACGATCAGCATTAGCTTGATCTTAGTTGCAATTGGTGAGCATGCTTAGACTGTTAGCAAAACAGATGTATATGACAGGACTATACAAATTACATTGCGCTGAGCCATTGTCACCAGAGTTTCAAGTTTATTATGCCGATTCTTTGAAACAATTTTACTCCCTGAAGATATAGATTAATTTATTGTACGGTACATCAGCTGATCCAATTCGTATGAATCAGTATGAGAAGTAGCGATCAAGCAGGATGGGTCTGATTAATGCTGCCGAAGCCGCAGATTGTTTGTGATTCAGTTCCTTTCAAAGAGGGTGTACGGTTAATGCCAGAGTATCTTTCTAAAAAGTAAATGATGCCGTCGTGAGGAACAATTTTCATTAAAGGGATTGCGTTGGGTGCGAATACCCTCAGAGTGGTAAGTATCATTGTATATGATATGACAGTAACAGCTAGTTGATATTAGCACTTTTAATGAAGTGTGTTGTGTAAGAACTCCTGGCGGATACTGGAATGTCAGATAGAAAAATGCCAAAATTACCAAACGGCCCTGTGCTCAAGTAGACTAACCTGAAATTAAGATCAATTTTAAACCCATTTTGTTTATTGAAGATACGGGTTACCCTGTCGGCAAAGTGTAATATTTGCGAGACCATCATAAAGATAATGTACAAGTAGCTTATACAATCGCTACACGTCCCAATAACACAAAATACGAGAGAGACGTTTCTCAAAGACGAATACCACAGCTTCTTGCAGGATACATATCCGCAGAATCAATTTTATAGAGTGATGATGTTGACTGTTGTTATTGAATCAACTGGTTGAAGATGAATGTTACACTATTTCGTTGGAAATGATGCAAAATAGAAGTACGAATGCGGAAGTTAATAAGCAAGAATGTCAGACATTACTTTACGAGATGAATGCTTCGAGAGCAAACAATGGGGAGTAAGCATATTCACCAAAGGCCATACAGATCCAGAATTGAAAATACCACATTTTGAAGGTGTCTGTATGTTTTATGATGGCGCAGTAATTCAATAACAACACCATTAAGCTCAGGGGTATTTTGAAGGTAAATCAAATGAATCCTATGCCTATAATATCCAGGATAACCAGTGGATTAAAGGCAACCTTTTAAATTATGATGTTGCTGGAATTGGTCTTATTATTCCTCTCTGAGTAGATCCAAATGTTACACAGTGGACAAACAAGACATCTGTAAGAATGCGCCGGGTAGTGGTATCTAGCGAGTAGTGATCAAATGTAGGTAAGAAAACTACCCTTACCAATTACCAAAATTTAATTCAATGGTTTATTCAAGTGTAGAATTACCTCTAGCTCTATTATATTATGGAAGAAGCACCGATCATGTTAAAAAGTAACATATTCGATGCCACAAAATCCTACTTCAACCCAGTCCTCTTTATCAGATACGTGGGTATAGTACGGCCTGACGGGTTCAGGAACACAACACAAGACAGTGCCGGCCAGAAAAAGAATTATGGCCAGATGGAAACGCCCCTAGTTGGACATGATTTTTATGGTCGGGGTAGACTATTCGAACCACCTTACAAGCCCTCCTGCTGTGCAGACTAAGTGGTATAGCATTTAAAACTGTGAAAAGTGCCAAACACGGGCAGAACATGCTGAAGCAGGAGTCTCAGCACCAGACAAGTAGGGATAACAAGTATCCGGGCTTTTCTCAAAGTATTTCAGAAACTTAAGAAGAAATTGCCAAGCTTAACCTGTAACTTGATGATGCCACGAGTTCGCCTAAAATTTGATTCCGTACATGTCAGTATGATGATGCTTGCTGACAAAGGCTTAATAAGAAGAAATAGAAACTCAGGACAGTTGAAAGAGAAAAATGGTCGGTACGCCAGATAGGCAGTAGTGTAAATAGTATGGGCAATCACAGACACTTTTGACCTCAGATTCTCACAACGCTATATGGGATGGAACTCAAACACATCGAACCCAGCATACAGGACTTGGTGTAAAAGGATATCGCGTTACAAAACCATGGGGAAGTTGCAGCTTGCCCTTTAGAGTGAGAAGCCCAGGTTACAAGTGAAAACTTTGATAGAGTATTCAAAACTTGTAAAAGAGTATGACACGTGTTAGGAAAGATCTAAAATTTTGAACGCTTATCAGCGTATATATCAAAAGCTAGTATTGAAACTCAGAGAAGACGATTTCGTGACTTCGGCTTAATGGACCGTTTAGAGAGCAAGGAACCGAAGAAGCGGTTCTGTATGACTGGATTCCATTAGACTTTACATCACAAGACATACATTACAGAGCCAATGGAAAAGCAAAGGGATGTCGAGTTATGATGATTCGCATAATGAACTGCCAAGGCGTTTTGCAAGCAGATAGAGAGTTTGGATACAGGTGAAAGATTTAGACGGAAACGGTTTCTGACTTCAACATCTATCCTGCATACGCGCGAGACGCCTTTTAATTCCTCTACTATTGTTAAGTTTTATCTTCGCTCAGAGGGAAGGATTACGGATGTGGATGGTCTAGAGATAAGCGGAGACTAGATCTAGTACTTGCAACCAGACAGCTATCAAGTCGGCAACCACAGGACTTACTTTTCAAGCTCAGACTTCCAGTTGGGTATATCTGGTTCGAGACGAGTTATTGCGGGAAGCTGGAAACGCAAGCGATTACTTTTAATGTAATAACCAAGAAAAACGCCTTAAAAACCCAAACTTATAAGAATAATCCTTAAGAGAATGATAAAGATGGAGTAACGTTGCCATAGTAGCTTAAGAGTATGTATGGAAATGATGGTGAACACTGCATGAATATATCGTTACTCCGATTACCCTACCACGGGCATTGGTGAATTGGATTTAGCCTTTAGAACTTTTTTGGATAAGACTGAAGTATACTCGTATTAAAAAAAACAATTGATATCTCCAAATACACAACCCGTCAAATAAAAGCCAGGTCTTTTGGAGTTTCCTTATTGTTTTATTAGGTTGTGAATTGAACATTGAGGGGCTCAGATCGCGATCAGATCCCCGCTACCGAAATTCGGGTTCTAGGTTCAGCTCCAGAATATCGTTCTGTTGAGATTCTTTAACCATTAAAATCATTGTAGAAGACAGCTTGAATAGATATTGCGATTCGGGGGGGGGGTTTCTAGGTGGGGGAATAGGAATTCATTGGCTCCAATTTCAGAAGAAGGACTATATAACATTTACGTTAAAGAAGCCTGAAGGAATTCGGTGCAGGAAGGTAAATATAAACTACAGAAAAAAACCCGTTAAGCTGATCAGTTTGGGGAAGTTTAGTTGAAATAAAAAAGACGGGAAGTAATTTAACAAATAAATGAAAATAATAAAGCGTGTTTACTTTCATCATGGGTATTAAATAACTACATGATTCAACGACTACTTGCAGCAGATAAATTGATCCAAATGAGTACCACCAATTACGCGATTTTTTACCATTATTATAGTAATGAAATGTGTAGCCGAGCCCTTCAATTAAGGTTTCGATCCAAAAGCCGCTTGCAAGTACGCTCTGCTCGTAAGATTCATGGCTTATGGCGTTTGGGAAATTAATCGTACAAAACTAGTACCAAATCCTGAAATTAATTCTTTATTTAGAGCATAAAGATAGACAGAAAAGAAAACACAAACACCCCACCGGAATATTAGTGACAAAGTGAAAATAAGTAATGGCGGAATGCCGTTAATGTATAAGAAGTAAAAGCATTTATGTCATTCATTGGTACTCGAAATAAATGGCATGTTCGGTATACACTTTCGTTAGATTTCATCCGAATATGACGCGAAGAGAATATCGATGAACGGCAGGCTGACCAATCAGTTTTTTAACCCAAAAGGGAATTTTACTAACTGGAATGAATTAGTTAATCATAAACATTGGATGATTACCATATAGAGAATGTGGAACTACTTCATACCTTAAACTCTTACTAGTCTATAGCAAGAGCCTGGTATACTCTATAGTCTTGCAATCGACAAAAATGCTATAAATCATGTATGCCGATCCAAAATGCTTGAAAATGACGATTTGATTACTATTGTTGACATTGCCGAAGAACCTACGTGGCAATACCATTGCCATTATACAAAAAATGAAAAGGACAACGAGCACTATACAGATGGCATAATCTGGCAAGTATCTTTTCGATTAAATAAAAATTGATTGTACAGGATTGGAGCCACATATCTTGGGCCGACTACTTACTTCGATTAACGTTGTTTAGAGGGTATTATATACTTTCGTGCGTTGCTGTAATTGCTGATAATGTAAAAATTGAAAAAACACAACCAGGGAATGGCCTAACAAAACAATATTAGGACGGGTATACAGCTTAGGTTTACAACAGCATTGGTCTAAAGCTCATTACCAATGAGATTTGAGTAGGTTCAAATATAAAGCCTTTAATGGACTACTTTAGAAGTACCGGAACAATCGTACGCTTCATTTGATATCAGACAGATGACGGAAAGGCAGTTACTGGCAGAAGGTCAGCTCTATTTTAGGATTACACTCCGGAAAATGCATTCCATTTATACTCGCCAGTTAAGGTACATTTGGAAGAACATTATATCCTTCTACAAGAGTATTACTAATGGTATTATGAACGAAGTATCCTTTCTTGCACATGGTTACAAATAGTTTAAACTGGCAGCTGAACACAGAGCCACGCCTGATTGGCAGAACCAGGCTCCAACTTGGATGATGTAATAAACAACGCTTAGCGAGATCATGTGTAAGTGGTTCTTCAGTATGTAGACGAACGGATTGGAAAGTAAGTTGTGCAGCAGTGAATATAGGCTTATCCCTGTCACTACTGACTACAAGTGAACCGAATAGTATTTTCGAAGATTGAATCTCAGTGAGTACGAGGTATTGGGCATTACAGCAAGTTTACGGTTCCGTAGTTGGGATTCAGGATTGTTGAGCTTGCAATACCAAGAACATGGGCAGGAAGTGATTTTTATAACCCAGCTTAGCGTCTTATCACCTTAGACCAACCGTTGGGGGTGCTCAAGTTTATGTCTAATACATCTAAGCAGGTTCTACCGTTATACGAAGAGAAAATAAAATGAAGAACATTTTCATTTTAAGAATGGGAATATGGAACTGCCTTAGGCCACGGGAGAAGGACATGGAGCAACCAGGATCAGTTGCAACTACGTTTACGGTATATGAGATGATCAGTCTAGTATGGATTGCCGGATGTATAATAATGGGAGCAATTAGTGCTCAGTTCATGGGGTTGACCATATCCAATATCGTCATGGCTGCCAAGCATATAAAGCTAATGCGACGATCAAAACCTCGGGCGGAGTCCCCCACCCATAAATGGAGGGGGAATTATTCATCAAAGCATTTTCTCTGGGGGATAAGTGCAAGAAAGTAGCCTAAGCAGGATAAGATGGTTAAAAAAAAAAAAAAAAAAAAAAATAAGAAAAGAAAAAAAAAAAAAAAAGAAAATAAACTATTCTGAAAGCAACGGGAAATAACCCTAATTAAACAAGGGAGAAAAAGATTAGGATATTTTGACTGCAAGACTTCCACAATAAATTGAAACACGATTAAACATTTCAGGAAGATGTATTTTCATAGAAGATGCCCGAGAGTTTCCTTATTAATTGATATCAATACCACTTAATCGATATGAGGGATTGGATTAATCTATATGAAATTGAACGTAATCTTTTAAGGTTCAAGAAAAGTATAGAAAATTACTGGAACGTTTCAGACGCTATGGAAATAAAACCGTAAGTTTTAGCCGTTGGCTTAGTATAAATTCAAGTAACTATTTCGCAAAACACCAATTCTTGTTAAGGAAATCAGAGGGGATTGAAATTCAACTAATTTTAACAATTAGCAATTGAGAGGTAAAAATTTTTATACAGTTATTTGATTCATGGGCGAGATGCACCAGTTAGTCAAGAACTGTGCTCAGATATTTCTGCCAGGGCTGAATCATCAGCATGTTCTGCTCGCCCAAAGGATTGTGTAATGTTTTTAATTATAGAGGCAGATAGGATATTTCCAGTTGGTATTCGGGAATGATATAGATTTTGTAGATCGATGTCAGGGAAATATAAGAAAACCTTCATGCTTATTGGTGTCTAGATTTGTATATACGTTAGAAAATATCAAAATGGATTGTGGGTACCTGACAAGCTAGTGACCAAAGTCAATTGGCTTTTACTAATACAGCCCAGTATGCTTCGATACTACATCACCAGTAATCGAAAGCATTAGCAATACTATTTTAGAAATTTTTGACAAGTACCCAACCATTGAAGCTACAGAAAAACTTGATGAGTAGATGTTAATAGAGAGAATGCAAAAAATTCGAGTCATAAATGGAGAGAGATGATAGCTGGTAATAATGTGTCTAAAATTTAAACGTTAGGACCCTGCTAAAGAGCTGGCACTGATGGGGGTTAGAGTTGGAAATCTCAATACGAAATTAAATGATTTCATCAAGGAGAGATTTATGGGTGTGTAATAATCAATGGAGCAAACAACCTTATTATAAATCAATCGACTATTGAGGACCAATCATATTGCATCTATCCAGGTTAACCTGACATTTCATATTACGAGTCCCAAAATCAGAGTATAATAGCATGATGATATTTCTTACTATTCGACGTCATTTACAATAGATCCAGAATACTACAATATCAACTCTTCTTATTCCAGAATAATTGGAATATGCGACTTCATCGTTTTAAGCTCAAAATAATATGTAAGTACAATTTGAATTCCTGACAATTACAAATACATGCTCTTTTATTGGGATCAAGGTCTCTAATACTATTGGAACTACTCAGGAACGGGAATGAATATATTGATTTGATGCCGGCGTTAACCAAAAACATAGTAGGTATGCGTTGACAGGGTTCTGGTGAAACCGCCACCCAATGGACCTGCAGCTCGAATAAACTATTGGAGGGATGATGTGACGAACCAGTTCATCGAATATTTTTCGCTCGGTTGATTATTTTAACACCCTGCATTACCTCATACATTTCGGGACTTTCAAGATTAATGGCTTTAACCAGTATGAGTGCTCACATAGCTCAACAATCAATAAATGAAGGTTTCTAGTAAACAGTAGATAATAGCATAGACACTCAGAAGAATATACAGACATAGTAAGGAGCAAATAGATAACTCTGGATTATGATTAATTCGGTAACTGAGAAATGTATGAACGTATGCAGAATATCGATGTAGCTGATAAAGAGATTTTTTAAAAGAAGAAGTTAGAAGACCTTCTCAAGATGAAGAGAATGTTACTCGCTATCAAAATTTGATCATGCCATTTTGATAGCTTGATGCGGAATTGCTAACAGGATAAGGTCGCCTTCTTACGACAACCAATGATCCTAAAGTAGCGTAGGCGACAATTTCGCTGCCAACTATGGGAGAAGTTATGCTTGCCTTAGAAATAGAGCGCGGCTTGATAATGAATAATATGCACGAAATTTACGCTGGTAAACTGAGTATGACGGGCGATGTAGAATTATGACCTTAGCATGAGTATTAGCTATATGGTGAGTTGCGAGTTTGAAACCCACCGTATGCATTAGCAGTTGAATAATACGCTTTGGGAAGCTACTGTACCCCGAGAAATTTACAGGATGAAGGTGGAACAGAAATTACACGGATATTAAAGGCAAGTATGAAGGAGTAAGGCTAAAGCAAGAATGATGATGACGAACCAGTGTGGCAAAGCGTTTTGAGTCAGAAAATACTCTAGACCAAAGGCACAGATGCAGACAATGATGGTTCCGATTCAAATTGTACGCTGCTTACCCAAACCATTCAATCCTGTCTACCGATTGTAAGTTTTGATCTCCTGAGCAAGGAAAAATTGGTAGGATTGTGTTGTAAAGTGGAGTTGTTCGTACGAGCAATCAGAAACTATCAGCCAGTAACCACAGCTTATTTTGGATGCCGTCAGTTTGCAAGTGGTATTTATTTGATCGCGATAATATTGCGGAACCTGGCAAACCCAACGAATTACGTTTGAATTAGAGAATTGATGCAAAAAAGAATGCTTAAAAAAACCAATAATGGTATAAGAATATCCGTGGAGAGAATGATAAAGAAGTAACGGAATAGTGTTGAAGAATGGAGAGGAGATTGATTGAAGATGGCAGGAGTTGAAAACTAATTTACACCAATACCTTGTACCGGCATGGTGCATGTGTAGAACCTTTAGAGCTTATTTTAAATAATTAAACATCAAAGTATGGATATAGCAATCTTACCAGATATTGATTATTGCGGCTTTGTTTAATTCTAGCAAACTGCCAAAAAAACAGTAAGTTGGAAGAAGAATTAATGGGAAAAAATGAGCTCTTTGGTTCAGCTCTCAATTCATGTAATCAAGGTATGAATAATCCGGTATTTTTGTATCAGCAGTGATGGAATCCAACCTTATTTTGAATTCCTCAAAGGCTAAACTTTATTCAAGCGAAATGGAGTAAATTGGAATACTTAAACGAGGTTTCATTTACTGCTGTACCATTACCGTATATGCGAGAACCTATTACTGGTTCTGAACTATACATACCACTCAAGATTTGATTTGGGGGTGCCAATTGTAAATACTGATGATCTTGGAAGAACGATTTCACCTCTTTACCCTGATGCTTTAAATATATCGTAGTATGGGAGACGCTATACGGGTAGTTAAGTTATTTATATCAGATTAATTTTATAGAAGATGATAGAAGTTCAGAGGGTAGATGTTCAATGAGATAATTTGGAGGAGCGGCGAAGTACGCACACGCTTCTAATTGGTGAAATGAATAGCTATTCAGAATAGGTATTGTAGGTTACAGCGACCGTCCTTTTTTCTTCGAGTACCTAATGAGGAGTATTCTGGATGGGACGGGGGATCCAATCATCTTCTTCAATTAGCTTCTTATAACGGGCATCATGAACATCCAAAATACATCTACGAGCTTCCAATTTCCAGAGTTGTACGGTATATGAAAAGGGTAAGTGGGTTGTGGTGGACAGAAGATACATCGGCTACAACAAGAAGTATACGGATATGTGGTAGGCAGAGAACTGTATTTACATGAACTTCTTAAATCATGAAAATGTAGTATCTCAACACTGTTTGTGGTGTACGAAGTGGATACTTCGAAAACAAGAGGGTGCATGTTAGAACGGACGTTCCAAAAAGAGAGATTCCAAAACTCGGGTTATAGTAGATGATCTCTACATCGAGCCACAACACTTCATTTCTGTTGAGATGAGTATTTTATTCGGCAGTACGGATTTTCTAGTATGCAACTCCATTCCGTACATAGAATACAAGAAAAAGCATGGATGTAGTTAGTAAACTGTAAAAATTGAATAAATAATGGAAACAAGATTATACGTTAGTCAACATTATTTATTTTTGACTTTGATTAAGAGGCTCAAGTAAACAGATTCTGTTTATCTAGGAACTGGCAGGGTTAGAGGATTCTATTTCCTTTAATGTATGATTTTTTACTACTCTAAGAATCGTTAACTATCGGTCCGCATTTCTCGCTAGTTCCGCCAATTTCAATATGTTCTAGAGAACTAGGGTTTGTATTCCATTTAGCATAACCGAAAGAAAGATCTGTTTAAAAAACAGGTTGACAAGCTAGCCATGTTGAGATGGGTTGTTGGTAGTTCAAATAGAGTTTCCTCAAAATGAAATAGGTAAATTTTTTAACCTAATTTATGGAGTAAGAGTGGGCAAGATAAAATTGGGTGAGAGTACATTATAATTAACGCAGTTATCTAGTACAGGACTACTAACAATCGAAAGCCTTTTAATCAATTTGGGTTACAATAGGTAAATCCATTCTCTTCT
>Ga0163217_1036630_pt1 | contig 14855 bp, 9 predicted proteins | sample SynspAceP_FD_185933 | JGI IMG/M metagenome (GOLD analysis project Ga0163217, IMG submission 185933) | Saline lake microbial communities from Ace Lake in Antarctica - Synechococcus sp. Ace-P (PacBio error correction) | ecosystem: Environmental > Aquatic > Non-marine Saline and Alkaline > Saline ... | reverse complement strand
CGGATGCCATGCGTTACTTGACCTATCCAGCTTGCGCGACCACGATCGGACAAATCATCTCCGCCCTGAGAAAATGTCCAGCCCCACCAACGAAACCAATTTATGTCGCGGGCGAAACTTGTTGGAAGATCATCACGCCGGTATTGCCGCAAACCGCCACGGGGCGGCAGTCGCCAACAGTGCCTCGGCCAACCGGCGTGCGACAATGGCCAGGCTGGCAGACTTCATGTGGCGATTGCTGGCAAAAGCTATTCAGAATGGCCGCCTTATGGACTGAGTACCAACAGACCAATAAAGGCGGCCGTGCGCAATGGTCGCCAACACCACCCATCATGCGCCGAGTCTGGCAGATTCCTTTTCCTGGACGATTACTGGCGGGAGGGACATACCCTTGCACGCAGTCGGATTTTTGATCTGATCTCGCAAATTCGGCCTGGCGGCCGCCGCCGACTGCGCGCACTTCTGCCTGCGGCAACCTGACCACATCCGGCCCATCGAGCTTTACATCGGCCTGGGCTTGTAATTGCCTCTGCATCCTGACTACGAAGCTCATGTAGAAAAACGCTGATTGGGCCCGCCGGCCCGGCCAAATCACGATGAGCTACTCCACCAGCACCGCCCAGGTCAGCAGTGAGACAGCAGGCACCAGAAAACACCTATGACGCCTTGACACCAGGTCGTGCCTGTTCAAACATTCTTCTCTTATCTCTCTGTCGATATCGTAGTTGTCGCTCTGATATTTCCTATTGCCTTCTAGACAGGGCTTTGGTTGACTCTATTCTTCACCTGGTTTGTCCTCTTTCGGTCCGTTCTTTCCTTTGTTTCTAGCGATTTCTATATCCCTAGGCTGGCAGTCATAGCCGGTGAGTTTTCCCTCTATACATATTTGAGTGCTTCAGTCGTTGGTATGCGTAGACGTAGTCTGCCAGCGTGACGAGTGAAAAGCCTATTGATCGCAATCCATGTAAACCCATTATCTGTTTATTGATTGGGCGTTTGTTATTGGCGGTGGGCCTGGGCCTGCTCAGTTGAATCTATTATCAAATGGCGATGCAGCTGGCTACATAGCGCGCAAGGCTTCCGCCACTGGCAACTTCAGGCAAACGCGGTGCATGGTTTTCGCCAGCAAAATCTTTCTTGATACGTACATAATCCGCGCCTTCGCGTCAGCGAGGTGCGCGCCCAGATTTGCCGTCGGTGGTATCGGCGATGGCACGCAGCGCGAGCGAACTTCAAGCCATGGTTAGGCAGCAGCGTATTGAGCGCAGCCATATCTTCAGGCGCACGGCTGATGGATGATCGCTCGGGGTCTGCATCTCAGGCGCGCCCTCAACCAGAGTCCGAACAGCACAATAATATCCCGCCGTAGGCGAAGGCCATCCACCACCAGAAAAAACGCAGAAGAAAAACCATAGCCAAACAGCAGAGCGTCGCAACCAAGAACCACCGATAGCAGATAGCGCCGAGTCGCAGATGCACACCGAGAAAACACCATAGAAGGGGTAAGACACAGTGCGCCACCGGCGGTTGCCTAGTTGGGCAGACACAAGGCCACAGATGGTGTATTATCAGCACATGAAAATAGCAGGATGCGCCGATCAGCACAGGATACGCCAGACGCATGCCTTGCACATGAGAGTGCTGCCCGCACGCGAGCATGCAGCCGCCGGGCCTGGCCAACCAGAATCAGGGACCCAGAATAAACAACGCGAAGGGGGATATTGTTTCGGTAAGAACGAAAGGCGACACATGCATGCCACCCCACAGAATCAGCTGGTTGATTCGCCTTGATTATGTCTGAAACCGGCGCACGCGCATTGATCGCAAAGCATATCACGCCAGGGCCTGAGCGGCTTGTCCGCAGAAGGACGGCAATGCTTCTCTATTTTTTTCTTTGTATGCAACAAGTACTCTATTCAACAGACAGGAGAATAGAACGAAGTGTATGGTTGGGGGATTGATCTCTATGACTGAGATCGCTCCATATGTCTTGTCTTGAAAAACTGCCTCAAGGTTGCAAGAACCGTGGCGCCAAAATTTGACGTGCTTATCGATAAGAGACTGATCACACCTGCCCCAAGCTGTCGCGCGCCCTTGGACAGCATGACAAGGCTGGGATTTTTCAGTTACTTCGATCTTGCTCTGTTCGATATGCGAGAGCGCAGCAACAGTTTGCGCTCATTCGCGCTTGCGGCGCCGCCAGTGCGATCAGAAATCCGTGCATGCTCGTTGTAGGTTTCCTCGGATGCCGCACTCTTCGTAGAAATCCAGGACGGCCAAGACAATCGCGAATACGGTCACAGAGACTCGATGCACACGCATCGATCTCTCGTGATGCCAGCCGCAGCAAGCAGGCCGCAGTGAAAGCTTCGTCCAGATCGGCACCTTTTCATGCTGCTCCGCTGCCCGGGAGGCCACCCATCCAGAGATTACGATTGAAGCTCCGCCAGCGCCCGGCCAATCGGCAGCCGCATCAAACGTATCGATGGCTTACGCTTCCAAGCACCCACGCGCAGAGTCGATAAGCTCGTCAAATCTGATCGAATCAGTGCAGTTGACCGTCCAACCCGGCCAAAAAAGCCACACTGCCATGATAACCCTCTACGCTCAAGTCGGATATAGCGCATCACGCACCGGCGTGCGCCGAGACTATAAGCGCGCTGCAGTTCGTATATATTTTCTATTGTCTTTGTGGTATATTATATTTCGAAATTTGCGCTTGTTATATATTTTTCTTCTTTATTTTTTTTTTGGGGTTCGTCGCGTTCAGATTGGCATCACCTGCCTATCAAGGACGTACTGGAGTCGACGCACATGCGCCGCCAAACTTTTCCGGCCATCGGCGTAGCGCACCCAGGTCGCATCTGCCGCCACAGTAACGCCGGGTTTTCACCGTGCGCTGAATCAGTAATGACAGTGCATTAATTTCGTCAAAATGCGAGATCACGCGATTGTGCTAATTTCCGCCCTGCCCCGACGTCTTCAGAGGCGTCGGTAAGCGGCGATCCAAGGAGCGTAGAGATTGTGACCATTCAGTCACCGACAATTGCGGCCGTGACTGGATGATCCAGTCTACCTTGCTACGCGCGCACGAGAATGCGGGCCCTCGGGCCCCGGATAACGATGCGCATCCGATTCTGCGCTATCGAGCTTGGCCGAAAGCACCAGCATGCCGAGTTCAGGTCGACGCAGTCACAGACTTTGCCAAGTGCGTCGTAGGTGCTCAACTAAAGTATAAAAGCAGAGGCCACAGCGCGACGCCTCCAGCGCCAGGCGATATCTAGCGCTCGCGAATGGCTGCGAGGCTTCCATGGCTTGGCAGCAGCCTTCGGGAGTCGTTGATGAATTTCAACCCAGAGTATGACCACATACTGATACGCCCGCCTGTTCCTCCGCCTTGGATGGCGCTATCGATACCGCCAGTGGCGCCTTTTTTTATTTTTTCTCTTTTTTTTCTCTTGTTATCGCGACCAACAGCAAAGCCGCGCGTCAGTGAATTGCCTGCAGACACTGGGCGGACTTCGCCTGCTCGCGCTCGTATTCCGCGACGCATCAGACAACCGTCAGGCGCAAAACGTCGAGCATCTGCTGGATCGGCGTTGCGTCCGGGCTGGCGCGCAGACTCCGGACTTCATCGCCACCACGGCAAAACCCCACCCTGGCTCCACCGCCCGCCCGCCTCGATAGCGGCATTCAAGGCCAGCAGGCTTGGTTTGCCGGCAATACTTCGATGGTGTCCGTACCGCAGGTGAATTTTTTTTTCTAAGCTCAGCCATACTCTGCAGGGACTGGCCTACTTCTCGGACAGCTGGGAATCTGCTCGTGTGGACCTTGTTCACTGCTGTAGCCCCCCGGGTTGCGCGCTGGTCCGGCCTTGGCGGGGGCCAGCTCACCGGATCGGCACCTCAGTACGCCGAACAGGCAGCGAATATCGAGGGATTTTCTACCAGTGTTCCCTCCTGACGACCGCTATCTAGTCTCTACTCCACCTCTACTTGGCGGCCGACTCTGGCTAGGATGAGACTCGTGGCGCTGATGCGCTCGCGCCGGCAGTCCTGTTACTAGTCTGCCGACATTTTTTATTCTCTCTTGTTTCTCTCTCTCTATATTATTATCTATTCATGTTTATGATTATCTGCTTATATTCCAATTTCTGCAGCGTTTACCCACCGCCCAGAGCGAGAAATTCGACTCTGGAGACAGCTAGTGCTGTATTGTCTGCTATGATGTTGTGGCGGTGCTGGAGGTGGATAAGCGTGTCTTGTGTGATGTTAGGCTCGTGTGTATGTGAGACAGGTGGTTTCTTAGTCAGCTGTATATGTAGGCGTTAGCTGTGTGATATTCGCAGTTTCGTCTCTTAGTTTCTGGTTCTCTAGCTTGCGTATTAGTCGATGCTCTCCAGAATTCGCGTAGGTCTACCTCGTGTCGTGCAGCAGCCAGACTGCGCTTCTAGAGTCTTCGCGCGTTCTATTCTCTTTTTTTCTCTCTTATCACTCCGAGGCTGATGCCGGTGCAGTGTTAGTCAGGCGCGACATCAGCAGGATGCTCTATTTCTTCTGATTCTTCATCTCAGTTCTATTTATCTTATCTTCGATTGGGTGCTGACGAGCGCAAGTGGAGAGCAACCGGTCTTGCTAGCACCCCAGCGGCAGTTGAGCGCACAGTAGTCGCATACGCTAGCAGCCGTGATACTCCAGGCGTCATCATTCAGTGATCCGGTATATTCATGCGCTGCAGCGGACGCCTGTCTGCTCCACCGCCGCAAGGTCGACAGTCGGCGGGGGCCGGGTCAAGGCTGTGCAGCATACGATGAGCGCACCTCTCCAGCAGACATGTTAAAAATTTATCTACGCCCGCTCTACTCGGGATGCGAGCGCGGCGTGTGAGCGTATTAGCAGCCTCGGCCAGCACTCGACGCATGGGTGATCAGCGTGTGTCGTGTGTGTGATGGGTAGCTGTTATGTATCTCTCTTCTCTTGTGTTCCTGTTTTATCGGCCACATGTCGCATACCCTCGGCAAAAGCAGATCGTCTCTCGGGGGTAATTTCTTGCCAGACCTTGCTGCTCTGTGCGCAGATGGAGGAGCCCACGATATGCAGTCTCACTGCGAGACTCTCGACACCGTCCTACGCCTTGGATGCCAGTTGGTGCCCTGATGATTCTGTTGTCTACCGCTCAGATCTGAACTGGTGTCAAGTTTTCTGCACCAACTGTCTGAGTCGATCGGCGTGCTCGCAAGTCAAACTCGTTCCCCCAGCGCTAGCGCTTGTTGCAGAACATGTATGCACCGGAGAAAGCATTGCATAACTCGAGGCGACCGAAGAACACGAGATATTTGTGATATGTCTGGTGAGCTCAGAGGCGAGAAAGATGCACTGAGTGACGCCTGTTGAAAAAATAACCCGCACGACTATATCGACCGCGAAGACTCACGCTTGCGGAGCGCGCGGCGATGTTCGGTTGATTCCGCTCGCGAATTTTTCACTCAATAGGTGCGTGATTTCAGTCGGCAGGAATCAGATCGTCGGGACATAGAGTATCCCTGCGAGGCGTTACTAGCTCATTCATACATGCACTAATACGCCCGCACGTACTTCATAACTCCTTTCCCTTAAATTACGATCAGGACTCGAGTTAGGCGATCCGCGTGTCTTCGGAGCTTGGTGTTCCTCGGCTTCTGGATGGTAGCGCCCGTGGCGAGTGAAGCTTGAGCCAGCTAATAGTCTCTCTGCATATTCGCTACTCCGCAAGTACTCAATAGGCAAGGGGGTGGACGAATTCAGCTCCAGGCAGGCTTGCCTCGAAAAGTTTCTATAGACAGCTACATGGTGCGCACCGTCCCCGGTTGGTGAATTTTCCTTCGGCAAGAGCCTGCGCTCAAATCACCCGTTTAGGGAGACACCGCGATGCTCAGTTGGAGGCTTACTCTGTCAGCATGTCAGTTGATCCCAGTCTTGCTCACGCCGAGATCGGCCAGACCGTTTTTTCTGTTTTGCGGTGTCTCCTCTCTCTCACTGGCCTTGGAGGTCAGGGGCCGTTGAGCAGATGGAATATCGCTGCTGGGACGTCACCAATCTCTACCCGAGGCAATGCCCACGAGCGACGGTGCTCTAGTAGAGAGCGGTTTTGGTCTTATCGTGCGGTGTCGCAAAACCAGGTGCTGACTGAGCTGGCGCTGCGAGTTGATTCGGTTCGATTGAGTTCGCTTCAGTCGGTTCGTTACGTAGGTAGCGCGTAGGAAATACTGATCGGAGGGGCGACTAATGTCTAGACGAAGCGCGTAGCATAACTTCTCGACGTTTCTCTCTCAAGCTACAGTGTGAGGTCTCACGCACGCTTTGGCGCTCTCGAGCGAAGCAAGCCAGCAGGAGCTCGGTACTCTGGGGGTGAGCCGTAAGATTTGCACGCTCGGCGAAGAGCCTTGGTCGACTCACGCTGGCGACAGCTCACCGCCCGCCGGGAAGAGACTTGCACGACGCGAGACAAGTAGTCGTCCAGCAGCACCTGGCTGCTAGCGTTCCTGACACCCCTCCGGCGGTAAGGCGCGACGTTACACGCCACAGCTAAGTTATTGTCGCTTGCACCTAGCTGAGACCGGTATACAGCCGCCTGAGCATAAACGTGTGATAGACAGAGTAGGTGAGTTGTGCAGTCCTGAGGGAAGTCGCGATGGCTCTGGACACCTCCGTGTCGGCAACGGCTGTAGTTTGACACTGGGACAGATCAAACGGTAGGGGCTTTCCTCTCGCTTCAGGGGCGACATGAGGTGAGTCCGCGCGTTTATCGTGGCCGACTCGTTCGCCTAGCAGGCATACTTCGGATTCAAGCGCAATAATGCCACCACCTGGTCGACGAGCGCGTTAAGGTCCGGCGCTCGCGGCGCTTCGTCGATCTCGCCGCGCGGCGATAGGGTCTTCGTGCACCGACCGCATGGCAGCGCCTGAGTCAAGAGTTGACGCGGACATTCATGGCCACTCGGCCAATATCTCTGGCAACCAGTCGGCCGCTCCGCCGCGGCCGCAGGTCGAGCGCTCGATGTGCAATGTTATCGCAGAGCGCCATCTGCGCAGCTTCCGCGGGCTCCGCTGAACTCAGGCTCCGGCAAAGCAGACGGTTGTAACCAGATCGGGCGGGACAGCTACTGCCGCAGTTCAGGCGTGTTTCAGTGTCGCGACGGGCTGCTTGGATCTCGGAATCTTCAGAGTGTGTAGTGCGTTAATATGACCGGAAAACTTTGCCCTGCAAGGGGCCGCTACCATGGCGTCTTTCGCAAATGCGTCTCACGAAAAACAGTACCTTCCGGGCTCTTGCCGCGTTCTCCTCGAGCACCGCTCTCAGGCCTCGGCGTCACGCACACCCAACTTGCCTTTGGGCTCGGACGCGCATCGCATTTGCTACCACCGGACCACACGCGCGGGAGAAACCTCCGTGACCACCCTTGCCGGCGATAGTGGCAAGCGCCGGGACGAGCCGTAGGGAGGCGCAGGGGCTCCAACAGCGCAACACACAACGGGTGTTCACCCCTCGGCGGCGCAGTCTCTTTGCCAAGGGCCCAGATGCCCGCACCGGCCTGTATTGTGGAGCAACACTAGGCTTGACAGCCAGCGATGACGCTGTACCGGAACACTGGCACCGCTCCGGGACGACTCGCCAGGGATAGCATTGCTTGGCGACTTTGCCACAATGCGAGTGGGCCAGTCTCATCATTGAGCCGGTCGTGCAAGAATGCAACAGTTATGGCACCGGAATTGATCGACATTCTTTTCAGGTGCGTTCTGTGTGCCATGCGGAGTTCCGGGCGCGACGCGCAAGCTCAAGCTAGAAGACGAGCCAGATTGAACTGCGCGTGTGCAGGTCTGGCGAGGCGGGCTTTCAGGGCCTGGGGCGGGCTTCGCGACTCTCGAACTTAGCAAATCGGATTAACTAATGCTCGTGGGCGCTGTGCGGTTTGCAGGTTCCTCAAAACCTGACATTATGCCAGCGCACGGTACGAGCTAGAGTGGCGCAGCCCGCACGCGCGCGCGCGACTGTGATTGTCGGCTCCCGTATTCTCAGCGTGAATCGAATCCGACGCTCGGCGCAGTGGCCCGCCCGAGGGCCTTTATCAAAGTGACGGTGGGACAGCTCGACCTTACGGAACACTCGCTGGTGGCGGCACATGCACACTAGCTCCGCATCGGCAGTCTGGGCCGATCAGCCCGCTACCCCGCGGACGTCCGTTGTTCGCTTGACTCTCTCTCCCTGGGCATATACTACCGACAAATGGCATGTGGCAAATGACCTTCTGTGCTGACAACGAATGTGGTTTTGTCTACTTTCAGCTGGGTAGCGGCCGCAGCCGCTATATTCAGATAATTAAAATGACATTTTTGTAAGTGCCTTATGTTACTTTATGGAGCCTCACGGATCAGCGCGTAGGAAGACATGGGCGCCAGTGGGTGATACTTGCTGACGCGCACACAGCCTTGAGATTCGGCCTCCACCTTCGTTCGCTTTCATACATGCGCTCGATCCCTCGCCGTAGTCAGCCAAGAGGCTATCCAGCTTTTGCCCGATCCTCACCAGCGTGCGACCCCGGCGCTGAAGGATCTTTTATGGGTTTGTGGGCGTTGCCTTCTAATATAGGTGAGAACGCGCAGGGCAGGTCCACAGCAGACATCATTGCGGCCGGCCGCTTTGCTCTCAGCGCCCAGCCAGTCTGCGCCGGAGGCAACAAGAATGCGCAAAACTCTTTTCTCGCAGCCGGCCACATAGCAGATGTCGTCGGGTTTATCACGCAATCGTTGCAGGCTCTTTGGCCTAGCCCAGCCAGATGGCGCAGAGGGACGCAGATCCACCCTCTCGCCTTCATGGCCAAAACTGATCATTCCTGTGCTTGAAATGATCCAGTATCGAGGATGCGTTCATGCTACAATGGGGATTATTTGTTCACGCAGCGGCATGGCTCGCGCTGCACGGGCATGGAAGAACTTCGGCAGGTTTTTCTTCTGTTTGCCATGTCGGTCAGGAGATGCCAATCGGTGGCTAGGCCAGTTCAGAGTAGACCGGTTCTCGTTCTCCACGAGCAGGCTGACCGTTCGTAGTATCGCAGAAAAGCATTCAAGTGAGGCCGCAGTCTACTCAGGCGCGACGTTTTGGCCGCGATCATCGCATTGAGGCCACGAGTCATCGCCAGGGTTGTACCGATAGTTGAACGTTCGGCGCGGGGCACACTTGTGCCGCACGAAAGGAGGCCAGGCGACATCCAGGAACGCCTCGCAGCCGTATGCAGAAAGTAGCAGAATGGATAGACCACGGTACCTGTTGGATCCAGTAAGCAAAACACGCCCCTTTTTAAACCGAGCGCCTAGCGGACAGGTGGGTGGGCAGTACAGGCAGAAGCGTCATCATTTTTAGCAAAAAACGGAGCAACAGATAAACCAGAGGTTCCAGACGCGCAAGGTGCGGGGTTTGCTGGATCGGAACTATGCGAAAAGCGCTGCTAAGCGGGCGAATTTGAGACGGCGATAGCGGCGATGCTCCAATCCCCGCCAGATCATATCGCCCCGGCCCAAATAATGACCATTCCAGAAACAGCACACCCCACGGCCCACCGTGCTGAACCCAATAGCAAAACCGCCTTGAAAGCACCGATCTGCGGTGCTGTTGGCTGGACTTCCAAGCGCTTCAGCCTCCAACGTCCCCTAGCTTTATTAATTTATAACGCAACAGCGTCCCGGCGATGCGACCTGCAAGTAATATTCGGCTTTGCTTAGATCACAGCAAATAAAATTTGGTTGTGGCGCATAATGACTTCTCAAGCGGCCGATCAATTTGGCGATGCTTGCGCAATGAATATGCCAAATGCCTTCAATTTGCAGTAGTCGCTTATTGGCTCGAAAACATGACATTTTCAGTCTAAGAGTACAAGGATAGCGATGTGAGCACAATTACCTTGCTGGTGTTGCGGACGATTCCAATATGGCCGCAAGCAAACTTATTCGCGCTCTTCCGTCTAACTGGCCGTTTCCGGATTCCCAGGCGACCAAACGGTTTGGAAGGCCTGGAAGCAGTTCCGCCAGGGTCGTTGGACAGAGAGGATCCTGCTGGATCTTGAACCTGCCCGAGCTGGGCACGGGCTTTTCGGCGTTGCCGTCGCAGCGGCTGCGTGAGGAAGGTTGCAGGCATCGTCGATCAGTTAGTCAAGTGTCTGGTTGATTGCGGATGCTCTCGCGGCATGTGCGTCGGCCCAAGGCATGGGTGGCAACAGGCTTTCATTAAAAAGCCGGGGCTGGACCCGATTGCCAACTGGCAGATAGCCCTGAGAGAAAATACCCGGGGGAGGCGGGCCCCCTGGGGCGTCAGATCTCCATGAGGCGCAAAGCGCCAGCCGCTCCGCAGCGCTCGCTTCTCCGAACTTCTGCCCATAGCTGTAGTCATTCTGAGGGACGCATTCGAGGCGAGGTCCACCAACATCGCCTGGGGGACCGCGCCGCCGACTGGGCTGGGGCGGGGTGCTCGGGGTGTTAGTCCAGTTACTCAATGACTAACGTCAATATCCTTGAGTGGGCGGAGCTGCATATGGTGCTGGCGGCGAAGGCAAAGAACTACGCGTTTCGGCAATGACATGCCCAGTGCGTCGCGGCCGCGTGAACCGCCTGTGGTCGGCGCATTGTGTTCGCCGGCATATCGGCGGGGGGCCTGTCCGCGGAAGCTGCTTGCTCGCGTCTTTCACGATGCGAGGTATCAACGTATGCAGTTTAGCTCTGAAACTGCGGCCTGCTGATGCCTATGCGTCCTTGATACACCTCAGGAAGCAATGAGTCACCTAGCTGCGTGAGATGCTCCTGGATCCACTGGCCCGAGCATTCAAATCATTGGCGCTGACAATCAACGGCTCGCTCAGGGCGACAAACACTCAATCTATCGAAGACCTTGTCGCGGCAGGCCAGGTCGCAACTCGATTTGATGCTCGGGTGGACAACTGCCTGATCGGGGATCTATATCCGATTATCAACCGAGCCGGCTTGGAAAGCGGGCACGTTGGCGGTCGAGATTCAGCTACAGCTCTCGAGGATATGGGAATTCCATTTTGATTTGCTGTGCTGTATGTGTACCGAGACTCGGGTTGCCGCGGGGCTATCGCGAAAACCGATTCATGATCATTGGATGCCATAGGGGACCCACTCGCCATGTCTGCTCAGTTTGATAATCAATGAACTTCACTGGCCGTACTGGGGATATGTCCACGAGTATTGAATGTGGGGTCTGTAGTGTTATCGCGATCGCGAGATCGAAATGTGACGTGTGGAACAGCTTTATGGAGAACCTTCAGGTATTGGCTACGGATGAGGCGCGCACGCAAATCGCAATGGATTCTTGAGCCTTCCCTGAACGAACCCAACTCATGCGTTCATAGAAGAAGATCGAGACTGTGGCGGTCATTGCTTGGTACCCGGGCCTTACTATCTGGGTGGGGCAGTCGGCTCGCACTATGCCTGCGTGGCCCTTCAAGTTGCTATCACGGTCTGATTTCCTCGGCCTGAGCGGACGAGATTGGTATCAGATAACGTTTACAATCTGCCGAACTCGCGCAGTACCTTGCGCATTCACACGCTCGTGGTGCCTAGATTTACTCTCGCTCGATAGTGACCGCGTCAGCCGATCACAAAACGCCCAGTTGGGGTCGGCCAACACCCAGTTGCGTTGAGAACTGGCGCTGCGTGACGGCCTGACCGGCCTGCTTCAACCGGCGTCTATTTTGGCAAGAATGGCCTGGGAGCGCGAGTTTCGGCGCGCATATCCGCTACCAAAGCCCGGCCAGCTGTGGGTGAATTCGGATATGAACCACTTCAAGGGCGTTTCAATCTTACACCCTATGGCCACCAGCTCGGCGACGAGGTGATCCGCGAGTGTTGGGGGATCCGACGCATTTATCCAAGCTATTGGCGCGAAGACCGGATTTTGCGGGCGCTACGGCGGCGAGAGTTCGTCCTGCTGCTGCTAGATTTACCATGTGAAGGGGGTGCTCTATGGCAATTCGCCGAGGCGGGTTATGCTGCGCGAAGGCAGATTGAAGCGGTCTGTCGGATTGAAGCACCAGGATGAATGCTGAAAAGTCACTGTTGGAGTCTGTGGTATTGCGGAAAGACTCAGACGATTCACTTGCCGGTAACAGACGACGCTGATCGAATCTGCTTGACTAAAGCCGCCAGTGTCTTACCATGATCAAGGAAACAACACCCGTCAGCAATTGCATACCCAGGCGACGGCTGATGCTCAAAACAACCTGAATGCGTCGAACGTCCGAGTGGTCGCAGAGGCCACACGAAGCTCGCAGCTGCCAGCCCGCGCTTCTGCTACAATGTCTGCCCTACCCACAACAAGCAGGTCATGTGTGTTGAATTCAAAACGTCTTGTTTCCAGCCTGGGCGTTGCCCCAGCCACTTTGAGACCTTGGAAGCATCTTAGCTTTGCCACAAGATAGACTACCGAATTCTCAGGCGACAGGGCCCTGCCTTGGTTCGTCCTTGTCTCGGTCAAGGACCTGATCGCCCAGCGCGCAAGGTAGCGGCAGACAGGGCAGCCTTCGGCAGTCGGCTCGCTGACCCATTGATGCTGGCATTTTTTGGCTGTTCAGGGTCTGGTCGCTGAGCCCCTACACGCGAGGGCGGCTGGTCCCAATCTGCCACACTTGCGCACCCTGGCCCGCCGGCCTGGGTCCGAACATCTAAAGGATCATCACCCTTGTGCGGCGGCACGCCCTTTGGTCCGCAGGCGGCTCCTGGAACGGCGCGTGTGATTAGTCGGCACACGGGGCGATCAGACACGGCCGCGGCACCCTGGAATGAGCGGGTCAACTTGTCTGGTTCTCGGCGAGGGTTGATCGCGATGCTCGACATGGCTTTTACTTGGACGCATTGGCCGAGCCTTATAGCTCCAGGGCCCCAAACGCCCGGCAGACCTCTGCTGGTTTTCCGCCAACTACCGGGCCTCGATCGACAGCTTAGCGGGGCGATTTCCTGCAGCGCCAGAGCGGTCAGATATAAGAAAAGAGCCAAGAGCCCAGAAACAAGATCAGAGATAATAAAAACTAAAGCGCGATAAATACGCGCTCAAACCCCAGAAGCGCAGTCAGGCCTGCAGGCCTGGAAAATAGTCCGACTGCTCGCAGCGGACGCCCAAACCCTGCATTGCTTTTGGCCATACCCGGTCAGCAGGCGAGGGAGGCTGCTCAAACACTTGCAAGCGAACAAGGATCAGTGCCGCTGACGCGGCATGGCGATAATGTGGAAACAGCGCGACGGATGAAGTGTAGCCCTGTTTGCAATCAGGAGCTGCAGCTGTACTGGTCGGCCACTGATGTGGCTGCGCGAGTACGTACTCGATTGTGCGCTCGACGTCGCTGCGGTGCATTCAACGTGGAAGGCTTTCGCATTTCCGCTCTTTGGGCTCCATTACCCACGAATTGGGAGCGTGAGCGGGCGGGCGGGCGCGAGCTGGCTGGCCTTCAGCGCTGGTCGGCCCCGGCAGAAGGTGGGCCGCGCCAGCCGCATTTGAAGGCTTCCCAGGGGGATACTCCGACTGGACTGGCACTATCTCACTAAGCCCTGCGCTGACACGTTGAGAGCAACCCTCGGTAAGCGCCGGATGCGTACTGTAGCGTAGCTTGGCGGCGCTCGCAAGACAACTGGTGTCGCCCGGGCGATTCTGTGGTATGGCGCACTCACCGGCGAAAAGCCGGTTTGCCTGCCGATGCCAAATTTTGCAAAATCAGTATTTTACCGGACGTACAGGCGGGTTGGTGGCGATCCGTCGTGATCTTGCACCGGTTCGACAACAGCGGCTGGAAGCAGGCAAGATTTCAAAAGCCGGCGGGCAGATTCGCACTGTTCTGAGGAAAAGATTGCTGCTCACGGATTCGACAACAAGCGACGCTGGACACCCCTGTTCTTCGGCTTATCTTGCTGGCGCTGCTCTCTGCCGTGGACACATTGGACGATTAGACCACGTTATCAGGCGCTGATAATTCATGTATTTTTGAGGCCGCCTCTATCGGTACTGTTCCATATGGGGCCGCTTGCGGAACCGACGTACGAAGCTCTGGTCGCGGCTTGAGTAGCGTTGAGTGGCCCTCGCGTTTTAGGACCTGGCTTGGATTGAATCGTATAAGCAATGAGTCTTTTAATGCTCGGCCTCCCACAAACCGGCAGGAATTAAACGCTCGCTCGCGGTTTGCCTAGAGTCTCCGTTCAGCTTCGCGGCGCTCCAAGTATCCCACGGGGTCGCAAGGTCGGTTCGGATGGACTCAGAATGTTGCTGCCCAGTTCGTTTGGCTTGCGACCCTTGCTCAGCTATCCGTTGCGCTGGACGATTACTCACCCTGCGGGCGCCGCCTTCCTCTTCGGACTTTCATGAACAACGTTGGCGCCATGCGCGCTGCTGATGCCGCATTGCCATGCAAGAGTTGGCCGCTCGCCATGGCATCGCCCCAGGGCCCGAGCGCTGATGCCCTTGGCGCTTCACCGCGACCATTCCGGTGGATATGGACCAACCCCTGATTCCGGCCAGCGCCCACCAACCTGAATATTGTGGCAGTTGACTTCCGGCAGCTTTTGCCCCTAGGGACGGGCACCGGGCTTTTTCAGCCCATGTTCGATCGACTTTTCACGCCTGTTAGGAGCTGGCCGTTCGCCCAATACCGGTTTTCGTTGATTTTCGCCGTTGTTGCTTTTGCCGGGGGACGACTTTGGCGTTCGCGCTGTAGGGGGGGTCACCCAAAAAAACTCGGACAAATAAACCAAGGATTGGGCCGGGGAACAGATTTTTGGGGTACACATTATTACCTTCTCTTCCTTCTTGGTGTGCAAGTAGTA
>Ga0163217_1068924_pt1 | contig 14857 bp, 21 predicted proteins | sample SynspAceP_FD_185933 | JGI IMG/M metagenome (GOLD analysis project Ga0163217, IMG submission 185933) | Saline lake microbial communities from Ace Lake in Antarctica - Synechococcus sp. Ace-P (PacBio error correction) | ecosystem: Environmental > Aquatic > Non-marine Saline and Alkaline > Saline ... | reverse complement strand
AGGAGGTTCTCTTGCAAGCACTCCCTCCGGAAACCCCTGTGCGATTGGCTATCGGGGTCAGCTGGCCAGACCCAGTGCTGCAGCTGGTTGCCGTTGCGGGGAGATGGCTACCACCACCGGAGCGCCAATTGTCCCGCCACACGCTTGTACGTGGTCAGCCCGCGCTGCCAGCCCCCACCCAGCACGCTTCCCAAGCTTCTATTCGCCAGTCACGACCATGCTGTTCGGCCCCGGGGGGGGCCCCCCCGGGGGCGACAGGCTGCTCCCTTTAACACCCTCACCTTCAATAGCCTCTCCGTCCACACCCGTGGAAACGTGGGGAGTGGATCTGGGTTCACTGATCTCAGCTCAACTGGAACCTCAGCTCACTGGATCGGCGCGGATGGCCAATGCCAGACAAGCTCACCGCTCCGGCAAGCATTCCAAGGTGGCTCCAGGCAGGCGCAGGGTCCCGGGTTCTCCCAGCCAGACCACTTCCGGCGATGGCGCTGAGCATCCTTGGCTCAGCCGCTTGATCGCCAATCACCATGGGACGACGGCCGTGAGCGCAGCGCCTCCATCTGGCTGACCATGCCGACCGCACCCAATCAGACCGGGCAGGCACCAGCAGTAGAGCCGGCAATGCCAAACAGTGCTTCTGGCAGTGATTGCGCCAGGGTTCCAGCGTTGAGAGGCTGCTTGCCTGGGCTGAACACGTCCGGGGTGAGCAGCGGCAGGGCCACCGCCAGGTTGAACAACGCCATCCCAGGCCAGGCTGCCGCTGCTTGAACGCCGAGCTTGTCGAAGTGGCTGCCCACGCCCCCAGAGCACCGCCACCAGCAGCATCGGCCGTGCCACGCGTCTCTGAACCAAGCTGAGCCAGCGGCCGCTCCCTCGTCCCAGCAGCAACGCCCCCAGCACCAACAGCGCCCACACCGCACTGGAGCTGAGGTGGACGCTCGCCAGCAGCCACCAGCCAGCGGAACAGCAGCACCAGCGGTGCAGAGGCTGATCAGTGCAGAACCAGCTGAGCTCGCGCGGCCAGGACGCGGCCATAGGCCCAGAAAAGGGGCCACCGCATTAACCAAGCCCACTGCCGCCAGGCAAGCAACACTGGCGCAGAGGTCGAGAGGGCTGGACCATTCAGCCTGAGAAACGGCAGGGTCAGTAGGGCGCAGTCCAGGGACCAGCCACGACCCATCACCAGGTTGGTGGGCCACCACTGCGCCGCAGCAAGCGCGGGGGCGAGTCACGCCGATTTCACCAGCAGCCGTGAGCAGGGCCAGAAACGGCCAGTAGGACAAACACAGGCGGGTCGGAGGGGAGCGAGCTCGCTGCGTGTTTTAAGATCTGGGATGCGGGCATTACACAAGCCGTTAGCGCCACTTCCTCCACACGGAAGGGTACTCGTTCGAATCCAGTAATCGCCCATACAATGGCTCAAAGCCTTCATTCCGCGTATTCAGTTGATCGCAATAGAGCGAAAAACAAAAAGCGAGATCGACGTTCTTTGAAAGAGCTTGTCTCTGCATTGTTGTTTTTGATTTTCTCCTGATCTTGGCAGTTTGCCAACATAATTCTCAATTGAAATTGTCAGTTACTCGCCAGATATGTTGTCGGCCACGCTTTGCAGGTAAAACTATTCCTAACTTTGCGGAGACGATGCAAGCGTAGTGTCAGCAGTCGACCAATCAGAGATCGATGCCCTTGGGGAATGGTCCAAACCCGCCCTGGGCTGTAAAGGGATTGTGATCGCTCTTGGGCCTAGCGATTGAACTTACTTCCGCGCCCAGAAAGATATAAATGGCGTGGATAATAGCTATTGGTACAATACCAACAGCAGCCGATCATCGCAGCCATTCTGCGCAAAGTGCCTACAGCAGACTGCAGGTTGAGCCAGAAAGCACAGTGAAGCCCAACCTGGTGGCCACAGCCAAGGAAGGAGAAGCGAGCAAGATCTTTAAAATGTCGCCGACCGCTATGAACAAAGGAGCGCTGGTTCTCCATTAAGGCGATGGTCGGAACGTCTCCACCGCCTTTGTCATGGTTCCCAATGACGGTGGTGAGAGTGGCGAGCACGTTGCTTCCGTTCAGGAACAGGCCCGCCGATTCAGTGCCCGCCAGGGCGTCCACCAATCCAAGCTTCACGCCGGTCGCTTCAGCCAGCGCTCGCAGCAGGCGGCCAGCTCCAGCGCTCCAGCTGAGATCAAAGCCAGGCTGCCGCCTCCAGGCGATCTTCAAGCACCCGCCTCGCACGTTGACTTGATACTCGCCTGCACCGCCGGGGTTGGGCCGGCGATCAAGGGAGGCGCTAGCGCAGCAGCAGCGCCATCCGCCCCGACGTCTGGGCGTTGCTCGCTGCTGGCCAGCTGCAACCAGCCTCGTGGCGTTTTTTCGGAGGCTGCGCGGTGGTGGTAGCGGGCGATGGCTCACCATCACCTGTTCGGGTCTCGGACTGCCCAGCAGATCGCCGTGGCGGAATCAGTACCAGCATGTGCTTGTGATAGCGCTTGATGTTATGTTGCTGCCCGCAGGTTGTGCAGCATCGCGGCAAGCCCAGAGCAGTTGACGCCTTCGCCCTGGTCGTGGATGAGCAAAGCCTTGCATCTGCTCGTAGAGGTGAGGGCCGTGGCGGTAACCCGGCTGGCCCTGGCAGGTCGACGCAGGAAAGCGGCCGGGCGAATCTTCAACAGTGCGTTGACGCACGCTGCTCTGAAAGCTGAAGCGATCGACGGACAGGCACTGGCCCGCAGCATCCAGTCGACGATCACCCTCGCGCAGGGCCCGGTTCGCTGATCACCAGCTCCTTGAGCTGAGCATCTCCATTCGCTTCTGCAGCACAGGGCACCGGGCACGATGATTTCGGCCGACGTTCATTTGATCCCGCCGGGATCGCCCTGCGCTCGTCGAGCGTCATGAGCCGCCAGTTGAAATTCACCAGCTGACGATCCGCTCACGACTGACTTGAAACCCCTGCAAGCCGCAGGGGTGGCCGGGACTCCTCTCTGGGCAGAGCCGCGAGAGCGGCCAGTGAGTCGCCGTGCCGCTGGTGGCCACAGCCACGGGCACTTCACCTGGCTTCAAAGCCCCCGCCTGACGCGACCGACGGGGCGGGCTCAAGGGATCCCTGATGGAAGGCCCGTAAAAAGGTCAGCAGCGCCGGTGCAGGGGTCCTGGTCGACGAATATGTCCTCGATGCAATCGCACCGCTCCGACCACGGGTGTGTGACTCGCGGGCATCGCGCCCTGTCAAGCCAGAATCAGTTCGGTGGAGCCGCGCCGATGTCGAGATCAGTGGAGCCTGATCACCGAAGGATCCGAGAGCCACTTCCCAGATAAATCAAGCCGCTTCTTCCGCGACCGCTGACCAGATCCACCTCAGGCCGTGCGTTCCATGCACCATCGCAGGAACTCGCCGGGCCGTTGGCGCCTCGTCGCACGGCCTGTGCGGCGGTGAGAATCTGCTCGCGCCATTGGCTGGCGGCCAAAGCTCGCGGGTAATGCCCAGGGCGAGCAGGGCCCCGCTCGATCGCCGCCGGGGTCAGCAGGCCCGTGTCGGATCCCGTTTCACCCAGCGTGCACTGGGATTTTCTGCTTGAACAACGCGAAAACTGCGCAGCCCGGATCAAACTGCTGCGATCAGCAGTGAATCGAGTTTTGTGCCCGATGTCGATGGCCGCGACATTGGCGCAGCGCGCGCTGGCCGCTCCGGAGCTTGGAGGCTGGCAATCCGATCCGAAGGGCCCGCGCAAACGGCGTCACTTTGCCACTCCAGAGCAATTGCGCAGCCACCCAAGAACCAGCCAGAAAACCCGCAAGCACAAAATGTGATCACACCCGTTAGGCTCGAATGGCCTTGCCCCCCACTAATCTGCCCGATGCACATCCGCGCCACCTGCGGGTGGGTCGCCTGCTGCCTGGCAGAAGCACCAGTGGTCGTCCATCCTTCGATTCCCCAACCGGCTGTGGTCCCTTCTGGCCTGCTTGCCCGAGCGCCTCCGGCGGCCGCCCTCGTCGGCTTGATTAGGTCTTCGGCCCTCGCCGGATCAGCGGGTCGGCGGTGTCGCCAACGACCTCTGGACCGGCGCTATCGACCCTTGGTGAGCGCACCAAGACCGACCCCTCGCCAGTGTCGGGTTTGAGGTGGGGCCAGCGCCGCCGTTCTGCTCGTGCTCTGCCTGCTGCTGCCCTGCTGGTGTAGGCTGCTGCCGGAAGAAGCGGCGGGGCTGCCCGCTGCTGGCCCTGGCCCTGACCTTGCCGGCGGTGCTGCTCTATCCCTCTGCCCAAACGCATGTTGGCTTCCCCCCAGTTGCTGCTTGGCTTCTTTGCTGGGTTCCGGTGAGCTGATCCCCTGGCTGCGGCCACCGGGAGGTGCCGGTGGCTGGCCCCTGGGACTGTCTGGCGGCCACATTGCTGTGGACCCTTCGGCTTTGACACGGGTGTACGCCATGGGCCGATTGGCGCCGATGATCCGCCCTGCCTGCCAGCAGATCGGCTCAGCCTCGGGCCTGCGGCCCCTGCCGTGTGAGCGAATTTCTGTTACGGCTGACGGCACTGTTTCTTGGCGCTCGCCGCCCTGTGCAGGGGGTGTCCTGGCCCTTCTGGCCGCTCTGGGCCCTGGCGGCGATCGGCATCAACAAAAACAGCCCGGTTGTTGCGGGGTCAGCCTGCCGCTGGCCTGTTTCTGGCCGCCACTTCCACCGCCAGGTCAGCTCGTGGCCTGCTTGGCTGGCCCCTGCTCTGACGGCCGCATGAGGGCCTCCTGGCGCCCCGCCAGGCCGTTCTGTCGCCGCCGCCTTTGCGGCCAGGTGAGCGTGGGCTGGTCCGCGGCCAGGTTCAAATGCCCTCGGCGACCCTGCCGGCTGGAGCAGGTGCCCGGCATTGAGGAATGAGGCTTGTGTGTGGAACGTCGTTTGATCCCGGTCCGCGTTGGGCTACATGGCGAGACGACCAGCAGCCCGCGGCTATCTGGAGGCCCGGGCCGCCTGCTGCCGTGTGCGCCGGTGGTTGGGGTCGCCGGCTGCTGGCAGCCCCTGCCGAGCAGGCGGCTGTGTTGCTGGGTTATCCGATGTCACCTCCTTGCTTCTGGGCGCGCCTGGCGCTGGCGGCTCCGGCGGTGGCTTCCACGGGCCGATGGTCACGGCCTGCCAGCGAGCCGGAGTGAGCCAGCAGCGCTGCGGGCGTTGCTGTTCGGTGAGCCCTGCCGCCGTTGCAGGCGAAACCCCCCCCCCCTGGCAGGGCGGCGTGCGGAAGCCCCCTGCTGGTGCCAACCTGCACGGTGGCGACCCCACCTGCTCGGCACCCGGTTTCTGCTTCTCTGGCGGGCTGTGCTGATCCTGGAAGACGTGGGCGAGGCGCCCGCCTACCGGATCGAGCGCTGGCCACCCACTGGCGCCTCGCGGCGCCTTGCAACAGCTGGCTGGTCTGGCTTCGGACAGTTTCCTTGACTGCCGACATCCCGTCGAATCCATGCGAGCCGCCCCAGATCGCTTCAGCCTCGAGCAGCTGCTGCGCGAAACCGCACCGCCCGACCTTGATCCCGGTGGTGGGCAGGTTGCCGGTGTGGGGCCAGGCCCCAGGCAACGGGGCCGCTGCGCTGGGCCGCTGGCCCGCCTTTGATGCCGACACGGCCGCCTCAGCCTGATTCCCTAACCCTCCCCGCTGGGCCGGACAGCGGCAGCCACGTCGAGATCGAATGGCCGTGGTGATCTTGAGGTTGGAAAGCCGCGAGCGGCGATCACCCAACCGGGCCAGCCCAGCCGCTCGAAACAGGCGGCGTCATCGTGACGCTCCAGCCTGCTCAGCGCCCTGCATGGGCCGAACGCAACGCCTCCACCGGAAAAGCCCTGGGGTCTGGGCGGGCCCAAGCCCGGCGCGATTCCAGGGGTTTCGCTCACTTCTGCGCGCCATTTAGCCGCTTGATCGTGTCGGCTCACCGGCGTGCGGCGATCCGGCCTCCCCCGCCGCGACGCTTCCGCGCAGCGGCCATCAGTTCCGCTCCACCAGGCAGCGGGCGCCATCGTGGATCAGCACCGCCGTCGCTTCGCGGCAAGGCCGCGAGCCCCAGCCGCACCGACTTCCTGGCGGCTGGCGCCGCCAACGACCAGCCACGGCGCCCGGTCCGCTTGCCGCTGTCTGATCAGGCCTCCACGCCTTCTGATCAACGGTTGCCCACCCAATCCCTCCAGCGATGGCACGGCCAGGCCCCCAGGGGGCCCCGGGCCCCTTCCCCCAAAGGGGGGGGGGGCCCCCTTTTTCCCCCCCCCCAGGGCCAGCACGGCCGGCCGCGCGAGCGCAGCAGCAACTTGTTGCTCTCCGCCCCCATGCGACCGTCCACTGCCGCGGCGGCCGAATCAAAGGGGCCAAATAATGCACAAGCGTCTCCCTCGGCCGGGAAAAAAGCCCGTCCGATCCATACGAATCAGCAACGCGCAACGCACTGCCTGCCGCTGCCCCAGATGCATGTTCTTTTTTGATTCCCGGCGGCAGCGCGGACCCAACTGCAAAGCGATGCCAGCGTGCCGCACCGCCCTCCACTCGCTGCCACGGGGCAGTGTCCTGTCCGGCTGGGGCGGCGGCGGTCGGGAAGCTGCTTGCCGGCCGTCGAGAGGTGTTGCCGTTCAGCTTTGAGTCGGGTCAGCCTGCCGAGTGGGCCAACCTGCTCGGTGGTGCGGAGCCTGACTTTCAGGCCGTATCAATCTGGCCTCCGCGTTGGCCCCCGACCTTGCTGCTCCTTCCCTCACCCACATCCCCACCCGGGATTCCCGATCTGAGGCTTTCGCCACCAGCCAACTCACCCCCAGGCCGCAACAGGCTGCCTCCTGCCGGACTGCCGAATCAAGCGCTGAAGCCTGCTCCAGCCGATGAGGTGCCCCTGCAGGCCGACGCTTCCAGCTGCGGCTGCCGAAATCTACCTGACGCCGCCAACCGCAGCCCTCCCACCCCCGGCCCGGGCCGCTGTGCTGCCTGGCCCCCAACCCAGCGGCCACAACCGGTGCGACTGGCCCGCGGCCCACTGCAGGCCTTGCCGGAGCAGATCCGCTCGAAAATTGCCTGATCTGCGGCGTTGAAGCCAGGCCAGCAGCGCAGCCCCGGACGCAGCAGGGCCCCAGGTGCTGTCGCCGATGTGGTGCTCGCAGCCGATCCCTGCTCACGAACTGGCCCTGCTGACCGGCACCCCCCTGGTGGCTGCTGGTCGCAGCGGGCGACAGCCTGCCCGCGCGCCAGGGGTACAAGGTGTTGGTGAGCCGGTTCCCTCGATCAGCTCGGGGTCACCGAGTGCTCAAAGCCCTTCGGGCTCGGTTAAGCCGGCTCTTTCTGTTCCTTTCCACGGCTCTTCGGTTCAACGCGTCGCTGGATGCTCCCTTCCCAAAACCGTCCAACGCCGCTTCAAGCCGCCGCAAAACCGCCCGTCGCTGCGCCGTCGCCACCCCTGGCTGACGCCGCTGGTTCATTGAGCGAGCGTGGGTCAACCTCTCGCGCTCGGCTACCGGATCGTCGAGGGCTGGATTGGGGCGGATCCTACTGGATGTGTTGATCACATCAAGCACCACGCTACGCGAGGGATCCCCTCACCGCCGCCAGGTCGCCCTGACCGTGTTCTCGATTGTTCGCGGGCCTGGTGGTGGTTCAGCTCTCCATCCAGAGCCTGGTTGGTCTGAGTGAGTCGGGTTACTTCCGCCGCATGCGCGAAAACCGTTCCGCCGTACCTGCAAACGATGGAAAACCAGTGCATCCTCTGCGGTATGCCCGCATCGGCCGTGAAATCGCCGCAAACAACTGGCCAGCGAAGGCTTCCCCTGATCGTACGAGATGATCAGGTCAGAAGGCGGGCCGGAGGCCCGGGGCATCGTTGTTTGCTGCAATCCGATGCCACCCTCGATGAAACCCTGCTTGGAGCGGGCATTCACCGCTGCCGCAGCCTGTGGCAAGCCTGCCACAATGCGCCATCTCTATTGTGTGCTCAGTGCCCGCGAATTGCCCCGCCTGCCGGCTGATTGCCGCTCCGATAGCGAAGAAGCGGACCGCAGCTTGCTCCAGCCGGGCCAACCAGTGGTGAGCCCCTATGTGCGGGACCGGGCGCACCATGGCGCTCACGGCCCTGCGCCCCCTGGCGGTGCCTTCATGGATTCTTGCTCCCTCTTCAGACTGCGAAGTGAGGAATCAGCTCAGTGAGGATGGGCGCCCTACTCGGCGACCTCAACCCGGCCGCAGCCTGGCGGAACTGGAGCTGGCGGCGCTCCGGGCCATGGGGGTGCTGGCGATTCGCACCCCGCCCCCAAGGTCGGAACCCTTACAGGCTACCCGCGGTGCCACCTACCAACAGAAAGTCGAAGCTGATCGCCAACCCGCGGTGAGGTGCGCCTCGCCCGGGCCAGATGCTGGTGTGATGGTAGCCGGAGCAGCTGGGGGAGCTTCATCCGCCATCCTCGGCCAAGCTCTCGCGCCGTCGAGCAATGGCGGGTGAGCTCGGTTCACGAGAGCGCGGCATTTACGACGCGGGCGCCCAGTGCTTCGCCACCGATGTCCGCTCACGCAGCCTTCCACTGCAGGGCAGACCGCCCTGGTCACCGGGCGACCGTGCATCGGCCGTGCCATCGCCTTGCCCTGGCGCCGACGGCGCTGAGGTGGTGGTCACTACGCCAATTCCGCCAGCGCCGCTGAGGCCGTGGTCGCCGAGATCGAGGCCGCGCGCCGGGCCCATGCCCTCCAGGCGGACGTGTCCAAGAAGGCAGGTGGACGGGCTGAATCCAGGCGTGCTCGAGCAGCTGCGGCCGACCTCGACGTGCTGGTCAACAACGCCCGCATCAGCCCGCGATGCCTGCTCCTGCGCATGAAGACCGACTGAGGCGCGTGATCGATCTCAATCTCACCGGCGTATTTTTCTCTGCACCCGGCTGCGAACCGCAGGCATTGCTTCAAGGCCGCGCGGCCGCACATCAACATCACCTCGGTGTCGGCTGACCGCGTAACGCCGCCAGACGAACTACAGCGCCGCCAAGGTGGTGTGGTCGGAGTTTCACCCGCAGCACGGCGCCGAATTCGCCAGCGGCATCACCTTAATGCCGTTGGCGCCGGGCTTCTTGCCACGAGATGACCAGGACCTGAATGTGAGCCCATTCTCAAGCGGATTCCCCTCGGCCGGCTCGCCAGCCTGCAGAGTGCCGGCGCCGTGCCTTCTGGCCGCCGAGCCTGCCGCCGCCTAACATCCACTGGCCATGTTTTGCAGGTGAGATGCGCATGTTGATGAGCTGATCAGCCCTCGATCGTTGTCCCATTCTTCGCGAGGCGGCGAATACGTTGCAGCAACTCAGCCGTCGCTGCGCACGGTCATGGTCCAGAAACAGCCGATCGCACGTAACCACGGCCATGGCCAGCCGAGCCCGTGAATATCAAAAGCCATCGCACTGGACCCTTCCCCGGATCGGCGCTGCCATCGCTTAAGCGTCAGCCAGCTTCCGGGTGATCATTCTCCTCCATGGCAACAAGACCCTATCGAGCCGGGTAAGGTGTCTGATTCGCTTTCCCCACTACAACATCGCTGACATCGGCCCGCCCGCCTGGGAGCCTGATCGTGACCGATCATCGGGCACCCCACGGTCTGTCCACCCCCACCGATGGCCAAACTGAATCAGTTTCTCGATGCATTCCCGCGCTTCTCTGAGCGCGCGTGGAAGCCCTTGCCGATGCGGTGAAGGCACCACGGCCGCCGGGTCGCAACGTGGTGATCGAGAAGAAGTTCGGTGGCTCCCGACATCGTCAATTGACGGCGTCACCCATCGCCAAGGAAATCGAGCTTGCAAGATCCGTTCGAAAAACATCGGGCGCCAAGTGATGCAGCAGAGTGCCACCAAAACCTAAGGAACAAAGCCGGGCGATGGCACACGACGGCCACCCTGTTGCCCCAGCCTGGTGCAGAGAAGGTCTGCGCAACGGGCGGCGGGTGCCAATCCGGGTGGTTGGCGACGCCGCATGAAGCGCGACGCCGAATCGTGACCGCATCGCCCGCCTGTCTGAGCCGTGCCGGTGAGCGATCCTCCAGTCGCCACGGTCAGTTGCGGTGGCGACAGCAGATCGCCAGATGTTTCTGACGCCATTACAAGGTGAGCACCGATGCGGTGATCACCGTCGAGGAATCCCGCCTACTCTGGCCACCGAACTTGTGATCACAGGGCATGCCTTTCGACCGGCTATTCTTCTCCTTAATTTCCGTCACCGACGCGACCGTCAGTCTGCGACCTACGAGAACGCCCTGCTGCTCGTCACCGACCGCAAGATCAGCTGCGATCGCCGATCTTCTGCCGTGCTGAATGGTCGTCGAAGGCCCGGCTCCTCGCCCTGTGATCCTGGCCGAGGAGGTCCGACGTGAAGCGCCTGCCACCTTGGTGTGTGAACAGAACCGTGGGGGCTGCAGGGGGTGATGCAGCGGGCCGCGCTCCGTCCTTCGTGAGGCCGTAAGCCGCCCTGGCAGACATACGCCATCCTCCAACTGCGCCACTTGATCAGCGAGGGACCGGGCGATGGGCTCTCGACAGCGCAGCCTGCCGACCTCGCAAGGTGCGTCGATCACGATCAGCAAGACAGCACCACGAATCATCGGCAGCGATGAGCATCGCGATGCCGTCGCCCGAAACGCGTCGCCTCGGATCAAACGCAAAACTGGAGTCACCGACTCCGACTACGACAAGAAAAGCTCAATGAGCGATCGGCCAAAATTGCCGAAGTGTTGGCCGTCATCAATGTCGGCCCCCACCAAACCGAACTGCGCCACCGCAAAGCTGGCATTAGGGATGCCCTCAACGCCACCCCCGCGGCGGTCGAAAGAAGGCATTTCCCAGTGCGCAGCACCCTTGCTGCAACTGGGCTGCCGGTCTGAATTGTCTGATCGCCCGGTGAACGGCATCAGCGCACCGTGCCAGTCTCCACGCGCCCTCTCGGCTCCCCTTGCGCCAGATTCGCCGATAACGCCGGCGCCCAACGCGGTTTGGGGCTGAGAGCGCTGAGCTCCGGCAAAGTTCATGCCCTCACAGTGCGAATACTAAACCTGATCGCCGTGGCATTCTCGATGCGCCAAGGTGGTCGGCTGCCCTTGCAGGATTTTGCGGTTCGATCGCTTGCTTTGTTGATCACCACCGAAGTGGTTGATCGCCGACAAGGCCAACCTGAGGCCCCACCTTCCCCGAGTGATGGAGGAATGCATGCTGCATGGGCGGCATGGCATGCGGAATGATGTGAAGCGAACTCGCACCTGCCAGCGTCTTGACGTAGCGGCCACCTGCAGATCCACGCCGGTGATGGCGGTTCCCACAACCAACCGCATTCGGCTCCCAGCGGTTGGCCCGCCTGGCGTCGCCGCCGTGGCGATTCCCGCCTTCACAGATCAGAACCGCCCCTTCGGCAAAGGCGGACGCAGGGGCGCCAGCAGATCCCAGGCTGGAGGCAACAAGCGGCCGTCTCCTGCGTGTAGCCATACAGCGTGGTCCCACCCAGGCGCAGCCAAGGGCCGGCCGCCTTCAAGCCCGTTGCCACGCTGTCGAACTCGGGCCATCAACTGGCGCGAGCTCGGTTTGGGCCCGATCGATCAGTGCGGTCAGCTCCTCGCCGCCCGGTCGGACGCCGCACGGGCATCGATGCGACCACATCGGCCGCCGGCCGCGGCCCCAGAACGGCCTTGATGCTCCTCCCATCCCGCGTGACTGTAGACGAAACTATCGGCAAAAGCTGCGTTTCCAGCAGTCGATGATCGGGCTGCCGGGCAGCGTCTCGACCGCTCCCGATGTTGCTCGGGGCTCCCAGTACCGCACGCCGATCGCCATTGGCCAGCTGGCCTGCGCCATGCGCAATTCCACTCGGCATTGCCGCATCGGCAACCTCCGCGCCTGCACCGAGACGATCAACCCCCCTTTGCAGGGAGGCAGCTGAGCCGGCGGGCTGGGACCACTTGGGCAAGAGGTGGGGGCAGAAAAAGCACGCAGGCAATGATGCCGGCGTTCAGGACGGTTTCTCAGGATTTTGTCGAATAGCGGGTCAAGGAAGCCCGGCGCTCTTCGTTCGTCCCGTGGATCCGGCAACCACGAGCGCAAGCCGCCAGACGGGGTGGACCGGCGGCGCAGCCGCTGCCCCTGGGTCTCGGGCGTCGTGGTGAGGACGCGGCTGCCGCTCAGCTGTGTTGGGCTGCTAAACTATCCTTCTGCTAACGCTGGCAGTCGCAGGGACCTCTAGCTGATCGGCTGGGGAGAGGGCAGCGTGCGGGAGAGGCCAGCTGCCGCTGGTGGCTGGACAGTGTCCGGCCCTCGCTCAGATCGGCCGTCCTGTTGAAAGGTGCTGGCCACCCTCGTCGATGCAGTAGCCGCAACCCAAGTTCTTAAGCGCCGGATCGGGCGCCGTCGTTGGGGCCTGCCGTCGCTGCCGCTGCCGGGGTTGCCCTTCCTCAGGATCGCTGCAGGGTTGGTTTCGTCTCGGCGCCTGAGAGCTGAACGTTGGCTTACGCTAATAGCTGTCGCGGTGGAAGCTTCCGAAAGCCACCCGCCGCCAAGGGGCTGGATCAAATGGTTCGGCCCAGGTCCATGGGCGAACGTGTCTGAGGCCAATGCCGCTTCCGCCGAGATGTTCGAGCAAAGGAAACCAGGCATGAAGGAATTCAGCCGGGAAGAAATCCAGGGCAGACGAGTCCCCGCCATTGGTTGGCGGCAGGCGGATCGGAGGCGAAATGGATCGCCAATCGACGGCTTTGGCCTGGAAAACGAATCCAGCGGTAGACAGCTCTGGCTTGGACGCCACAGAGCCAAGGAGGGCGTCTCAATGGGTTGGCGGTGTCGACGGCCTGGACTGTGCAGGGGATCGATCCGCTTGATCTTCCCATTCCAGCAGGGTTGGGGGCGGCGTTTCGAGAACACGGCCTACGCGTTGCCAGCGGTTTTGCCAGGTGCCTGCGAGGGAGTTCAACTCCAGCTGCAGGGCGTTGCCTGGTTGCGGGAGGGCTTCTGCGGCTCTGTTCACCGGATCAGCTGGCGAAGCGCATCGAACGGCCATGGGCGTATGACCAGCGCGTTGAAGACCTGGCAATGCTGCCTGGATCCTGACGGCGCTGGGCCCGCATCAGTTCCTGGCGCAGTGTCCCTCCCGCAGCAGCGCGGCGAGGGTCAGTCGAGGGGGGAAAAAGGAGGGCACGCGGCACTTCAGCTGAGTTTGCGATCCAGCAATGCCGGATCAGGAGAACAGGCCCGCAGCCAGCACTGCAAAACCAGGCAGGACATGGGCGCCTGAAGGCGCCCGTAGGAGCTGAGAGGGACACGGCTGACAGCGAAAACTTGGCCGGGTAGCGCACGAATCGGTTCAATTAGCAAAACGTAAGGGATCAGGCCGCTAGCACCCCACAGGTGGCATGAACGAAATCGGCGCAGGCGCTGTGGCGAAACAGGCAGCGGGCAGGTTACCACGAGATCACGGCGGATCATTGATGTGTCCGCAAGGAAAAGGCGAGCCAGGGCTCAGTCCGTCACGGCGAAGACGAGAGCAGCAGCAGGGTGAACGAGACCAGCCAAGGCGTAGACCCTGGACCAGCCGTATCCGACAGCCGCCTTCATGATCGCCCAGGGCTCTGGCCAGGCTGGAGGCTGGTGATGTAGAGCACCGAGGCAATCACATCTAACTCTCGATTCGGCCAACGTGCCACAGACAACCGTTTTCAGAACCGAATTGCCCGATCGAACAATCACTGGAAGTCCGGCGTTGAGCGCCGCGCTGAACGCCGTGAAACAACAATCACCCCAGCCGAGGAAGCGGCCCGTAGCCTCATGCCATCGGCACAGACCCTTCAGGCGCCTTGGCGAACAGGCGACGAACAACACAGCCAGATCAGGGGCTGCAACACCCTGCCACAAGGTGGAGGGCCGCCGGGCCAATTGCAGGGAACAAGCCGTTTGTCAGAGCGAGGATTTCCTGGCCCTATCGGCTAGGCTGAATTCCCGGAGGATGACGCCCCAGGCCTTTGGCAACGTGAGGTCATGGAGGTTGCACTTCATCGGCCGGGTCAGAGGAAGGAAAGGCTCGAGACATGGGATCAACGCATCCGGCCTTTTGGCTCCGCCTTGGATCACGGCTACCGCCACCTGCAGCCCGCATCCATTTCAGGGTCGCCGGTGCCTGAGATTAGACATCATCCAGGCTGGGGGCGCTTGGAGAGAGAGAACACTGCAAAAGGAAATCGCCGCGGCCAAGCTTGCGCCGCAGCCGGTTCAATCCACCGTTGCATTCTCAAACAACGAATGATTGAGCGAAAAGGCCCTGGGCCCAGGTTTCACCACCACCTGGCGAAACGCCCGGGCCAGCGCTTCCAGCACCTCACGGACCCGTTTTCCAGCTTCAGGGCGTTGCTGAATCCCGTACCGCCAGGGTGACCGATCGCCCATCCCAGGGCCGCTCTTCAAGCTTGGTGCGTTTCCTCGGCAATCAACCTGTCCACCATCGATTGACGGCCACCGAATCGCGAGGGCAATCGATTTCTTCGGAGGTAAGTGGTGCTCAAAAACAGCACCGTGTGGCCTGATCGCGGAGGGGCTGGCGCAAACACCTGCCAGATCGCGCAACGGCTTTTTCGATGTCAAGGGCCGACGGTGGTTTTCATCGAAGCACCAAAAGCCACAAGCTGGATCGTGGAAAGTAGGGGGCCGCTTGGCCAGGTTTCCAGGCCGGCGGCGCATTCCGCCGGAGTAGCTGCCACAGCGCCCCCGTTCCCAACAGCCAGTTCGTTTCCCCCATGCGGAAGGCAGGCCGCTGAAGTTTCAAAAAGATCCCGCCCTTGCCAGGCGCTTGGGCGTTGGAGGGTGGGTTACCCCAAAAAAAAAATCCTTTCCTTCCTGTGGTGTTGTGGATTCTG
>Ga0163217_1031066_pt1 | contig 14857 bp, 18 predicted proteins | sample SynspAceP_FD_185933 | JGI IMG/M metagenome (GOLD analysis project Ga0163217, IMG submission 185933) | Saline lake microbial communities from Ace Lake in Antarctica - Synechococcus sp. Ace-P (PacBio error correction) | ecosystem: Environmental > Aquatic > Non-marine Saline and Alkaline > Saline ... | reverse complement strand
GCAGGTTAAAGCCGATCAAAACTCTATTAACTTTGAGCCTGCTACGCCGCGAGAAAAGTTCTGCATCATTCAAGGCTTCCTCGTAGTCGGCATTTAATCTTGATTAACGATCATCGATTAAATCAGATATCATCCAGTAAAGGTTCGGCATGGCTGGCTTGAATTCGACTGAAGGGTCAGAATGATTTCGCTTGCGAAGGGACTCAGGGTGTGACCACGCTTGAGTTGCATCTAAAATAGAGCCCAAGTCTCTGTGGATCGTTGCAGCTGCATTCACTCTAAGGCTTGCATCACTCGCCTGACAGCTCAAACCATCCTTCAATCCGGGTTATAGTGCCCTCATTCAATTAAGGCAAGATAGAGTTTTCAAGCTGTCCTTATGCCTCCAAAGCGATAATGACCAAGGTTTCAAACATACTCTGCGATAACCCAACTGCTACTGCTAACTCTGATGAGATCGGTCCACGGGGAAAGATCGCGGCATTACACGATCGACTTTACCGCTATCGTGGCAAGTCCAGCCTTGGCCACTTAGAGTTTATTGTCCATCTACCCGAAGACTGGAATCTGATCAAAACCCATGCAAATCCCCTAACCATCGCTCCGCCTTTGAGCAGCAAAGCGCTCCAAGCCTTGCTGGTTCAGAACTGGGGCAAAAGATTGGAAATTCACGCCGGGGGGAGCAAGTAATTGCAGTCTTAGAGGCCGATTATCCCAATCGACTTGCAGTCAGACTAGTGCAGGTCTTCACTTAAACCAAGATAACACTATTGTCTTCGTTCAGTCAAGGAAAACGAAAAAGCCGTTTGCTCCTTCACTACGTGTTGGCTCGCGTTTTGAAAGGTGACTGGCGCCCATAATCCGCATGAACTCATGCATTGATGATGGGGTATTGGTGTCGATTCTCGCGATTGCATGCGATATTGTGGCAGGACCTTGCGAAGGGTCTTGACTTGGGAGGGTGTGGTCATTTTTACCGAAGATTCGTCATGGATTTTCTCATGCAAGTGCCAACTGAATGAACACTGAATTCGCTGCAGTTTAATGGCAGCGAGGCTGAATTCTTAAAGCACCGCTCCTCATCACGTGGTCAAAAGAAATCCATGGTATGTAGGCCTCGTCCATTCTTCACCATAAAAATCTTGTTAGCATTACCGCGGCAGGGATCTTTTCTCAGCTCGAGTAGTCGAGATTATCAAGTTTGCCCTCTTTTAATGCTGCATCCGATGAATCCATCCAGCTGGATTGGCCTCTGCATGAGATAAGATAGAGATCACAGGAAGGCAACAAATGCAGCCATCAAAGGCCTATCCAAATCAAGGGGTCTCACTCTCTGCTGTCAGTGCGCAACGGGTCCAAGCGAGTGAACTAGGCCAGGCGAGAGAAGTGTATGGTCTGCTCTCATCAGGAATAGGGCCTCCATCGGTAACATGTGCGCGGACGTTGGTCAAACACCGGGCCTTCCGCAATCTTCGCCAGACAGCCTGAGCGTATGAAGACGATCTCGTTTCGAAGACGGTATTGAAGATCCACAAGCCATCAGGTGACCTCCGGCAACGTCACCAGAGTCAGCACCAAAGAAGGGAAGAATCAAAAGCGGGCTCCGGCGCGTCACACAGATTCAGCACCTGGGATTCGCTCTGCATCCACACAGGGCAGCCCTCGCCTGACGGCAGCTTTGTCATTCGCATTCCCCAGCTTGTGTCGTGACAGCGATCGGCTTGGCACGAGACCCGGTGCTACCCACCTTTCCGCCATACCTGCCGGATCGGATAAGGCTCAACGCGAGTTTTGCCGGTGATCTGAGTCACAGCATTGTTGAAGACAAGGTTCCTCCAGCGCCAGGTCATAAAAGTGTTTGACAGGAGTAGACACAAGAAGAAAAGGGCAAAAAGGAACGGCTCGCATTAAAAAACGATTACTTCCATTTCCTCCCCAAAATAAACTGGAGTAAATAAACCGTCGCCAGATCACGTTCCGCGCTGTTACTGATCGTAAGCTACGCGCAGAGTGTCGACACGAATCACTCTGTTCAGCTGTGTGAACTGCTCTAAGTGCATCGCCGCATAGCCTGAATTGATTTCCCTGGAAAAAGACTGCCTCCACCAGCGCTCAAACTCGGTGATAGACCCCCGCGCAAATAAAAGAAACGGCCGAAAAATATTGATCTGCATCGTACCGCACGCATCGCTCACCAGCCAGCCAGGCTTGCCGAGGCGAGCCTGAATGGTTTCAATCCACACAAAATAACCGTCTCGGCATAGCTGCTCCCTGCTCCAAGTGGAAGTCCATGACCAGCGCAACCAAACTTATCTCGCACGGCAACAACCCAAGAAGTCCGATGCCAAGATCGGTTCCTCTCGACCGAATTCAGGGTAGGCCACAGCATGGAGAACTTGGACAGCATCACCGCCAGTCTAGTTGCGTCCACTCTACCCACGGCGAATACTGGCGCCTCCAAAGGCTACTGCGAATAACTGCTCCTTTGCTGGAATTACTTTGCTACAGCCAACATCAGAATCCAAGGGAAGCTGCTACCTCCTAGACCTCTTAATCTGGCTCAATCAGGCACTATGAAAATGTCAAACATTAAACGGCCGAGCTCCATCAAATCACAGCATCCAACAAAATTCCATGAGTTGCTTCACGCCTCAATTCGAGCGGTCCCGGCGAGGGCGTGAAAGTCTTGCTTTCATGGCACCTAGTTTCCGTAGAGTAACTGACAAGATTGACTCCTCCCATTCACCTGTGACGATCCACGCGGACCGCGTAGTGTCGCTGCACTCAAAAACCAAAACAACGCTCCACCCCAGAGTTGCCGGATCATATTCTGTATGGAGGGGTCATCACGCCACCTCACTGATATCGTTAGCGACTGGCCGATGCAAGCCTCAACGATACCAATATCGCGATACATTTCACACCTCGAGTGACATCTTTCGGCGTCAGGGAATATTCCACCAATACAGAGCATGATCATTGACGTATCCATCTTCACGTATTGCTCTGCCAATAAAAATCGAGCGCGCCTACCAGCGCCTCCCGCCCGAAATGTTGAATTTGCTCAGACACCCGCTCCACGGGCGAGGAATTCAATCAGCACCGAATGGAACAATACCAGGATTAGAAACATCCAGACTTCATCATCGCTCTCTTCGAAATGGTGCACGGTCGATTTGACAAGCCACATTCAAGCGCTTTTCGCCAGCGAACTCGCTCATTCGTGCGCGAGAGCGTCAACCCGACTTGATGCGGCACAGACAAATCGTCTCTTGTGCATGCTTGCATGATCAGAAGCAGTTTCCAGCAGGCCTAAAGATTTTGTCATGTGACCAGAACTTACGTGCCGCAGTCCATTGCAGGGAGCGAACCTTCGCAATCAGGACCTCAACCTGGTGCAAACCTCTTGCCGTGCCGATCTGGAGGCCACGCAGACCTGCGCGGAACGCCGGCTGGGACCAGGCCGCCTCTGATAGCCCAGCTCGCTACGACTCGGCCGGACACGGCTGGCTGAAGGGTATCGAACCCTTATCGCCACTCGGTGCCGTCGCCCCCGGTTGCCAAACCTGTCTGGGACAAATATACCTCTGCAACCGCCGACCTGCTGGGATGATCTGCGCGTTGCTCGATGCTCGGCGTGCAATCTCAGTGGTGCCGACTGCGCGGAGCCATTCTCGAAGGACATCTCCTATTGTGGGCGGAGACCTGATCGGGGGGCTCGTTTTGACCGGAGCCTTGAATGGCACGCTGATCCGACTTCGGGACACCGAGCTCGAAGGCTGCGACTTCCGCGGGGCTGACCTGCGCGAGAGCCGATCTGGCCAGCTCCAGCATCAAGAGGAGCGGTGTTCTCAGAAGCGCTGGGATCGAGGAAGGCCCTTCTTGCTGCACGCTCAACAAGGTAACTGGATTGACTGGAATCCCCTGGCGCGTTGCAGCAGGCCCGACAGCCTTCTTACACTCCGTGACGCGCCGAATCCACCGATCAACAGTTGAATCAAACCGCTGAGTGATTGAACAACTCCCGGGTAAAGACACGGCGCCCGACATCTGCGGTTGGGTTTGCCGGCTGGGCCCAGGCGCCTGAGGTGAATGGGCAGCAACAAAGCAGCTTTCCCTTGGCTGCGGGGGTCACCGAGTTAGCAGTGCGTATCGGCAACAATCGGGATCAACGCCTCTGGCCTGCTCGATCCGGATCCAGCGTCCAGGGCCTGAGGCACGGCCCTGGCCAGACAGGCGAAGGCAGGCCCGACAGGCCACCTACACCAAGACCACAAGCCATCGAAGACTTCATACTTTCTTTCTGTTGAAGTTTTGTTGGTGGCGTGCCTCTGTTAACCCGTCGGGTGTCGAGAAGACCTGAAAACCTCTCCTTCAAGTTGACAGCTCACGTTCTATTCACTGCGCTCTATGCATCCTTGTATTCTCCCCTAACCCATGCTCGACGCACTTTCTCCGCGCTGTAGTTCAGCGCCGACGCAAGGACCCGCACATCCGAGGAGTCCCGAACTCGCCCGACTCTGCGCCAGTTACGTGGCAATTGCAACAAGGCCTTGATGAGCCGTCACGCGATCGCAGCAACGCCAGCTGCATCCGGTTCAGACGCCCGTTCGGGGGCAATTGGTTATGCAAAAACACAGGCTCTGACCAGGCTAGGTGGGCAACTGCCTATCCCAACACCGCCGGCAATGGCTTCCCTGCACTGATACGTCGACGGCGAAAATCGTTCTTCCGTTAACAATCCTCTTTACGCCCTTGCTCGCCGGCGACGAATTCCGTCCTCGACGACGCTGCACTCAACGGCCCTCAAGGAAGACCTACTCGCTGCTGGGTCGTGCCACCTCCAGTCCCTGGTCGCGCCGCTGTGCCACTCATTGAAGGCTTCCTCCTGCGCCCACATCAGCGAGACACAACACCACAGGCCAGGGGGGCACCGCTTCAAACAATTGGACAACCATCACAGGCGTTGACTTGCTCCGCTGTCGGCGTCAGAAGCCGCACGCTACTTCGATCCATCATCAGCCCTCGGTCTGATTCATCCAGTCTCTAGACTTGAATCCTTCCCAAACCATTCGCTTCGAAGGTTTTCCCAATGAAATCTGTCGTTACCACCGTCGTCACTTGCGCTGACGCTGCACCGGCGGGCTTTCCCCACCCAGTCCGATCTCGAGGTCGGTCCAAGTTCCATCCAGCGTTCCGCTGCTCGCTGAAGCTGCTGAAAAAGCTCGCTGCGGCTCGAACAAAGTGGTGCGAGGAAGCCAGGTTTGATGCCTGCTTTCAAAGAAGTACCCCTACCTCAGCAAGCCGGTTGAAGCTGGTGAAAATCAGGTCAAAACCGGACAAGTGGCTACCGCGACATCGCAAACACTACCTGCGTCTGATCAAAACTAAACTCCCCTCGTCGTTGCGCACCGGTCCACGAATGAGGGGCATTGCCGGTGCTCGTGAGGCTCTACCGCGCCCTCAACCTGCCCACCGCCGGCCTATGATCGAGGGCCTTCTCCTTACACCCGTGAGCGCGCCTGTGCTCCTCGTGACATTGAGGCCCTGAAGCGCCAAGGAGTTCAAGTCGCTCCCTCTCCTATGTGATCGAGTCCCTCTCCTGATCACAGACCTTGCCCTAGGGCAAAGCCTCCACCGTTGCTTTTGGGCAGCCCTCTCTGCGAGGCCCCACCTCAGGGCCGCTTTTTTGTCTGGACAGACTTCCCCTATCGCCTCACAAACCAACACCCCGGGTTCTGCAAGAAAGTCGATCGACGGACTGTTCGCCCCAAACCTCACCATACCGAATCCCCACCGCGCGACAGGTGATGGCATGAAGATTCATCGCCAGGGGGTGACTCCGAGCGTCAGCACTCGGCACTCCGGCCTTCTCGATGCTTGAAGATGTGAGGCCTGCGCCGGAGCGCAGTTCGGGCGAGGGGAGCATCGCGTCCTGCGGTGAGCCCGCTGATCCAGAGGACAAGCTCGCCGAGAGCTCGATCCACACATCAGCGCCAGTAGCTGCAAGTGGCATGGCCACAGATCGCCGTGGCTTGCCAGGATCAGTCAAATGTTCAAGCGCCGAGACGATCATCGTTGGGTCAACAAATGTTCTGGAGCCCAATCCCGTGGTCCAGCTGACCGGCTGTGATGCATCGGGGAAAGGGTTCATTGGCTCTGCCAGCCCTTCGGAATATGCTGCCTTCTCAAGAGTGATGATCTTGCTTGATCATGGCAAAACTTGAATGCCCTGGCCTTCGCATATGATCTTTGCGAGGGGGCAAGCTATTGTCGAACAGTTCCTGGCTGATGGAGCCCACAGGGAGGACAGCAATGATTCAGCAAGCGGCAACCAGGCCTGCCCTGGATTCGCTTCAGCTAAGCAGGCTTGCCAGAGCTGAATCAATCGATTTTGATGAGCTTTTGCTCAACTGGCGAATTCAAGTTCCATCACGGGATCACCACTGGGGTCTTTCTCTGCGATGGGCGGCATCTTCTCACCTGGCTGAGCCACGGATCTTTTTGTTTACGAGAGCCAGTGCTGCGAACCCTGCGCACAACTCCAGAGAAATCGCAACCGTAAGAAGCTGAGGCAGGTGAATGAGATCGAGCAGATTACCTTAAAGCCCGTGACCACCTCAGCGCGAACATCCGCCGAAGGGAGCGAGTACATGAACATCAGCAGTTGCGATCAGTTTCAGCATCCTGACTGGCGGAGCGTATCTGCTCCGCAATCACCATCCACCAAGGCCGCGCGCTGATCCGTGGTCCGTCTGCATGGTTTCAGACCAAGGGCCCAACCTCCTCAGCGCATAAAACGAGAGGCCCACCGGGCCAATCCTTTAACGATGGCACCCGCATCAGGATCCTAAGTTGTTTCATCAGGAACGAAACCGCGTCGCGCCACAACGGGCCATGCACAGCCGCGAAGCCGCACCACCGGATCGGGGATCATACTGAGATGCAGCATCAAGACTGTGACAGGGCTTCTGGGGCCTCAATCAGGGTCACGGTCTTGGCAGCAGCACGACGAACCGCCATTCTCGTGCCCGCGCAGGGCCTTGAGCAGGAACGGAATGGCTGGGCGGGCCAATCGCTCGAGCGTCTCGGCGAAGTTGAAGGCGCACAGACGCGGGATCCGCCAATCCCTCAACAAACGCGCGCCAGCCTTCGGGTATCGCCGCAGAATTGACCGTTGCCAGGGCAGAGCGACTTCAGCCAGCAGGGCAATCATTTTCCTTCTGCGTGAACAACTGAGGTGAAACCGTACCGCTCATTGGAGTAGTCCTGGTCTGGAAAAGCCATTCTCCAACATGCAGCTACCTCGGTATTGGATCAAGTTTGAGATTCTTGCCAATACCAAAGCCTGGCTTCCTAGCATAGGGCCCCATCAACAGCCCAATGTTCGCAAAAGTATGGAAAAACTGATTCCAGTGGCTCACCAACGCCCTGCATTTCCTTACCAGACCGGAAATACCCGACTTTCAATAGTCTATGGGCTCGGCAAACATGGGCGAACCACAACTGTAATAACTGATTCGGTTTTCAAAAAATTCTTTAGCAAAAAACTCAGCTTATCTGACACTTCGCAAGCAGGCGCACGGCAAGGCATTGACAATGCAGGAAAACTTTCCAAAGCACAAACTTGATCGATGCGACTACTCACGAGCTTTGAGCCCTTAGCAGCTTTCGATTCAGGCCCGTCTAAAACCTTGATCCTGCTCAAAAGCAGATGCCCTGTCTTTCTTCAAGACTGCTACCTCCAGGACTTCTTGGCCCAAACGTTTCATTAGTGTCGTTGCCAACTCCAGATCATGCGCTCGTCGATGGAAACACATCTCCTTCGGCGCCACATGAAACACTATCGCCAGGCTCCGCCGATTCACGGTGCCCCAATTTCCTCTGTCACTCAGCAAATGAGCACGTCCAATACCTCTTGAGGCGGACATCAGCGAAGCGATGCTGCATGGCGAAGAGCTCCCAAGCCCTGTTGCAGCGAAATCACAGCGATCAGGAAGACATTCTTGAATTTTTCAACGTTATGCATCGTTGTGGAGCATTGCCAAAGACAACGCCTTATGGGCAGTTTCGCAAGCGTTCACAATCGGCGCTTCCCGCACACTTCCCGAATCATCAAGGCTTTGGCCGAATCTCTGGGCATTTTCTGCGCATCGCCAGCTATGGCGCAGCCATGCGCTGAGGCGCTTCTCGCGACCAGAAGCTATGCCGCGACATGGAGCTCTATCGGTGCTCGAATGTTCGGTCGACGCCATGGCTTCAGCCCTGCTGGACATGGCCCAGCACCTATCGCGCGCAGCTCAACCTTCAGCCATTGCTCCGCCAGCCAGCAGCTGTTGCTCTTGGCCTCGTGGGCATCCACTCGGCCTTGAGGGATTTCCACACTTGAGTGGAGCACTCACTGGGTTTAATGTCCTTGGAAACCAGATTATTGGGCTTTCCGTGAGACTGCATGGCGTAGCGCGAACACAACAAGATTAAATTTGAATCAAGACAGATCACCAGCTATGGCCACTGACAACCAGTTTTCGTGATCTCCCACAACTTCAGTTACCGGAGCGAGAGCTACGCTTTGTTTACGGGGAAAGCGCCTTGTTGAGAATCTCACGACGGGCCTGACAACCGGAATCACCCTTGGACGCGGCCAATGAATCGACCATTAAAGAACTTGTGCACCGCATTGGCGCGCCCAAGGTCCGCACCACTGGAGCCATCGCTTTGGCCCGCCTTCTCGGCCAGACCTTGCCAACCAGCGTGTGCGGCCGGGAATTGTGATGCCTATATACACGTGTAGCTTTTAGGAGGCGAAAGAGATCAACCAGACGCTTCGGATCATCCACTGCAGCTCGGAGGGTGGGGGTATTCACTCTGGTGGAGACCACAGTCCGAGAGCCTTTCTCAAGGGATCTCCTGGAGGCCTGAAGGCGTCGTCCGATCGAATGCCGTCTTCGAAATCTGGGAACCTCAGGCCAGTGACTTCACCAGGTCAATCACCGTTTTTTCAACATTCTCCCGGCCTGCAAGGATTGAAGCCATCTCCATTGCTTGCTGAGACCGCTCAAGGATCTCCGACCTTGAGCAAGTGACCGCTAGCACGCCCAGCCGCGCAACCTGAGCAATTTTCCTGGAGCAGGACACGAAGCGGCACTGATGAGCTGCCCTTCCAGGCACAAAGACGGGGCCATGCCAGAGATTGCGAGGCGCAAATCATAGAAACCCTCGCCCGCGCTGGGCTGCGGGTTGCCACAGCGGGCATCGCGACTGTCTGAAAGTTCCAGGATTCCCTATCTTGTCGGAGAATGCAGCCTGGGCCTCTGTCAACTGGCGCAGACGATGCGGGAATTCCAGGCCAGGCCTGATCGAGTTGCTGCCGACCCCAGGGCCAGAGCAGGCAGATCTCTCGTGCGGTTACCGCCCGCAGCGTGCCAGGCCGCCCTAAACCATCGCGCTTTCGTGGATGCCGACGACGGGATCTGGCCACGGCCGCTATCACAGCCTGGCAGTGATCTCGGGCAATGGCTCAGAGTGGGAGCATTGGAGCCGTTCCTGTTCACCCAATGTGAACGTCAGCGACAGGCGTCATCCAAACCATGATGACGTGGGTTGGGCTGCCGCCATTCACGCATTCGGACAAGCCCCTGTCTCGCCGGTGTTCCGGATTACGGGAATATCCGTCATCGGCCAGCCTTGCGCACACAGTACGCGGCCTGCCTTCGCGGCCTCTCTTCCGCATGACGCTGCTGTTAGATGTCCTCGATCGTCAACTCGATATCGCCCCGAAAGCTTGCACTGGTCATTCGTTACGACCAGCCCCAAGCGCATTGAATCTTGTACGTGAGCTGTACGCGAACCGACTTCTGGACGCACCTACCTGGCGATCGTCTCCTTGGAGGAAGCAGTTCGGCAAAGCGGCCTTAGGCCCTGTGGTAGAAGCAGCTTTGGGCAGGCAGGGCCTGGACGACTACGAGCCCACTACCACATGATGGCATCTCTTGGAACGACCTGTGCTACCCCGATGCTGCTGCCGTTGTGTGATCGCTCGATCAACAACCAGCTCGGGCCCCAATTTCTGAAATGCGACCGCGCACCTTGGCCCTGGCGACGCTGCAAATCAAACGGAGGCCGGAAGCGTGTTGCAGGGAGCTGCGGTTCAGTGCCGAAGCTGGAGCGCCGCTACGCCCTGTGTGTGCCCTGGAAGCTCGCCTCAACCCCAGAGCGTGCTTGAGCGACGGATGGATCGGCTGGTTGCCTCGGGCTAGGTTGCCGGCGCGTTGTTGGCCAACCTGACTGAGCAGTGGTCAACATCTTAATTTGGAATGCTTCGAGCAGGTTCACGCTCACCCGTGCTGGGGAAGCTTCAATGCTTGGGCCATGTCATCACGTCCGTCCACCAACCGCTGCCGGTAGGCCTTGCAGGGTTGAATGGCGAGCTCAAGCTCCCCGGGCCTTCTGAAACTGGTGATGGAACGATCGCTGAGTCTGGCATCAAGGCGTTTTTGGGCCCAACCGACCCATCTTCCCCCTGACTGGAGTCGCGCTGGGCTGAAAAGCTTTGCGCTTAAAAGAGGATTTGTTACGAAAAATCCGATGAAGTCCACCAACTCAGGGGAAAGGAAAAACCGATGAGATCTAGCCTTTCTGCGCGACAGCCGCAAGGTCTCTCAAGGTGAAGAACCAACCCTTCGCCTTAGGGATTGCTTAGCGCGCTTGGCGAGCGAAGTGTCGGTTTCGGCATGCCTAGGCCTGCCGCTAGCCATCGTCCTCACCAACAACCACGCGCTCATTCACGACGCGGCTCACCTCTTTCAAAGAACATTTGCTCGCGCCTCTCCCGCGCTGTAGTCAGCGCCACGCCAAGACCGCCACCATCGGTGAGTCCGAACTCGCCGCTCTGCGCCAGTTACGTGGCCAATGGCAACAAAGCGCTGATGCGTCAACCGCAGATCGCCGCAACGCGCGGCATCGTTTCGGACGCGTAATCGGCATTGATCTGCGAAAACAACCGGCCTGATCCAGGCTGGTGGAAAACTGCTATCCAACCGCGCATGCTTCCTGCCTCGTGACGGCGAATCGTTTCTTCGTTACATCTCTACGCCCTTGATCGCCGCACGTTCCGTCCTCGACGACCGCTTTGCCTCAACGGCCCTCAAGAGAACCTACATCGCTTTGGGAGTGCCTCAGTCGCTGGTCGCGCCGTTCAATCATGATGGCTTCCTCTTACGCCAACATCAGCGAGACCAACACCCCAGGCATGGGTGGCACCCCTTCAACAAGATGGAAAAACCATCCAGGTGACTGCTCGCTTTGTTCGGCGTCGAAGCTGCAACTACTTCGATCGCATCATAGCGCACTCGGGCTTATTTCCTCGTCTTCTGAGCTGATCCTTCCCAAACCCATTCGCTTCGAAAGTTTTTCCAGATGGAAATCTGTCTTTACCCCGTCGTCACTTGCGCTGCCGCTGCCGGTCGCTTCCCACCCAGTTCCGATTCGAGTCGGTCCAAGGCTCCATCCAGCGTTCCGCTGCTCGCCTTGAGCTGCTGAAAAGGCTTGCTGCTGGCTCGACAAGTGGTGCAGGAAGCCGGTGATTGCCTGCTTCCAAGACAGTACGCTACCTCAGCAAGCCGAGTGAGCGGTGGAAATCAGGTCACAACGACAAGTGCTTACGCGACAGTCCGCTCACTACCTGCGTTTGATAACTATTCCTCTCGTTGCGGCACGGTTCCTACGCATGAGTGGGGCATTCCGGCGCTGTGAGGTATACTGCCCTCAATCTGCCCACCGCGGGCCTATGTCGAAGCCTTTCCTACACCTTGAGCGCCTGTGGCTCCTCGTTGACATGAGCCTGAGCCGCAAGGATTCAATTCGTTTCCTCTCTAGTGACGAGTCCTCTCATGATCACAGCTTTGCCCTAGGGACACGCCTCACGTTGTTCTGTTGCAGCCTCTTCTCGGCCCCCCACTCGGGGCCGTTTTTTGTCAGATCGCTGATTGAACACAAACGATCAACCCTGATGTCGATTGATGTAACATTGAGCATGGAAGAGAATGGGCCGGTGCCCATTAAGTAAGATCTTGAAGAACTTGAACCATGGACCCAAGCCCCCTGGTATTGCCATTAGTCCCCCGAGACACTCCCAGATGACCTTTGGACTGCTCTTCCTTGGCGTAGAAGCGATTCCACATCAATCGCGGTCAAGAGCATTCAGGGGTGATGAAAACGCTGATAAAGACGTCATCATTCAGAGCAATTTACCGCCAAGTTCTTGGGCAATCCTATGTGATGAGAAGAGCGCCAGTCGTTGCAGAAATCACATTTCAAGCTCGGTCGAATTCAGCGTCGTGAATTCGTCAGGGCATTAGGCAAAGCGATACAGTACCAAGCCGCTTATTTTCGATACCTGTAGCCGGTATCGCCTAACATTGAGCTCAGCTTCAAGCACTTATGGGCAGAGCACCAGAACACTATCGGAAGAGCTTTCGAGGCCATAGCACATTCTTACGAATTTGGATTTCAAGCCGACATCGACAGTTTATCGAATAGGAGTCAAATCAAAATCGCTTGGCGAGACACGTTCCCTTCTGCCGGGCGGGCAACGGCGCTGCAAAGATGCGGGAATTACCTGGATGTTCAGCTACCCGGGGAGCCATGGCAAGCAGCGAGCTCAAGGAGACGTCGTGCATTGCTCCCAAGTCGGCAGTGCCGCTTACAGAAAACCACAGTTTCAGTGATCAAGCGCAGCAATACGGCCAGAGCTTCCGGCTGTTCTCGAATGCTAGGCAAGACCCGCTCAGCGTCGAGCCGGCAAAGAGGAAAGTGTTCGCACAGTCAGGTCAGTGGCAATCAAAGCGAACCAGTTCAAAAGTGTTTCGCGTTACGCCAATCAAGCGGTGTATTACGTCCCCATTCGAAAAAACTCTGGCGACAATACAACGGAATTTAACGCGAGGCGGGAAAATAGCCCAGCTTACACCTGTCATTGAATCAATCCTTGAGTCTGAATTTGTTTCTGCCATGCCTACCTTCAATCGGTTTCAAGTCCTCAGCTATTCTGATGCGGCCAACATGGCCCCTACGCAAGTTTCTGGGCTGAAGCCGTGGACGAAGCATGCAAGTGGCATTCGTGCGCTACAAACAGTGTGGAAATACGTCTCACAAATATGCTTGTGTAGATATATATGCTACATATATCTATCTGAGCATCTCTATCCAATCTCGCTTGGCCCTAACGCGAATCTCGTCGTGGATTCGTCACGGGTGGGTTGCTCCGACGCTATCGTCGTCTCAGCTTTTTGAATCTGTATTATCCATCCATCTCTCTTTCTCTCTAACTTTCTCTGCATCCTATATGGCTATTGCGGGTCAGCAGCTCTATACTCCTATGGCTCTTCTAACTTTGAATCCGTTCTCTCTCAAAGCAAAGGCCTTGAAGAAGAAATTAGAAGTGTTATACGGGTAGTATGCATACCAGAATGTTTTGGTGAAGACCGTTCCATTACTACGCTCTGTTGTGAGTTCAAGTCAGTCTTGCCAGAATAATTACACAAAATCTTTCACTGAAGGGCAGCACAGCATAGTGATAAATCGCAACCGAACTTCGGCAGACCCTTCCCTATCTTTGCCGCTGCAGCAAGAGCTTATGTGGGCTTGAATGTTCGGCCGATACACCCTTCTCAACCGCTGTCTTTCAAGCGATGCGTTCCATTCGGTCAAGATAGCGCCCCGTTCAGCGCTCGCTTTACGCAGGTTTTGGGTATCACAACAGAATCAGCAAAGGATTGAGCGCTGGGCTGGCAGCAGCGGCGAGGAGGTGAAGCAGGTTATTCGCGCCGTCTACCGCCAAGTGATGGGAACCACACCTGATTGGAGGGATTTCGAATCGCTTGAATCATTGATTGACGGAAGTGAGCGTCAGGGCTTCATTCGAAGTCTTGCCATGAGCCTATCGCAAGCGGTTCTTTACAAAGTCTTCTCCTATCGGCTTTTGTGGAATTTGCCTGTTTCAAGCAATTGCTCGGCGTGCTCCAGAAAGTCAAGCTGAATCCGTGTCCCCATTGAATCGTTGATTCGCCAAGGATAGCAGCCTTGATTGACCATTCATGAAAGTTGAAGATAACATCAATACTTCTGAGGATATTGTGTCCGTACCTCCGAGTGTCAAATCTTGCGAGGCCGCAGTCAAAACAGTTTCACCGCACCCTGCGCTCGTCAAATGGCTAAAGCGAGGGGACGAACAAGCACAGCCTCTCGCCTTCTCAAACCAGGTCACTGGTGGGTAGGCCATCAGATCATTCCGTTTGCGTTCCACTGCAAGCAAGTGGATTTTCAAACTGAACCGCCAGGAGCGCTACAGGATTGTGGTCACAGCCAACCTTCGGAAAAGCCGTCGCCGTAAAGCTCAAACGACTTATTTGAGTTGCTGAAGACCGCCATTTGAAAAAGCCAGCTAAAAAGTTCATTTTCACAGCACAAGCGGCCGCATTTACCAGCATTAAGCGAGTCTCTGAAGATCCACTTATAACGGCTTAGCTTGATGCTTTGGACGCGCAACCCATCGCCGACGTCTATTCACTTCCCCTTACCTAAAATTAATTTGTCTCTTCTGGATTACAAAGCAATTCCACGAGTGAGACTCTGGCGCAGCCTCGAATTGAAATGGGAAAATTAAGCGATTGTTCATGCATCGGTTCTATTCGGGTTTCAGTTGCTGGGAAAATGCCTCACCTATCATTGAAAATCGGACAGGCTCCAGCACAATTAGAGTCCAACAACTTTTACGCCAATCGTTTTGAATTTCTTGTCAGGCAGTTTGTAAAAGCAAGGGGCCAGTGCCTTTCAATTTCTCCTTTTCTTATTTGGG
>Ga0163217_1050194_pt1 | contig 14859 bp, 20 predicted proteins | sample SynspAceP_FD_185933 | JGI IMG/M metagenome (GOLD analysis project Ga0163217, IMG submission 185933) | Saline lake microbial communities from Ace Lake in Antarctica - Synechococcus sp. Ace-P (PacBio error correction) | ecosystem: Environmental > Aquatic > Non-marine Saline and Alkaline > Saline ... | reverse complement strand
TATGTCGTGCTGGAAGAGTGGCCGGACAAACCTGTTCAACCCCAATCCCTATTACCAGCAGGGCGGCGATATGGTGCCGCAACAGGCGGATCTTGGCTACCACATTGATGTGACCCAACCCCAAGCAGCCGCATCACCCGAACTGACCTTGCTGGAAAACCGGCGAACGCATGAGATCCCGGCCAAGCCTATCAGAGGTCGCGGGTGGGCCCAGTGTGAACGAAGGCACCGAAGGGCCCTCCGATTTCCTTGATGTCGTGAAAACCACATTCGCCAAGCAGGTGCACGGTGTGCGCTGGGACCCCAACACCAAGCGTTCAGCGGTCAGCCGTCAAAGGCAAGTAAAACAAGCAGCACGGGAGCGGCAACGCCATGGCACCACTCGCTAACAAAACCAAAACAGCTGCGGCCTTTTTTGCGCGGGGGGGGGGGAGCGCGGGGGGGGGCGACGGCCGGTCTGGGGGCGATGCCGCCCGCAGCGCCGCGGCGCATCGCCGGCATCCGTTGATCCCGGACCCAAACCTTGGGCGCAGGGAACTGGCGAGGGCGTAGATTGATACTCCTACGGCTTTGCCGGATCCGGATTCCGAAGACGATGTGGTCCGGGCGGGCAATGTGCCATGGCTGAGCCGGGCATACCATCAGCTCGATCAACTTTACGCCGATCCATTGCGCTGGACGCACGATCCACCCCGCAGGGCTGCGCTTTGAACGGGCACCATTTCGGCGCGATTGGAACTGATAAAGCAGGATTACCGTCTGATGTTTGAACGGGCTGTGTGGACCGCCCGCTGCGTGTTCACCCTACGCCGATCTGGAAAACGCTTGGTCCGCGCGAAAACCATGTGTATTTCTGCGAATGCGCCGCCAATTCGGGGATGGAATGGGCTGGCGCGCCAGTTTGAACGGTGCGCAGTTCCCCCACGCCCACCGGGGGCCCATGATCCACAACATGAAATACACCGGCGTGCTCCCTGCGCCTGCTAGCTAGAGAAGGCGGCTATGACACCGCGGGCAAGTGGGGTTTACGTCGCAGGGGCGGATGCGTCGTCGAACGGTGCGAGTCGATCCCGATGGACAAGGCGCTGACGATGTGCTGTCGCATTCAAGGCCAATGGCGAGGCACTGCGCAAGGACACGGTTATCCCGTGCGGCTGTCGTTTCCGGGCTGGGAGGGGGCAACCTTGTGGTCAAATGGTTGGCCGCGGATAGAGGTCCCGGACGCCGCCCGTCGAAAGCGCGAGGAAACCTCGAAATATTAACCGATACGCTGGCCGATGGCGCACCAGCCGCAAATGACATGGGAGATGGGACGCGAAAGTCCGTCATCAACCGGCCAAGCCCGCAATCGGCCAGTCCCGCATGGCGCGGGCCTTTGCGTGATCACGGGGCTGGCGACTGGGTCGGGGCGCGGTGCGACACCGCGTGGATGTCTCCACGGATGGCGGGGCCTCGGGGCAGACAGCGCTGTACTGGCGCAGCCGGGGTTACGCCAATGGCGCTGACCGCTTTTATCTGGATGTGCAGGTGGGACGGCCAGAGATGCTGCTGCAATCCGCGCGAATGGATTGACCACGGCTATGTCCAGCCGACCAAAACCCAGCTTGCGCGATGTGCGGGGGCTGCAACTCTATTTACCACAAACAACGGCATCCAGACGTGGTTGGCTGCACAAGGACGGGAGCGTTGAAATTGAAAAATGTCGAAGTATCGTTAAGCGCATCGCCTGTGTTTGGGCCATCGGTATCGCGACTTGCCCGTGGGTGCGGCCCCTTACGGGTTAGGCCGTGCAGCCGCTGCCCGAGGAAATCGCAGCGTATGGGATATCGATGTGCATTCCCGATGGAAGCGATTGCCTGCAAGGGCAGGGATGCCCTCACGGGCGAGAAATCTTTACCGAGAAAATGCGCTGCCTGCCAGGGGACTTGCCGAGGGCGCGGAAACTGGGCCAGCCTTGCGGTGCGGACAAGAACACGCTTGGGTGATGCCATCCGGTCAAAACGGCTGGGTCCTACTGAGCCGCATTCTATCGGACCCAGTTACGACTTATCCGCCGGTCCATGCCTTACGCGATGCAGGGACGCTGACAGTGGACGAGGTCTATAGCATGCGTGGCCTATATCCATGTATTCCAACGATCAGTGGACGAGGAATTTCGTGCTGACGAAGGATTAACTTTTACCTCGTCGAAGATGCCCAATGCTGGCACGGTTTTATTCCGGACAACCCGCGAAACCGCAGAGCTTGCCCTATGGCGGCGCCGAAACCTGTATGACCGGGCTGCAAAGACAGCGTAGAGGTGACAATTGCGTGCCTGAGCGTTGGATGTGACGCCCAAGGATGAGGTCCCGGATTACGTCCGCGGATACAGCACAGCAAGGAGACACCTGTAGTGCCGAGGGGACGCGCCGATAGAGGCCTCCGTCGACGGAATTTCTCGATGGCGAGCTGTGTGTTTTCGCAAATGCAAAGCCTGCCACCAAACTGGGCGAGCGGCGGAAGAACCGCGCGGGTCCGGTTTCTGAACGGGATCGTTGATTTGCGCCTGCAGGGGCAGGTCGACGGCGTTCAAATATTCGCGTGCACTGACGGACCGCAAGCCGACGAAGATGGTCTGGACACCCCAGGCGCTTTGGACGCCTTCCTGACCTCGCGCACGCGGGTTCATCAGGGGAACAAAGATGCGGTTTGCGGGTCTGAAAAGCGATTGCCGAGATCGAGCAGTGATCGCCTATCTCAAGACTTTCGGCGCCGTGGATCCTGCGCCCGATTGCGGGCGGGCCTTTCAGGTACTACACCTTAAGGGCTGCCCGTCACGAAAGGAACAGAGTATAAACGATGCTTATTGCCGCCCGCTCTTGCCTAAGTGCGGCCCCGCTGGCGCGCAGGATCAGCGGTGACCTATCTCTTATGGATGGCAGCTTGGACGATGGCGAACATTCGCGGTCTGAAACGCGATTGTTCGGCCAAGGCTGGTGAATGATACGTCAGCAACACGCGGCGAGATGCTGGCCCGCAACAGCCTCGGATGTTGGCCAGCGACGTAGAGAATTTTTTCGCGCGGCGAATGTGTTTTTGTTCTGCTCTGCCGTGTGTTGTCAACGCAAGATGATGGAGCAGATCCCGATGGGAACATCGCACATTTGCCCCTACAGTATCTTTGTCACGGATATCGAGGGCTGAAGTCGCTGTCGGCTACCGACCTATCCTGACGGCCCGATGCAAGAGGTTCCAGAGCTTGCTGACGAGATCACGCAGAGCGCGCTTGACGGATTTTGAACGTCGGCTGCGTGCTTAAGTGCGGGGATAAACGCGAAACCTTCGGCGGCTTTTGTCGATCCGCCCCATACCGCCGCTGCCCAAGGTGAAAAACCCTACAAAACGGATTTGTGAAGCGGCCAAGATCGGCCGATCAAAGCGAACCGCGTACGCCGGCCTCTTCGGGGTTCTGTCTGATGGCACCTCCCAGACGGACGGGCCAGCGCGGTATGGTCATTTGCGCAAGGCATCGCCCACGATCATCGCTGCGCTGTTCCGGTGCGCGCCACTTCGAACGGACATATGTCCGGCGTGTGCCCCGCCGTCAGCCGCGGCCCCGGGACGCCGGGCAGGACCTCTCCCCGTCGGGTAAAAAAACGCATCCGTTCTGCAATGACCTCTAGCCGCGCGGCGCGCCCACATGGCAAAGGGACTGGGCGGGCGCTACGTGGTGCTTGACCCGGTGTTAGCGGTCGGTCCAATACGCCATTCTTTCCTGGCCTATTATGATAGCCGGATTGGCGAACAATGATCGTCGAAATTCATCCAGCACGCCCCCACAGGGTGGTCGGGGTGGCCGTGGTGAACAACGACATTCCGTATCTCTTCTGGGGGGCAACGCAAGGGCAATGAGCGTGTCAGGGCAGCTTGCCTGCGTTGCATAAAGCCCGTTCCGTGCGCCCGTGTTCGAACAACACGGTACGGCCGTTTGCGCGCCAGCAGACTGAGGTTGCAAGGTGCGGCGTCAGCGGATCATAGGGTGGCCAAGGCTTGCAGCACCGGCATCAGATCATTCCATTGCCGGCAGTCCTCAAAGGCAAAACTGCCGGGCAAACTTCTTAGGTGGCCGTCGCTGACAACAATCCAAGGCGTCATCTCTGCGATTGGTTGATGCGCGCGAGGGCGGGGTTGGGCCAGACCCGCCAAGGCGAATGGTCGCAGCGGCTTTGCCTTGCAAGAAAACTGCGTCGATCAAGTCTCATTTTAATCCGCTTCCCTCAACTAAGAATTTCCATTAGTATGGAATATGTTCGGACTCGAAGACTGCATGGCAAGCCTGCATTTCGGGCCGGCCAAACGCAGTGGAAGGGATGACAATTGACTGGGAGTACCCTGTAAATTTATGGATGTCACCCCTATTCGTGTTCCGGGGCATTTTGATCCGGTGAACGAAATACGATCAGCTATATTGTCCGCCGATCCGGATTCCAACGCCTGTGCAATCATCGATTCAGTCATGGATATCGATTATGCCCGCCGGACGGGATCACCTAATGGACCACGCGACAAAGCTGATCGCCCTGAGGTTTGAAAAGCGCAAGGGCCTGCGTGGGAGTGATCATAGAGACCCATGTTCTCACGCCGACCACCTGTCTGCCGCGCCCTACATCCAGCAAAAGCTTGGGGAAAGATTTCGGCGTCGGAGAGCAGATCATGCCGTGCAGGACACCTTTGGGAAAGTGTTCAACGAAGGCACCGAATTTCAGCGCGACGGGGTCGCAGTTCGATGCGTTGGCTCAAGACGGCGACCGCTACCGCGTTGGCGGTATGGCGTTGTTTCGCGATGTACACCCCGCCATACGCCCGCCTGTATGGGCATGTCATGGGGCAACGCGGCCTTCACGGGCGATACGCGTTTTCATGCCTGACGGTGGCTCTGCCCGCGCCGATTTCCCAGGTGGCGACGCCGGGAGAGCTGTATGGACAGCATCCAAAAGGTATTGTATCCTTGCCCGAAGATATTGCGGCCTGTTCATTGTGCCGACGGTCTATGCCCAACGCCGCCCCACGATAATACAGTGGGAGACCACGGTGGGGCGACGAGAAGGCGAATAACATCCACGTGGCGGCGCGTAAAACCCCGCCGAATTCATTGCCTTTCGCACCGACGTGACGCGCAGCTTGCCATGCCGAAAAACTGATCATCCCGTCGCTTCAAGGTGAACATGCGCGCAGGGCATATGGCCGCGCGACAAGGATGGAAATTTAATGCTCAAGGTGCCGGTGAAACGGGTTGTAAGCGGGTGGGTCGTATTCCTGCGCTTGCCCCGCCGGTAATTGCCCGTCCTCGACTGGGGGCGCGACTATGACAAGTCGGGGCTTTGTCCAATGATCTGATGGCGGCGGGGTGATGTTTCGACGATCATGCTGATCCCGCAGTCTTCTCGCTTACGCCTTGCTGGCCGGACTGCGCCGAGGCGGGGCTTTATGCGTCCATCGCCGCCGATCCTGCTCTATTGCGGTGGTTTTGCGGACCACCGATGCGCTGGCCGTGGGGCCTGTTGGCGGTGGTGTCATGAGACGGCCGGCTGCCTTGCCGGCCAATACGCCGATCAGGCACGATGGGCTATTGCCGTCGCAGCGCTGACGCTGGCAGTTGCTGTCGGCGTTGTCATGCTTCTGGTTTGATGGGGGTGTTCAAGCTTGGGTTTCTGCGAATTTTCCTGCACACCCGTTTTCATCTCGGGGTTTATCACCGCCTCAGGGCGTGATTCATTGCGGCCCAGCCAGATCAAACACCTTCTGGGCATTGATTGCCTCGGGGCGGCCAATCTGGCAGAGCTGCTGATGTCGATGCTGGGCCAATCTGGGCATGTGACCGGACGACCGTCGCCATCGGCGTGCAGCGACGCTGTTTCCTTGTTCTGGGTGCGCAAAGGGGCCTCAACCGTTTTTTGCGTGCCCGCGGTGTCGGCCGCGGGCGGCGGGATGTGGCGACCAAGGCGGGGCCGGTGGCGGCTGTCGTTGCCACGACGGTTGGCGGTCTGGTTCTTTGATCTCGCGGGGCAGGGCGTTCAAAAATTGTGGGGCGCTGTCCCGCCAAAGCTGCCGCCGCTTGACGATGCCGGATCTGTCGTTCGACCTGATGGGCAAACCTGCTGCTGCCCGCGTTCCTGATCTCTGTCATCGGCGGTTTGTGGATCGATATCGGTTCGCTCAGACCCTTGCCGCAAAGAACGCAGCGCCATTCAATCCGGGACAAGAGCTGATCGGGCTGGGCCGCAAAATATCGGGCGGCGTTTACCGGCGGCTAATCCGGTCACGGGCGGGTTTCGCCGGTCGGTGGTTAAACTTTGAACGCAGGCGCGCAGGACACCGGGCGGGGGCTTATACCGCCGTGGGGGCTGGCCATCGCCGCTTGGCGCTTGACGCCGCTGTGTTCTTCCTACCGCAAGCGACACTTGGCCGCGACGCATCATGTTGCTGTCCTTGACGCGGTTGAGCGATTTTAAAAAAAGTCATGGTCCTATTCAAAGTCTGGACTTTCGCCGCCGTTCTGCTCCACCATGCTGATCACTTTGGGCAGCGGAGTCGAACTGGGGTCACGTGCCGGGGGGTCCTGTCGATCTCCTTGCATCTCTTATTAAGACCACCAAAACCCCATTATTGCCGAGGTGGGCTGGTTGCCTGGCACCGAAAACACTTTCGAAAATATTTAACCCGCCACGACGTTGAACCTGCCCGACCGTGGCTGACCCTGCGCATTCGACGAGAGCTCTATTTCGCCAACGCCGCCCGTTTCCTCGAGATCGCATCTATGAACCGTTTGGCCGGAGATACCTGCCTGCGGCCACGTGGTATTGATTGCCCTCTGCCATCAAAAACGAGATGTCGACTTTAGCGGCGCTGGAATCGCTCGAGGCGATCAATACAAGGTTGCGGGATATGGGGATCAAGCTTGCACTGTCGAGGTCAAAGGCCGGTCATGGACCGCCTAAAAAAGCAGCACTTCATTCTTCTGATTTGACAGAAGCGTGTTCCTTTTCCCAGCATGAGGCCTATGTTCACGCCTTGGGAAAAGCTGCCACGTAGTCACCCATCGTTTGCAAGTTTCTGATTGATCTTTACTACTGCCCTGTCAGGGGTGCGGAACGGTGTTCCGCAGCGGGAGAGAAACTTATTTCAGGACAGTGATATGATTACCGATCAATCCCGCCGCACCGGCAAACACACCCACGCCAAACCATCGTTCGAGGTCGTGCGTGGCAACCCGCCAAAGGCATCCGGACAAAAAACCCGCGCTGGCTGTGACGCAAAGACCGTCAAGCTGGGGGCATTCGACCCAGCGCATCAACAAGATCGCCAAATCTGCTGCTGTCCTGGGGGTGGGCCAAGGGCGATTAACATCGCCAATCATCTCTCCCCAATTCCATTTCCTTATTGCAGAGCTGTTTATGGGGCATCCTGCGGGCGGGGGCCTGTGTGACGCCCGCTGTCTCGATTGGGCGTCGCCCGACGCGCTTGCAAAAGATGCTAACCGAATTGCGGCGCGCGTGCGATCTTGTCGCGGGCGCAATACCTTGAAACTGGTCGACGGTTCGTTGCTGATCTGGATTCTGGGCTTCGGTTTGCCATTGATTTTTGGACCACCCCGCGTTCGACCCTATGAAGCGGCGGTCGCCGTGGCGTCTGATACCGACCCCGAAATCAAAAACCGAGAATGTCGGATGCGTTCAAACCTGTCGTATTCCTCGGGCCACAACGGGACGGCAAGGGCATCTTGCACAACACTGGATTGCGGTCCGCGCAAATGGATCGTGTGTCGCCTAACGGATACGACGATTTAATGCGCGCACTCTGCTGTCGACGCGCTCTATTCCAACACAACGATCGTGTCGTTCCTGCCCACCGGCTTTACGCGGGTCACGGTGTATCTGATGGCCGAAATTCGACGCACCGTGGGTAACCTCGAGATCGTGCAGCGTGAAAAGCATAACCCACCACGTGTTGGTGCCAGTGCAATACACGCATCATGGACGTGCCCGATTTTGACAGTTTGATCTGTCGTCGATGCAGGTCAAATTCTCGACCTCCGCGCCGCTGCGGGCGAGGTCAAGGCCGACGTTGCTGGCACGCGTTTTCCCGGTAAGTTGCTTGAATACTATGGCCTGACCTCGAAGGGGCGGGTCCACGGTGCTTGAACTCTGCGAACATCCCGATTAAATTGCATACGGTGGGGCCAGACTGCGCCGGCAATGAAATTCGCCTTGGATTGACGAGGCCGGCAAAGAGGTCCCCAAGGCGAGTGGGCGAGATTTGCGGCCGTGCGTCCAACGATGATGCGGGCTATTTCGGCGCGATGATCTGACAGCGGATACATTCTGGCGTGACGAAGCGGGGCAACGTCTTCTTCCGCCGGGTGATATGGGGCGCTTGACCGACGAGGCTTTCTGATCCTGTCGGAACCGCAAGAAAAGATTATGATCATCTCGGGCGGGTTGAACATCTAATGCTGACATCTTGAGCTGGCGCTGCTGGCGACCGTGATGTGATCGATATGCCGCGGGTTCATCGGGTGCCGATCTGAGGCATGGGGTGAAAAACCCTTATGGTTTGATTGTGCTTGCGCGAAGGTGGCGACACGTTCGGCGATGACGTCTGCCGCGGGACCCAAATGCCCCAAACTGGGCAAAAGCCAGCGTCTGTCGGCGGTCGAGCTGCGGACGAGCTGCCGCGCAGCTCTATTCGAAAAATCCTCAAGAAAAAGAAATTACGTGCGCCCTTCTGGGCGGCGGTCTCTGCGTGAACAGGAAAAATCATGAACGATCAAACGGGATACGGACAAGATGAACGGCGCGGAATAGCCTTGTGGCAAACCTACTCGATAGCGGATGGACACGTTGCTTTAACCAATCCCCGGTACGTCGGAAATTGCACTTTGTTGCCGCGCTGGATCACGTGCCCGGCATGCCGGTTATCCTTGTCCTGCAAGAGGCGGGCGGACCGGGGGCGGCGGATGGCCTATACCGTATGGCCGGCAAGCCCGCGTGTACTCTGCTTGCACCTTGGCCGGGTTTGGCCAAGGGTTGTCGAAACCTTGCACAATGCAAAAGGCGGGTCCGGCGTGCGTGAACATCGTCGGCGAACATTTGCGGTCACGCATATCGAAGCTGGGATGGCGCACTTTAACGTCTGACATCGAAGGGATCGGCGGCCCTGTCGCATTGGGTTGCATACGTCGCTGTCGGCGGCGGATGTGGCGCGGATGCTGCCCGGTGCGGTTGCAAGGCGGCGAATGTTGGCCCCGGGTTCAGGTCGCGGACGCTTGATGCTTGCCCAGTGGACACCGCGTGGAACGAGGCGCACGGTCGCGGCCCCGCGCTTGAACCCGCAGTGCGCCCCGCCTTTGACGATGGCCGCGCTGAGGGAAGCGGTCGCGCGCTGTCCGGTCCGACAGCTTGCTGCTGTGGGTGGTGGGTGCTGCGCTGAGCGCCGAGATGCTGGAGGTCCGCAGGGGGGATCGCGGCCAAGACCGGCTGCAAATTGCTAAGGCGAATGGGCAATGCGCGCAGGAACGCGGGGCGGGTCGTGTCGTGGTCAACCGCGTTGCCTTATCCGATGATTTCAGGCGCTAGAGACATTGGGCACCGTCAAACGGGCATCGTTTCTGGGGCGCGCGCCGCGCCGGTCGGTTCTTTGCCTACCCGAACAAGCCCGCCATTCCTGACCGCCGAAGGGCACGCAGATCACCAATCTGTTTGCACCACGGTTCAGGATATCGAAGCGGCACTTGGCAGGCTTATGCAGCGGGTGCTGACGCGACGGCACCGCGCCTGCGCATGTGCAAGAGGCCTCTGTGCCGGATTTAAACCAAGCGGCCGCTGGAACCGCGCATTCGCGCCAAGCTTTGGCACGCAGCATCCCCGGGATGCGATTATCGTCGGGACGAGGCGATCACCACAGGGCCCGCGCCTTTTCCCGCGACAGCAGGGGCACCCAAGCAACATGGGTGAACAACTGCGCGGGGTCCAATCGATATGGCATGCCCGTAGCGATTGGCGCTTGCGGTTGCTTGCCCGGACCGCAAGGTGATGGCGTTGGTCGGGACGGCGCGCAATGTTACACGGTTTCAGGCGCTTTGGACGATTGGCAACGCAAGGTTGGACATTTACCATCGTGATTTTCGCCAACGCGTGTACAAGATCCTGCCGCGAGCTGACAATGTTGGCGTCAAGCAAATGCGGGCCCCAAGGCGATGGATATGCTGGTCGCGGACCAGCGACGCTTGGAAATTTTCTCAGATGGCGAAACGCATGGGCGTGGAGGCAACGCATCCAGATTGCGCGGACTGGAACTGGGCGATCGAGCGACTAGCACACAAGGCCCCTTCTGGATCGAGCAGTGATGTAGCGCCCCGCAGATAATGTGAAAACAAAAGGCCCCTGATCACCGCTGATCGGGGGCCTTTTTTATGTCTCATCCTCAACCGCTGCTAGCGGGTTCGGCGCCGCCGTCCCGTCGCTGTTCGGGCACATCATCCGCCTTGATCGCTTGGACCACCGTCTTGGCCTTTGGGGCCTTGTCGCATCTTGGGCTGCGGGGCCTTCGATCTTGAACGGCTGGGTGTTGCCGTCCTGGTTCTCGCCAGCCAGATGGTTTGCTGATTGGGGAAGGATTCGGATTCCCACGCTCGTCAAAAGACTGTCTTGAAGATAGCCGTTGTAGCATTTTGCGCCCGATGCCCCATTGCTTGCCCGGTCGGTCTTGATCCGCACCCGGCAGACACGGCGCTGTCGCCAAGCGACTGCACGCGAACCACTCCAGCTCTCCCATGATGCTATTTGCCGATTTTCAGGCTTCGTTTGCCATCATTCCGGTCATTAGGGCCATCGAACATCGCCTGCTGGGCGTCTTCGGACATTCTCGCGGGTAAGCGATGCCCATGTCACAAACCGTATAGGCAAAGCCGCGCATGTAGTTGCTGACCACATCCACGGTCGAGAAGGGATCATGTTGGACACCCTTGCACATCGCGCCAGGAAACCGACCGCACCGACAGCTTTTCGACCGTGCCTGCTGGTGCCGCCCACGGTTGATCACATTCGCCGACGTTGATGACGTTCTCGAACTGGATGAACACGCCCGTGATGATGTCTTGCACCATCTTTTGAGCGCCAAAACCAATGCCAGGACCCAACACCCCAGCAGAAGCCAGCAGTGCCCGATATCCAGCCCGATTTCGCTAAGCCACGAACATCCAGCGTCAGGATGAATCAGACGCAATGGTCGCCCGCGTTGCGCAGCAACGTCAGCAAGGTGGTTTTCCGCGAGGTCGGCACAAGCGCCTTATTCAGGGTTCAGCTTGTCCTCGCAAAGGACGTTCAGCGCGGAAAGCCATATGTCCCAAAGGCACCGTCAGATCAACCCGACAGAGATCAACGCCCTTGGTCACTGCCAGACCGACCTGGCCCTCAAGCCAGCTGCGCATGTCGATCATTGCCGAATCACGTCCAGTTCAGTGTAAGAACAGCACGCAAGATCAGGCAGGAAAGACGCAATGTGGCTTAAAGGCACGCGGGACAAACGTTGTTGAATGGCGGCGTTCAAGCAGCGGCAGTTTTGGGGCGTTCACTCCTTTAGCAAAGAGTACCCACGCGTGCCACGGCCTTGGCGCCAGCCAGCCGAACAGTAAGGGATTGCGGGGATAATGATCGCGGCCAAAATCTTGCCCCGACCGACAACGCCCTCGAGCGTACACGATCAGCAGGCTGGGGTCATCACCACGATGAACATCACCGCAATATACGTCAGCGCAACCCAATGCCAGATGCCTGCCAAGCCCATTGCAAGATGCGGGCGATGAACCCGCGCCCGTGCCTGCGCGATGGTAGCCGGATCGGGACGCCCTCTGCTGCGTGCCTCAACGGGTCCCGCCTCGCTTTGTTAGCCAAGCGGGTAACAGCCTTGCGGACGGCGCAGCACGATATAGACGAGATACAGCAGCACCGATTCACCGACAGCAGTGCCGGAGGACGCCTGCACCCGCAAGCGCGTTTGACGCTTTGTATTAACGATGGGCACGACAAGCAAGCTGGCCATACCCCAGCAGGGCTTGACCACGACGCTCAGATAACGGCGTCAGCGATTGGCTGCCGCGTCTCCCACCGGTACGGAGCGCAGACCCGAGGCGACGGGCGACAGGAACGACCGGATGATGACTTTGGTCATCTTCGACCAGAGGAAGGGCATCAGATACATCGACTGCGGGATGCCGGATCTGACCGGCTTTCGCCCCAACGGCGAGGATGGTAATCAGATAGCCCGGCAGCCCAGCCACAATTTGACCGATAACGGCATCCAGCAGGTTCGACCCCAGAAACAGGCCGATAGAGCGGAAGATGCCGACGTGTTCAGCTGTTCGGCCCATTCGTGCATATAGCCGCGGTGCCAGGTAGCGCAGCACCAGAAAACAAGACCGACGTGATCGCAATCACGACCAGGCAGGCCGGGGCAGGCGTCTAGGCAAGACGATAGTCTGATCCGCTAAGGCCGGCGAACACGCGCCGCCGCCTTCGATCGCGCGTCCCAGAATGACTAAGCGTGTTAACCGTGTCTTGCCCGATCTGGGCTGGGGTAATTCAGCGCGATCTGCCGCCCGACTGACACACTTCGGCATCGGCCGCAGCGGTGGATGGTTTCCAATCGCGGGGTTTCTCGTCGCCCCGCCGTTGGACCCGGGCGTCCAGCGATTTTCAAGGTCCGCGATTTCAGCGCCGCACGCGCGTCGTCGTCTTTCAGAACCTCAAAGCAGGCTATCCAACGGTGCTTTCGCTTCGCATCCGGCGCCGCTTCGGTCGTTTCTTTGTCAGAGGGATCCACCCCCCTAAAACAGGGACTGCGCCTGTACGCGAGGGGGGAGAGGGTCAGGAACACCGCCATCAGAAGGCTCGCCATCAACTGTAGCCACCGCGGTGGTATCGCGATCTTTCCGGTTCCTGACATGGGGGCCTCGTTTCGAACATCTCTAATTACCTACGAGATAGGGGAATGATCCCTATTTTCATGTTTTGTGCTTATGGGTGTCTTGGACGCAAGGAAAACCCGATTGCCACGGGATAAGTTCGCACATCGGGTTGTTGCGTCAATGGGGGGGCGGGGCCGTGGCCTTAAGCCGTTTTGAACTGCTGCAAACCATCTCGGGGCGTGGGGCTGTGGGCGGCTGCTGGCTGCTTGGCTGCGGCTGTTTACGTGAAGCTTCGGCAGCAGGGCAGCGACATTAGCACACAGCGACCCGCGACCGGCGCAGAGAATCCACGGCAAGGCCGTCACGTTGGCGTTCGATTGTCATCACCCCCCCTTGATTTGGACCGGCCAGTCCGAATGGTGCCAAGCCGAACACCAGCAAGCCCGTGATGCCATCAATCCCGGAGGCGGGGCGGCCAGGACGGTGCGCGCATATGGTGTGTCACCACGGGGAGCAGGACAGCACATAGACCAGGGCAAGGACGTGTCAAACCGCAGTGCCAGCATGGACTTATTATGGTCACGATATTAGCGGGAGGCCAATCCGCCAAGTTGGCGCCATCTGTGTGGTTCATAAAACTGCCCAGACGGGCACATAGCGGCCACGCCCGCGATTGAACAGCAACACACGGACCGCCAGTTTTTGAACAACAGCGCAGAGTTGTGGACTATCCGTTCGCCCTTGCGGGTGGCGACACGATTGCCAGACGATCACAAAATAAAGCTGCCACCTGTTGAGCGGGTTAAGAACCAGCCCGCCGCCACCGGGTGGTGGGATGGTAGCCGCGGGCACCCGCATTAAAGCCAAACGCCCCCCGCGCAGCCAGCGTTCGTACGCGGGCATATAGCACGGCGGCAATCAGAACAGGGCCTGCCCAGCAACAGGACAGTTATAAGACGGCAGCGAATGTTTCACATAGCGATTGGTAGCCCAACGTAACAAGCCCGCCAATCGCGGCACCGGTCTGCTCATAGAGCAAAGGCAGGTTGTGCCATCACCGAAATTCAGGATCGAACAAACGTATCCGCCGCCCAAGCATACAGCCCGATGCGGCGACCGTCAGCACGATGTTGCACGATATAAAGCGCCACGCACCGCCGCCACAACGGGCTTATCGCATCCCAAGGCGCAGATCGCCCGACATGCCATCGACGATGGCGGGGGGAATAGGCGATTGCCGGCGGGATGCCAGGGACATTGAAAGGAACGCCTCTGCCGGCGTCGGAGAACCCGATGTTGCGGATGGTCAGATACTCCCACGTTGGGGCATGTGGTCGGACTCATTATCATTGATCAGCCGCCAAGCCGCCGAAAGGCATCATGCGTGGATCGCGGCGCGCGACGTGGCAGATCAACCGCACGCCGGATCGGGAATAAGCTGGGGCGTTAGGGCCGGTTGGACGGATTGGGGTCATGCGACGATCCTTGTTGGGCGGTACCCGTTCTCAGGTTCTCGCGGTAGGCGGGCCCAAACAGCGGGCCGTGACCGTTCTGCGGCGTGGTAAAGACCGCGCCATTGCTGGGGTGCGAGTCACAGCGATCAGCAGGCGGGGCGATCGAACCATGGGAAGCGTCACAGGCAGCAGCAGTTAAATCAGGTTGCGGCAACCTAACAAGATAGGACCGCCAAATTGTGACCACGATCCCGAACAGCGACACCCAGCGGCTTGCCACGCCAGCCTTTTCTGTCAAGGCGTCAGGTTCGCCCTTCGCCACGTGCAGTCGCAGCCAGCCCACCGGTCCCTTGCCCGGCAAAGGGACTTTCGGCTACGGCGCGGCTTTGGTACATCAGCATGGATTCGGCGCCGATCAGCGCGGTTGGTGAGGCAGGATTTCGGCCAACATCTCTCTCTTTT
>Ga0163217_1074904_pt1 | contig 14860 bp, 9 predicted proteins | sample SynspAceP_FD_185933 | JGI IMG/M metagenome (GOLD analysis project Ga0163217, IMG submission 185933) | Saline lake microbial communities from Ace Lake in Antarctica - Synechococcus sp. Ace-P (PacBio error correction) | ecosystem: Environmental > Aquatic > Non-marine Saline and Alkaline > Saline ... | reverse complement strand
TGTTGGAAAGATCAGTCAGTTGTGCTGAACTGTTCGGATGGGATGAAGAACAAGCGAAAAGAAATTGTTAGATTTTTTTAACAGGAACTTGTCTACGCATTATGGTGGGGATATTCAGCGCATTTGGGTGATGAGATATTTCTTTATGTACTCCTTGAGAATGTGAGTATGACGGGTACGTTAACGGATATTATGCGATGAAAAAGAATTATATTGAAAAAGAGGAGTACCGCTAAACGTTATGGATATATTTATATTTAATTTACCCCTTATTTTGTCGAAGATTGATTTCAAGGCTTAATTCGGACCCTTATCATTATTTATATACTAATTTTCTTGGTTTTCCAGGAGGCTTATCAATCAAAAATTGCGTCAAATTTTGGTGCGAGTTTTGTTGAAGCCCTACTAAGGTTTTTTTTAGACGTTTCATCCCGACCAATAGGTGATTAAGTTTGTTTCTGGAATAGTTAGCGATAGTTCGTTTAAACTTAGCACAAGAGATTGTTTTCAATTTTATCAAATAATTGTAAGATTAATTCTAAAGCTTTCTGACCAAGGAGGTATTTGATGTTAAGAAAATGATTTATCAACACGGTCAGGAAAAGAAAGAACGTCTTTTTTCATTTCAAGTTACCGATTTGGATTAGAGAATGTGAGACTCAATATACGCCTTATTTAACAAATTTTTTAGATCCAAGACAGGCTTATATAATGAAAAAATTGTAGGGAAAAGAAGTGGCATTAAAATCTTATTCTTTCGGCGGTTATTTCAAGCTTTGCTGAAAAGAAATAGGGATTTATATTTGTCCACAGAATATTTTATACCGACACAAAGATGATTTCGAAGTAGCTCTTTTTGAAATACGTTATCCAATCAAATTCACAAAAAATTTATCGGCATGGGAAAAATCCTTGCGTACATTCTTTCAACAGGTTTAAAAAGAGATTATTTTGGAGACATCATTTCTGATGGTGAGAACGATGGGCAGTTTTTTATTGAGAGAGTATGAGCCATTGGTTCAAAATCAAGTTGAAAAAAATAGGAAATTGTCTCCATTAGGATTAATTAAAAAAAACTTATTTAGATATTTTGAAACCAAATTGTAATTGGGACTAATAGTTGCCAAGAGACAGTGTCTTCTATGCGTCTTAGATTACAATTATAAGCTTTAGTCTGTTTAATATTTCTAGAACAACCCGTTTCAAAAACAAATGATGAGTCCGGAAAATTAATTAAATTGGTCAGAAAATAAAACTCAACCAGATTTTGAATTAGGAAATCTTAGATATTGTTTTCTATACGAGGATTTGGCAGATTTACAAGTCCAAGAAATAGTAGGTAAAACAAAAAAGAATAATGGCGTATAAAATTTGGATCTTGCATAAATAAACTTAATTAGGTTTCTAGTAATTGAATCATTAAACGTCGAAAGCAAAGATAAAAAAATCAAGAATGATGGAGGTGTCTTAAATGGCTGTTAACTCCTTTTAGAATACATATAAAGAGTTCCCTGTAAAGTGCGTGGATATGACCAAGATGAAAGTGAATGATTATTTGGATCAAATATATTAAAGATTATGAAATGGTTCTAAAAGAAAATTCGTGAATTAAAAAAAATCTAAAATTTTCTGAAGAAAAAAGTAACGGCATTATAATAATTTACAAGATGCATTAAATAAATCTATTATTGTTGTCTCAAGCGATGCTGCTGATCGGTTAAAGGCAAAATTTGCCAGTAAAAAGAAGCGGAACTAATTTAGGTTTAGAAGTGCAGGGAAAAATGCGGATCGTTTACTTGATGATAAGCTAGCTCTGCCAAGGGCAAAGATAAAATTAACAACTTCGAAAACTGATGAGTTAAGAAAGCAAAGTAGAATCTTTAAACAACGATTACAATTAATGATTGGAGTCACAATTAAGAAATGGTGAATGAAAAATGAAGAATGGGTGAAGGAGTATTTTAAAAGCCTTTCACAAGAATAAAGGCGTTATAGAAATACCAACTTTAAAGAATTTGCTTCTGAAATGAAACAAAAAGAAAGTTTATGAGAGAAAATGGAATCAGCTACTAAAGAAGATTGAATTCAAAAAATAAAGATATAATCAAAATACTGTAAGGGCATCACGCCTGCCCAATAGAATTACCTATTAAATTTTAAAACTTATGATTGGAATAGAAAGCATACCCAATATTATTAGCGACGTTACGAATTATGTGTGAAAGTCTAACAGTACCTTCATTGTAAGATCTTCCAGAGGCTGGATTTGAAAACGCTTAGCAGATCAGCCGGTTGATAACCGTTACCAATTACTGAGAGGAAATAAAAACTTAACATTCAATTTCCTTGAACTTGGGTGGTACTCACGAATCACTTCGTCCCTTTTTAAGGGGTGAAGTGTTTTTTTGTACACTAAATTGTGTTTTTTTTACAGTTAGGGAAAAAACAGTATGCATCAAAAAAAATATATAACGATTAAAACGAATGGAGGAATAAGTAAGAAAAATGAAGGAAACATTACAATTAGGGAAAACAGCTTTTTCCTGACGTTGGGAATTTACCAGTACGCTGAACATTGAATGCAAAAAGAATCGGGGAAGATAAAGACATTTATGGGTCAACGTCAAAGAATTAAAATAAAGAAAAACCTGCTTTTATTTTACGATGATGGCCCTCCGTCTGCTAATGGAAATATCCATTATTCGGGCATGCATGAATAAAATTAGCAAAGATATTATTGTGCGATACCAAATCAATGACGGGCTTTCGGTTTCTCCACTTATGTACCTGGATGGATACAAGGGTTGCCCATTGAACAAGCTTTGGACAATAAAGGTTGTTAAGCGTAAAGTGAAATGTTCTATTGCCAAGTTTCGTGGGAACTATGTGAAGGAGATGCTTGGGAACAATTAATAAGCAACGGGGATGATTTTAAGGCGTTTAGGTGTTGCTGTGTGAAAGGATAATCCTTATGTTACGTTGAATTCCTGATGTATGAAGAAGGCACAAATATCGTGTTTTTTGGGGTAAAATGCCGAAAAGCGGTATATCTACAAAAGGATTAAAAACCTCAAATTTATCTTGGTCTCCTTCAAGTTGAATCCGCACTAGGCAGAAGCAGAAATTTGGAGATAAAGGACGTTAAAATCTCTCAAGTATTCTATATTGCTTTTAAAAATTGTTTGACGGTAAGGATTAGTTGATGAAATCCACAATCGGCTTCTTATTTGGAACACCCACGCCTTGGACTTATTCCATCTAACTTAGCGATACCTGTTCACCCAGGATTTGATGAGTATGTTACGGTCTTAGCAGATGGGAAAAAATATATTCTTTTGCCAAAAGAATTACTAAGATTACGGTCTGCCTCAAGAATTGGTTGGAAGACGTTAGAAAATTATTAGTGAACTTAAAGGGAAAAGATTGGAAATTATATGACTGTTCAACAATCCAATGTATGAAGTCGGACACCCTCCTTTAAGTTATATTGGGAGACCACGTTACATTAGTTGCTAAGGGTACTGGACTAGTTTCATACGGCTCCTGGACCATGGGGGCATGGATGGACTACATTGTTGGCAGGGAAATATAAATTAGGCGCTTGTCACCAATTGATGATAGGAGGATTGCTTTACAGGTGAGAGCTGCGCGTGGTGGTGAGAGCGGGGGTGTATTTTATGATAAGGGGACAAACACAAACTCCAGTGTGGGATTACCCGATATCTTAAAAGAAAATGGTTCTTTACTTCAGTTTAGACTTTCTTTATGCAAGGGTTATCCTCATGATTGGCGTACAAAAAAAAAACCCGGTTATTTTTCCGTGCGACAAACCTCAATGGTTCGCTTCTATAAGATCTTTTAGAGAACAAATTTTGGAGCTATTAAAAAAAGGTGAATTGGACACAACAATGGGTATGCAACGTCTATATAATATGTGTACGTGATCGTGGCGATTGCGGTTATTTCTCGTCCAAACCGTGCGTGGGGTGTACCGTTGCCATTTTATATGGTGAAGGACCAATGAACCCAATTATCACACCAGAAACAACAGACATGTTGCAAAATATATTTGGGGAGTTCGGTCCAATGTTTGTTTGAACGAGCAGCCGCTGATTTGGTTGCCAGCAGGAATTTACACATCCGTCTTAGCCCTAATAATATCTACCAAAGAAAATGATATCATGGATGTTTGTTTGATTTCCGGATCTTCTCGAAGCAGTCTTAAAAGAAAGAGCTATTTATCATTCCCAGGCAAGATATGTATCTAGAAGGATCTGAATCAGTATCGCGGTTGGTTTAAACTTCTAGTATTACAACAAAGTATCGCCTATTAATGGTTGATAGCACCTTATAAACCGGTACTGTCTCCAAGAATCGGTTATTTTAGATTGGTGCAAGGACGGTAAAAAATGAGTAAATCACTTGGTAATACGATGTCTCCTGACAAAAGTAACCCAAACAAATGGTGCTTGATATTATTCGTCTTTGGGTTTGGCTAGTGTTGATTCTCAAGCAGAATGTTACGTGTAAGTGACGGAGATTTTAAAAACAGGTTTCAAGAAGTATATTCGTAAAATTCGCAACACCATTCGCGTTTTTTATTAGCGAATAACATCTGATTTTAAACTGAGAATCATGCTTATTGAATTCCATTGACTTACGTTCAGTTGATTAAGTATATGATTGGTCCGTTTAAAATCAGCTTGTTGAAAAAAATTGGAAATGAAAACTTCGAAAAAAATTATGAATTTCCTGCTATTATCAATTAATTAATATTTCTGCACGTTGATATATCTCAGTTTTATTTAGATTTTGCCAATAAAGATGTTGTTTATATTTGAATCAGAAAAATTATACGAGGCGTAGAGCGATGCAAAACTTGTATTTCAACGAAGTGCTTGTTAAAATTGACTAAATTATTAACGCCAATTTTACCTCATTACAGCAAAGAAGAAATATGGAGCTTATTGGATGAAAAAGAAGATTTTTGTTCAACAGCTTGAAATGCCACAAAGTTAAATCTTATTGAAAATGGAAGCAGAATTTATGGGATATGTGGAATTGCATTTATGGCTATTCGTCAAGATGTTCAAAAACATTAGAAGAGGGCGCGTAATGATAAAAAGATTGCGTAAATCATGAAGCCGAAGCTAACTATATCCTACCTGCACCTACAAGAGGATTTTATACATCATTAAAATTAGCAATATGAACAATATTGATTGTATCAGGACTTACAAATTGTTAGGAGATAAAAAAGGATGCACCAGAAAAACAGCCTTACAAATTTTGATTCTTTAGCTATCCTAGTAGAAAACATGCCCACGGTGAACTTGCTGAAAAGATGTCGTGCGATTAAAGAAGACTGTAGGAACAAATGCTACAGCTCCGACTCTTTGCGAACGGTGTGCAGGAATTGTTATTAGAAAAATTTTTCCAGAGGGCTTTAGTACCAGAGCAATAAGTAGGTGACTCATTAAAAAAAAGAGACATAAAACTCCTTGTAGGTAATTAGCAGGAAATTTCTTTTCTTTCTAAATTTACTTTGCAAGGAGGGTTTTTTTTATTGTTCACTTTCTTAAGAGTTTTTTCACTTCATTTAAAATATTTTTGGCCCACGTTTTTTCACAGAAGTAAGAGCGGAGTAAAAAAGCAAATCTTTCTTCCTTTCAGCGAAGGTTAACGGAAAAACTTTAATTGTATTTTGTTTTTTAGATACTTGATAAATACTTAGTTCGCCAAGACCTGATATGTGTTATTTTTTGTTGAAGGAAAAAGTAAAAAGTGAACGTTGTTAGTTTTTGTTTTCGTTTTTCGTTTCAAAAATGAAAGGGTTAATAATGTTTTGCGTTGCGACTGACCCTAAGGATAAAAGAGGCTCTACCAAATAAGTACAATCAGAAACAGACGTAAGTTGATTTAAATGCCTTGGTAAAAAAGGTAACCAAAAATTACAGGATCATTTATTATTTTTATGGATTTTTAAGTGGAGCATTATAATAACGAGTATTGCCTTCTAATGACATAATTAACTTCCCCTTTTTTTATCAAAAAATTAAAAAATAAAAACCTTTGAGAAAATTTTCTCAAAGAGTTATTAAAATCATAAAACACCAATTAACCTTTTACGTCTTTCCATTGATAGTGAAAAGATGAAGATTAGAGCCTACAGCACCCAATTAATGCAGGTATAATAGCAAATCCACCAATGACAGGTCCAAAGCTACCAAATAATGAAGAACCAATACCATGAACCGATAAAATCCTACCAATAATGTTTACCAACTGATACTCCTGGTACGCTTTCACCTAAAAAATCAATTCCTGGCTCATGGGCTCCTTAAAATACCGCCTACGATAAGTGACCAAATAAATCCATTATTAATTTCCTCCTTTTAATAAATAAATAAGTAATATTACTATTACTATTACTATAAGACCACATCGTGTTCACAATTCAAGTGATATACATTGAGCTACCCCAAATTTTTTTTGAAATATTTAATTTTAAATGGTTATCTCAACTAGTCCATAAGATGACCGGTTTTAGAATCTAAAGATTTTTTTGAAACATCCGATATCCTTTGGATTGAACCACCTCTGACTGAAGAAGGTTAAAAATCACGTTTATTTATTTTCAAAACACGACCATCAATTTAGGAACAATCCATGTTAAGAAAAGCAGTTCAAGCTTGTCTTTGATTCTAGCATCAATTCTTGCCCACGTATAACCAGTCCAAGCCCAAATCGTCTTGGGACTTTCCCTAATTCTTTTTTATCGTTTTTTGATAAAGGGATTAACAATTTCTGTATTCAAAAAAGGTTCTCCACCAAGAAGAGTGAGGACCTTGTACATATGGTTGATTTTTAGTCCTCTAAAATTTTATATTTCTTAATTCTTTAGGTGTAATAATAACCATAATCAAAAAAATTTTTGTGCAATTTTATTGTAACATCCTTTACATTGCAAATAAACAACCACTTACATATAAACTGCAACGGAACACCTTCACCATCAACAAAAATAAAAGGGTTTATAATCAGCAACTCATTTTTACTCTATAGTCTTTTTTGATAACCATTCTTTGCTTTGGGATTTCTCATTTTATTGTTCCTCCAGATGATTGTGTAATTAGTAATATGTTTTATACACGAGAAGGATTTCTTTGGTGTCGAACCCGAACCATTGCGTCTTGCTTGCGGGATTACCTAGATAAACCACAAGTTTCGCTTTTACTACATTTCAACATGTTTTAGGGTTGCAATTATTTTTGCGCTCAGGGCACTTTTAAAGCCTTTTCAGTTGGATCAAATCACCGGTAAAAACCAACACTGGTAGCAATGATCAATAGGTGTATTTGTTCCGATGGTTAGGCCTATTTCTATCATATGCGTAATTCCCATACAGCTTCTAAAGCTTTAGGATTTTGACGCATATTAGGATATTCGCAATAATGAATTAATCCCACCACTTGTTAATTTTAGCGTTAATTCTTCTTCTCGACAGTCTAGTTTTTCAATGGAGTGGGTTTTTTTCTAACATCAAAAATGAAAAACTATTAGTATAATTTCTTTCTCAGTAATATCAGGAATAACACCGAATTTTTCTGTATCTAACCGGCAAAAACGATCGGTTAAAACCTTTCACTTGGGTAGAATAAACACTTGAAGTGATAACCATAGAGGTTACCCCATATATCTGCATGTTCTTTTAGTGTTTTAAGGACAGGGTCAAGTGAATTCTTAGCTAAAGGAATATCTTCCCATTCGGGACCATAAAATACAGGTTGCACTTCATAAAGGGCCAATGTATCCAAGAGATATCGTTGCACGTCTATTTTTGAATTACTTCATTTCACGGATTCATCTTTATCTAATTCTCTTACCAAAAGCACCGATTATTGGATAAGGGATAGCGGGCATACTTGGAAGAGGCTTCTTTGGTTCCATTGATTCTTATAAATAAGGGCATTCTTTACAGCATAGATAAACGTTTGCCTTCTTAAAATTGTCAAAATTTATCCATATTATTATTTGATTCCAAGAGCAATTACGCTTAGATTCAATGTACGACACCTCAAGTTTCATTCGACCAAAGAATTGACTTCTGTTCCATTCTCCATCTTTCTGCCAACCTTGTAAAAATGAGCGGATCCCATAGGTGCTTAAAAACTTCCAGTTATTTCTTTTAAGGCTTTATCGTACAACAAAACATCCGGGTACATCATTTGGGTCGCACAGGCAAAAACTGCAGTGTTTAAAACTATAATTTAGGAATACTGATTTCATTAAGATTGATACCCTTTTTTTAATGTGAAAACTAATTTAGGGAAAATAGCTGTTCTTTTTTCTTTTTTTACCCAAGTCCTATCCGAACAGAAGAAGGCTTTGTTTGAATTTCTTTAGCGTTTACCAGTCTGTTCCTAAAACCAAGAATCCCAGAGTAGGTAAAGGCGTCTGTTTCCTTGAGAAGAGGAAAAAGAGTATTGATTTTTCATATCTAGGCTTTGCCATTAGCATTCATAAAATATTTTTTTTGTTGCTTGAAGAGCATATTTTTCTCTTTTTCAGAATGATCAATCCATTTTAATGGATTCAGTTAAGTGTTTTTTTAAAATTGAGTTTTGCATAAGGAGCTAGGAACTTCACATCAATTCGATCGCACTGCACCCCAACCATACTTGACTAGAAGCAACAATTGGCTATATTTGAAGCCATTTGAGCAAGCTTGCTGTTTGAATAGATTTTGGACTTTCGACTTCAGCATTACCAATTTTAAATTTCCTTCGGATAACATATGCTTAAAATCAATTAAACAGCAGTTTGTCATAGGAGCGTAAGCGGTGATAATTCTAAATTCATGATAATTGAATATTCACTTTTTTGGTGGGCATTTCGAACATGTCGGTAACATTTTTAGCAATTGACTTTCCAACAACTCCAGCAGTTAAATCACGCTGAGTGTTAAATATTTCACTGTGCTTTTTTAGCCATTTCTATTTAACAAGTGAAGGACTTTTAACAACGTATTAATAGACATGAACTTGATATCTGTTTTCGTTTTTTCGGTTAATCGATTGTTGAAATTGGCAATTCAGTTATAAGTTTCGCTATAAAGTTCAGTTCTTTCTTTGAGTGTATTAGAACTTAGTAAAAAGTAAAGCTCCCGACCACGGGCGTAGAATTTATTCGTATTCAATACAGATGTCGTCAGGCATTAGCTGCGATTCAAACGTCTTGTCAGAAGGCGATTTTGAGAAACGTGGGGGTATTAATTTCTATATTCAAGTGATGGAAATTTAGATTTTCAACTCTCTCTTAATTTTAATATTAGTTGATTTTACGATATCTCCTCTAGTACGAAAACATCCGTGAGTAAATCATAATTATCATCTTATATTCTGTGAATTTCAGGAGCGTACATAATTTGTTAATATTTTCTGGTCTGGCTTTCTCAAGAAGAGTAATGTGATAAAAATTTTTTTACTTCATTGGAAACGCTCCTCTTGTATTCATCGATGGGCGTCCCGATCACGAATAATAATAGGAACGCTATACGCAACAAGAGAGTGTTTATTGAGTTGAGATTGAAGAACAAATTTTGCTGATAGTAATCATCGATTTTGTTTATTTTATTATTTCCATTTTATTATTTCACCTGCCTGAGTAGCCGGGTAAGTCTTTCTAGTAAGTTATGTAAAAAACTCCAACCATATGTTAGGATCACTAAGTGCACACTACATATATAATCTGGATTATCACTGTTCAATGATACTCAGATATTCAAAAAATTTCCTGTTTAAATATTTTTTAAAATAAAAGAAAAAACAAAAACCCTTTATTATCCACTATAAATACCATAGCAGAGTAATAAAGGGTCTTTGTTATTATTTTATTTAAGATTTGATCAACTTAGTCTAACGCGTCTAAATAATTTATTTTTTTCAATGAATTCTTTCCATGACAAGTTAAATTCATTTCAGCTTCTTTTCGTTTTTAACGCGACCAGTTTTTTGGATTTTTGTTAATGTTTCCTGTAAAGTTCCTACTAAGATCATTCTTTTGAGTTTTTACTGCTAGTGTTTTTCAATATCAATTAATTACCACGCTCATTTCTTTGGCTGTTCAATAGTAGAATTTTTATACACCTCCTTCTGAATTCTGTTTTTCAATAAATCGTTTGTTTGTTTTGCTTGATACTTGTCTTTGAGCGTGGATTAACAGCAATCTTGACGCATTAATGTTAAAGCAATTAGCAAAGACCAAAGCGATTAATAGCAGTATTACATAGACGATGAATTTTTCTGCCTAAGGCCTGATAGTATTTCTGAATCAAGCGAATTTGGAGGGGCTTGTTGATTGTCATTTGGCAACGTGCTAATTTTAAATTCGTATGTTCGTTTTTCTAAAACGATCTAAAAAAGATTTTAAATCGATATTACGATTTGGGACGTCCATGATTTGAACTATTTTGCAGCATTTTGGATATGGCTTCGAGGAAGATGTAAACGTACTTATAGGCCCTAGATTCAGATCTATTTTTAAGTTCACCAGCGGCATATAAAAAATATTTTAAAGCTCATCAAAATAATTCGAGTTTTGATTCTTTTTCTAGGATAGAGTTGTTTCTAATCTCATAATATACTATCTCGTTAACTAATCCGTTTTTCTTCTTATATCTAATTGTACGTGCGTAATTTTATCAATTGTGGCGCCAATTTTTTGAATTTGATTGTTCATTCATAGATAGATTTTTAACTTCGTCAAATTATTTTTTAAATACTCGCTGTTACTCTCTCGCTTCTAAATCTTTCAGATTGGTCCCATAAACGAAACATCAATCATTAGGAATCACCGCTATTCACCAGTCTGGTTTGAACTTGGTTTAACATAGTATGCGAAAATTACGCCCTGTAATTTATTTGTGAGCAGCAGCTCCGTTAAGCTGCATTAACAGATTGGATATTGGTTAAATCCGATTTTGACGTTAAACTCTCGTGGCCCTCTCTCGTTTCTACGTTCTCTCTGATAAAATTAAAGTCAAACGATGCGCAGCGTTCTGGGTTTCTCAACCTCATCTTTTTCAACCGATCTTTCATCGAAGGTGCACTGTATTTAGATTAGAGTTCATCAAAAAGGATTTGATAATTAATTCATCTTAGCTCAGAGTTTACTTGTTTAAAGGAAACTATTGTTTGGTTTGATGTTGTTAGTTCTGGTGTGTGTTTCCATCTCCCTATATGATTCTTAAATTCTTGGTTTTCATATTTTCTTCAAAGGCTGCATTATCTCGTTCTATAGGCTTTTTCGCAAGGTCTCTACTTTCAAATACTCATGCATCTAAAATTCAAAACCGTGCACATTATAAAAGGCACTAGTCTGTTACAGCTCAAATTAAATGGTCACTATGTTCTATTCTCAATAATAGTTGCTGGCACAGCTCTCATTTTGAGAACATCGTACGGAGGCTGCTTTAGTTTTCACTTCATGATTGATCACGCGAAGTTAGTCAATAATTTATTTGTGAACATCAACTAAAAGAGGATAAGGACCTAAAGAAATTTTATTTTGCTTCGTTCAACCGACGTGAGGATTTTCGTAGATTTCTTTTCTAAACAGAGATTTTGCTAATGAACCGTATTGTTTCGTTCTTTTCAAATTAGCAGGATAGTTTTTGAGAACAACGATTCATGTTTTTTTTCTAAGTTGTTAATAATTTGCATCTTTGCACATACATAGGTCTCTCTAAAAAATGTCATTTCTTCTTTATTTAATTCCATTAGATTATTAAAAATTCTCTTTTTGAACGGATTACCTTTTTTTAGTCTTACCGTGAGGGACTGACTCATTTTTATTTTCATTTGCATAAGAAGAAGAATGCTACCAATCGCAATACTAATAATTCATATAAAAAACCATAAATTCAAAATATTAAGGCTAAAAGCAGGGAAACATTCAAAATTGTTCGAGACACTAAATAAACGCGTAACTTAATACATCGATTAAGCATTTATTAGGGAGAGAAAATACATTCATTTTTGTATCATCTCCCCTAATTTTATTTTATTACATAACATCATTCGGCGTCTGTATATCTATGAGCTGTTACATCCTTTGTGTTTGTCAGCGCATCGATGTATAGAAAAGTCCCAGATCGCAGACTTTAAGCCGGTTGATTTCTATTTTATTTTATTCAGAACATTTAATTGCCGTTCAGCACTGACTTCATTTTTCAAGAAAAAACTATTTTTATTCACTTATTTGACAAAAGACCTTTTTTTAGAGTTGGAAACCTTATCTTAATTTATCTTTAACTTTCTTCTCTTGCGTTAGCTAGGTGGAATCTTAGGGTCTTATAATTTCCTTAGATTATGAGAGAGTGCGTGTGTGTGTGGGCGCCCGCCCACGGAAACCTCAATATTAATGCTAGGCATCAGGCTGACAAACTTCTAGATCGATTTCAGATGAAACCAAGTAGTTGAACTCTCCTACATAAATAGGGGTAGTGTTTGTAGTGTTTTAAGGAAATCTGGCATAGAATATATATCACATGCTCCCTAAATGGTCTTATTTCTAACTGCTAACTAATATTAACTGGATGGTGTCTCCACATATCATATTAGGTTTAGACGTGAATGGGATGTGGGTGAATATATAAGAAGAAGATAGAATAGAATACATATATTCCGAAAGTATACAGATACCTCTCGCCTCACTCCGCGGTCATACAGAAGAAAGAACTGTTCGGTAATCAATAGCGTAAGCACGATAAAAACTAAAAAATATAATAATGCAGCTGTATATGTCATGACTGCTGGGATATGTTGAAAAGCTATAGCATAGAAAGACGCACGTGGTCTACATTGTCTTTTCATTTTATCTTATAATGGGATACTTATTAGGAAATCGTCAGAGCAAAATATGACTGGGCAATGTCGTGTAGCAAGGCTTATTCAGTGAGATCTGAATTTATAACTCGCTCGATTTAGGCCAAAATTCAAGGTGCTTAACCAGTCAGGTCATATGTCCCCGGGTATAATTATGATATAAAACTAAATGCAAGGGAGCAGTGCAATTATGCACTTTCACTTGCAGATTGGAAAATATTTTGTTAAAACATATTCCGAAAAGCCATTGAAAAGACTATTTTATTGAGATACCCGCAGGAATGATTTGACAAGGACACGATGATTAATCCGTATAGAAAACTGGGAAAAGAGAACTGAAGAAGAAACCGTTGTTTCCAATGCAAAAGTATTTTTGAAACTCGAAACTTCTTTTTACACATCACCTGGCTTTTCAAATGAGTTTTTGTTTAGAGTTTATCCGAGGCTGAAGAGTTAACAAGAGTAGACCAACCGTGTTTAAGCGGCAAGGAATGAAAGCATGAATCTCTCTTGAATTCGTAACATTATCTTTGAAGAAGCGTTGGGTGTAGACCTTGAGAAAAAGTTTAATATATTGCATCTGTAAAACACTAGTATTTGCTCTTTTAATAGTGTGGGAATATGAATATACAAGACTTGAGAATCAAGGAAGCAATAGGTATTGGTACCTAAGACGCCATACGCTCCGTAACAGCGTAATGATTGAACGAAAAGAATGTGGAGTCAAAAACAAAAAGATAAATGGTCAGAAGAGCTGAATAGTTCGCGAAAAGGTAAAAAAGAGCAAGAGATGCGCCGCAAAAGAGAGAAAGTAATAACGCAGGAAGAACGTGATAAAGTTGAAAAAGATTATCAAAAGCACACAGCTAGAAAAAGAGGGGAAATTCCTAAAGTTAGATGGAAACACAGAAAACGAATTGGTCGGAAACATGACAAACTCTTAACAAAAAAGGCTATGTATTGCCAGTTAGATTGTGGAAGTGTAATAATAGTATTTTAATTTATATGTGTAATTAGGAGAAATAAACGTGAAAAATTGGAATAACTATTCGCTTGGTATGGAAGGAAGAGAAATATTAATGTATGTTTGAAAATCAAAAATGACAACCCCTAATTGAAATGGCACAAGCTGAATGTCGTGTTATATATGTTCAGGAAGAAAATAGAAAAAACATCAAGCTCTGTCTTAAGGTACAATTCATGGATTTTGGTTAAGTGAATGCTGGTCTGTTTGCACTCGCTACTTTATTAATTTCTCAATATGGATGTGAAGGATTTTAATTAATACCGGTTCTGCTGGACGCGTATGGAGGTCTTTAACGATGGGGACATTGTTATATCTCAACTCAAGTAGCTTATCATGATGTAGAAATGCGACCATTTTTAATTTTTATGAAAAGGGACATACCCTATTTAGCACGCAAATGCAGGGCTGCTCGCTATTACTTTGCAATATGTAAGGTTTAGCGTTGTTGAAAAAACGATTGCTGCAGCAAAAATGTTGGTTTACATCCAGTAAGGGCTATGTTACAAGTGATTCATTTTATCGCTGGGGTAAAGTCAAACAGAAAAATTAATAGCAGACGTTTCCCGATGCTTTAGCAGCAGAAATGAAGGCGCATGCAGCAATCGTCAAAGTTTGTTACAATTTGGAAAACCTTTTTGTTTATTTTGAGAGCTATGTCAGATGTTGCAAACGAAGGACGCCGCTGGTATCTCACCGGTGTTTAGGTTGATGAATTTATTCTATAGAGGCTGGAAGACAATCGGCTAATATGGTTTTAGAATTATTGAAAAGTAGTTTGTAAGTCTACAAACGGGATTAAACGTCTAAGATAATGAGAATTTAACAAAATATTACTAGTGTATTTGGAAGATAAGGAAAGAAATTGATGGTATCATAGAGACTGAGTCATGTAGCTTTCTATATATAAATTCCATATACTGTAGAAAATAGTTGTCGAAACACAGAA
>Ga0163217_1119916_pt1 | contig 14864 bp, 20 predicted proteins | sample SynspAceP_FD_185933 | JGI IMG/M metagenome (GOLD analysis project Ga0163217, IMG submission 185933) | Saline lake microbial communities from Ace Lake in Antarctica - Synechococcus sp. Ace-P (PacBio error correction) | ecosystem: Environmental > Aquatic > Non-marine Saline and Alkaline > Saline ... | reverse complement strand
CCTAAGCGCCAGCAGGAATCAACACTGCGGCAAGCAATCAGCCAATGTTACGCGCATACAGCACCTCTTTTTCAGCAAGAGTCGATTGTGTGGATTTCTTCGTCCGAACCGTTACCGCCGACAGGATCGTGCGACATCGCGGATCGCCAGTCCCAAGTCGCAGCCGCAAGCGGCGATGCCAATCACAAACAAACAAACGTCCGGGCCATTGCAGGTCAGTCGCCGTAGAAAAAAAAGCTGCCCTTCCCAAAACGCTCAGAATTCGCGCCGCCGCATAGGATCAGACAAAACGTCCCAAGGCAATCACCCCATCACCACCCAGCACCGATCAACCAAGACCGTAGCTTGCCCGAAACCGTCGGACACAAAAGGCCACGCTGACGTGCGCGCTCAGTTGCTCTGCAAGCGGCAGGAGGAGCCGCGACCATTCAGCTCCCGCCACCAAAGAACGCTGTCGGTACCTAGGATCGAAGACGCGCGCGCGACCCGTTGACGTGATCAAGATCCCAGCAGATGACCGCAGCCCGCCCAACCCAACAGGATTTCTCAAGTTGGTAAACCAACATGCCCCTGCTCCTCCCAAAGCTTAAGCTTAGTTGTTGATCAGCTGCCCAAGGGTAACCGTTCTCGTCCGCTCTTCGTGTATTCACGATCAACCGCCTTAGTCTTCCAGCAGCTGTTCGCCGGGAAAGGCCGGGCTTGGCTTCTCATCCCACTCCCAGATACTTTCGCCGCCGGACCGACCAGTTTGGCGCCTCCTTCTCGGCAGTTTCAAGAACCTCGACAACCTTCGTCTTTATCGCCTGCGATGCGTCATCATTGCGATCTATCATGCACCGAATTCATCGCGACAGGCGCCACCAGTGACAACAGCTACACTGACTTTGACAGACCCATCGAACATGTCTTTGTTCATAAATGCCCACCACCAACTTGCCCAGTTCAGCAGGTGTAGGTGCCAATAACTTCGCCTGCTTCAGCGCTCGACGCGTAGAATTACCCTGGCCTAACAAGCGATCAAACAGTGTCCACCCTTGGTACGCTCATATATTGACATGTTGACCATGTTCGCGCCCTCCGTCCCAAAAGACTACCGTAGGCCCCAGTACCATCGTACTTTTTTGCCCCATATCGCGATCAAACGGACCGCGTCTCCTTTACAAACCCGATGTTCACCTGCTGGTGTCCATCCATGTAACAAGGTCTTGTCTGCCAGATTTCGCAATCGCCGGTTTGAACGCATTAGCTCGTCCGTCGCGCATACCAACCCAAGCGTCGGGATGCTGACAGCAGTCGCGAGCCATAGGCCGCCCATTTCTTGCGTTATAGACACGATCAACGATCCCATGTCCGCCACACCGTCCACCGATGATTGAACCCGCGTTCGCTTGAAAACAGCGCACCGCCCCACTGGATGTCAGACGCAGATCGTTTCCGACCGCTTCGGCCACTTGTCGCAAAACCACTGCAGCGCTTTGGCGCGGCCACCGCGATTCGGCCGGCTTCCCGTGGATCCAGACGCGTTCGCACCGGCGACCAAGGCTGCAACGCTCAAGTGCGCTGCGAAGGATAGTTTTCAAAAAAAGACATGTAATTCCCTCCAAGAATTGTTTCAAAAGCCGAAAACATCTTTCACTATGTCTCGGGCGCCCACACTAGGAGGGACTTGGAACACGCAAGCGAAACTTAAAACGCCCAAATACCGGGCCTACAATATTTACAAATCAATTACAATTATAAGCAGATCAAAGACTTGTCACCGTACATAAAAGCACGCTCGGCGACCCGCTTCGACGGCAAAAGCAATTTCGTCAAATGCGAAAACATCCTACGCCGACACCATCACCCCCAAACACCAACCAAAGGCTCATCAAGCGAAAGCAGCACGCGCAAAAAGCATCGTTCTTCGCGAGTTATTGACCGCCGAGTCCGCGTGAAATCACGCGGCATTTGCGCCCAACCGGTTTAAACGCGCGGCCCAAAGTTCAGCACATCGCCCAAAATCAGCGATGGTCCTCGGGTTACTATCGGTTAACGCCACGGCCGTTCGAACACGAATATATCCGCTCGCAGGTTTCCGCGGATGTGGTGAAACGTCCCGGTCCGATTGCCCAACCCAATTCAAACACTGCCCTGTCAAATTCTCTCAAATGCGCGGCATGATCATACACGCGCGCTGTGACACCATACGGTCTATAAAAATTCCAGGCGGCTCATCACGGTTCTCCCTTCGGTTGGGTCGTATCTGATGCAACATGGGAACGCAGCCGCAATTGTGCTACCGCTGACGCTTGTTTCACGCTGCCCCCCTAACCTTAGCGTATTCGGCTTCACTCGATGCGTAATTTCGCTTTGACGCGCTGGGATGACCATGGCCCCCCTTCTTGAAGTAAAAATGATCTGTCATCGGCTCTGCCGCCCGTTAATGTCGGAGCGTCAAGCTTTGGCCTGAAGCAGGCGAAAAAAACCCTTGCGCTGGTCGGCGAAAGCGGTCTGTACAAAACCTGTCGTGCCGGTCTGTTGCTGCGTTGCTGCGATGCAGCGCAGATGCGCTGATCATCCGCTTAACGAGCGGAAGGCCCGGCACCTTGCGCTACCCGAGAAAAAAAGCATGCCCCCGGCGGCGCCATTCGAGTGACCGCATTCATGATCTTCAGGAAACCGATTGCGTCCTTCGCCCTTGCACCGCATTGCGAACCCAAGCGCCGAGTTGCTGCGTCTGCCAACCGCAACATGGCGCGGCGCCCGCCAAACGCGCGGTTGCAGCAGTTCGAAAAAAGTCGCTTGCCGATCCGCTGCTGCGTGGCACTATCCCGTTCGAAAAGATGTCGGCGGATGCCCAACGTGCAATGATCGCAATGGCAATGTCGCCAAAACCGAGCTTGCTGATCGCGATTACCGACACGCCTGGACGTGGACGAAAAACGCAAGCGCAAGGGCTGGGCTATCCGTCGCTAGCTGAAAACCGCATGGGCGTGAATCACTTGTACCACATCTGGCGTCGTGGACAATATGCGCAAAAATCTTCTGAAGCACAAGGTGCGCTGATGGAACGGGGCAATGCACAGGATTGCTGGCAGCCCCCGCCCACCCCCTAACCGCCAAGCTTTTCGCCGCCGCCCCGATGATCCCGCCGTTCGGCCCCCGCGCCTACGTTCTCGCCGCCCCTGACGACTGATCCTTGAACTGCCGCAATGTATCCAAGAACCTACACATGCGGGCGGGCGGCTGGCGCAAACCTAACCGTATCGCCTGCCAAACGTCGACTGCAAACTGCCGCGCGGCAAGACGCGGCGATTGTCGCCGAAACGCGATCGGTTAAAACCACCTGCCCCCGCATCGCATGGGCCGAACCCCGATGCTGCGCGAGGGCTGTTCCCCCTGACCCCCTGCCGCGTCCGCTGGGCCTTCATGACCTGTCCCCCCGAGCGGAAAGCATATCAAACGCAGGCGCATAATGGTGTTCCAGGATCCCGTATTCATAACGCTCAGCCCGCGCATGCGCGTACAACAACCCTGACCGAACCATGGAGGCACAACATCGCACAGCCCGCGACCGCCCGAAAAGGCGGCTGAAATGCGCGGTGGTCGGGTGAACCCCGATATGCTCGGCCGTTTCCCCACGCTTTTTCAGCGGCAAGCGCCAACGTCTTCGATCGCCCGCGCGCTGACCTCGATCCCCCCAAAGCTCCTGATTTTCGATGAACCCACCTCGCGCTGGATGTGTCGGTTCAGGAACAATCCTGACCCTGCTCGAAGAACCATCCGTGACCGTGCCAACCTGACTTATCTGTTCATCACCATATCTGGGCCGTCGTTGCCCGTATTTGGCGCGAATGAGGTCCGTGATGCGCGGCAGGCGTATTCGAAACAGCCTCGCCCATACGTTGTTCTACAACCCCCAACACCCCATTACCCGCGCCTTGATGCGCCACAGCCTAAACCCGATATCAGCCGCACCATCGACCTTGATCTTGCGTCCCCAAGGCGCAGATCGCCCACGCTTTGCCAGAGCAGTTTCCGCTTTTGACGGCCCCTTGCCCTGCCGAGCTTGAGCCCGCCATTAATACTCCATGCGTAAGGCTCTTACTCCCAATCGCCGCTTCTCTCGCCACTTGCGCCCATTGCCGCCACAGCACGGCCCCGGCTGCCAAAAGCAGTTTGGCACAAGAGGTCAACTCGGCAACCTGCCCCACGTCGCTGACCCATCCCATCAGACCCGCTGTTCTCGATCTCGAAGCCAAGCGGCCGCAGCTTGTCGTCAGGCGTACACTCCCCGCACCTGATCTCCGCCAAGACGTGCGGCAGATGCGTCTACGGCTATTGCCTTTGGTTCGGTACCAGTCCATACACGCTCGCCCCCGATTCTTCTTGCCGCTGTTGATGTGGAAGAAGCCGCAATTCACGCTCGTCTGCCCCGGCACCGCTTGGTCCGACGGCTTGCCCTTACCTCGATTTCAAATACTGTGGAGAACGTCCCAAACGATCCCGAATTACCCCACGGCCGCCTGATTTTATGATCGTGACAACCGGCTGGGCAAGCTCACCTTTCCCGACGCCAAACGTCGTGTTTGAATGGCAATCCCCAATCCGAATTTCCTGCCGCTGCTGGCAACAGGCCAGCCCGCCTTTCTCTACCGCCCGCCCACTATCTGTCACATTCCCACTGAAGTTCGCTCGACCCTGACGCCGATCGAAAAGGCAATCCCGCCCGCGTCAAAAAGCTGCCGCGCTGCACAACAAACGCGACAAACATGTACAATTCGACATTCCGCGCACCAACGCTGCAGCCGTGGATCAACACGCGGACACGGACAGCTCGCGCAAAACTGTTCGCGAACCCCTATTCCACCGCATCGACAGCCCCGGCGTGCAACTCCCTATATCACGTGGTGCAGATGACCGTCGTCGCTGGTGCTGACCGGCCAAGGCAAACGCGGCGATCGCACCTACAGCACGCGCTCGATTCCGATTGCGATCCTCAAAAAGGCGAGAGTCGACGGCGCAAATACCGCACCGTGCCTGTGGCCAATGTGCCGCCACCAGAATCGCGATTACCCCACCTGAACTTCCCCGACCCTGTCTGCGCGCCAAGTGATCGGCGGCGTCGCTTTCGCCGCGCACTGAGCCTTGCATCGATCGCGGAAAGGATCAACCGCCCCTGTACTTTCTCGCCAGCAAGCGCATGTCCGCCCTTCCCAAGTGCGCTTTATGACGAAGACAACACCCAGTCATCTCAGCGATGAACCTTGCCCATCCCAATGCGCGCTTGACATATGTGCTGACAAACGAACCCCCCGGCCTCGCGAACTGCCCGACGGCACGAACCGATGAGTCGTAATCGAGACGCAGGCGAAACGCAGAGGAAGAAAACACGCTGTCGATCATCCGACACATGGCGAGATCTGGCATCCGTCTTGATCATGCGCCCGCTGACCCGCGACATCCTGCGCAACCGGTATCTAGCGGCGGACGCAATGCCTCGTCTGGTATTTGGACAACGGGGCTTCCTGGGCCGTCACTTCCCAATTTCCTATCTTGCGCCCACAAATCAGAATTCTTTGCTTGGCCGATTGGGCATATTATCAAACGTTGGCCAAGCCGGATCGCCCCCGACATGCAGCCGCCAAAACTCTATGTGCTGGCGAATGATTGAACCACACCGACGAACCGCAGGTCGCAAGACATCTGAAACGGTGGCTGCCATCCATGAACCGAACACAGTTCGGTATCGGTATCCTCTCCGAAGCGCCGCAAGCCCGTCGTTGTATCGAAATGATCTGATGAACGTGCCGGAAAAAAAGCATTGGCCTTTGATCCCGGCGCCGCATTTCGGGCATCCATCTATCGTATGAATTTCTACCAAAGACCCCCATGTGCAGGTAAGGCCGATGATATTCCTCAGATTACGCCGTCTGCGTCTTCATCACGATGCTGCTGACCCTTTTGCTTGGTCTCCACTGCTGTGTTGTCATATCAACTGCCCCCGGCCGATTACTGTTCGAACCAATCGCTGAGCTGCGTGCCACAGTCAGGCCGAGCGTCGCCAAGCGAGTTTCTGCCGCCACAATACGCGCTGATCAACCGATCTGAAACAATACCTGATCTGCCGGCATGTCCGGGCCGCAGGTTTGCGGCTGACCAGGGCAATTTCGGCTGGTAAACGTTCGAAATTCGACCGCCCCGTTGGCGAAAATTGTAGGGGACGCCTCTTGGATGGACCGTACTGTCAAATCTTGGCCCGCCGTATTTCGTCATCTCATCGCCATTACCGCTGGGTGCTCGCCGCGGCAAATCCAGACGCTGGGCGATTAACCGCCTTTTCTGGGTCTACCTCGGCTCGCCCGACGCCAACTTCCTGCTGGCGCTGATCTTGTTCTATTACGGCATAATACTTTGACCTCCGATTGCGGCTGATGGCCCCAGCTTGAAGCCACCGATTCCATGGGAAAAAATTACGCTCTTGCTGCATTGCACCGATCGTACCAACCTTTGTTATCGCACAGCGGCGACAGCCGCGATGATGCAGCGCTTGCGTGCAATTATGCTGGCGACTGATTAAACCCTATGTCGAAACCGCCAAAGGCCAAAGGCATCCCCCGCACGGCTGCTTTCAAAATACCCGCTACGTGTGGCGTTCAACGTTTGTCGCCGACATCGGCAATCTGCTGCCCGCGATATTGTACTAGAGGAGTTGCATATCCCGTTACCGAAACAAAATACGGTTGTCCTGGCGCAAGCAACACAATCACAGGCTCTGATCTGCTGGTTGGCGGCTGAAGTGCCCAAGACCTTCAATTCCTCGCCCCTTCATCTGAATTTCGTGCCGCTGCTGACGCTATTGCACATGATTCTCTGACCTGCGCGGCTGGTCTCTGCTGATCCGCGCATCCGTTACGGCACCGCACCCACATGAGCATCCAAGCCGATAACCGTTTTGTGACAACGACCCCTTGATTGTGATGCCACCTATCTGCGCCCGAAACGGGCCGAATGGACGCCTCTGTTGCGCGGCTCATGTGGCGCAAAGTTCCGCCACATAACTTCCCTCTGTCGGCTTGTTTCTGCGTTCTGCTATCTATATTGCCGGGCGAGGTTCATCGCCCCCTATACGCCCAACGGAAACGCAATGCCGAACACATCATGCCCCCGCAAAGCCATCAACCTTTATGGCAGATGTCCTTCTCGGCCCCTAGTCTACAAGACACGCGGAAACGCGGATCTGGTCAATTTCGCTGGTCACTACACCGATACCAGGCAAACCGCGCAAAATTGAGTATTTTTAAGGTGAAACTACCCACCTTCTTTGCCTCATTTCCAACCGAGAACCATCTGTTCTTGCCCCCGCTATGGCCACAGTTTCTCTGGGGCTCGACCGGCTGGCCGCGATGTGTCACCGCACCTTTATGGCGCCGCACTCTTTGCTGGGCGATCGCATCACGGCAGCTTTGTCTGGCATCTTTTGTCACTGGCGTCTACTCGGTGGCAAGACGAACTGCTGGCAACGCGCGATTGAAATCCTGCTTTCCTTCCCGAGTTGCCCTCTGCTTGGCGCGTCGCGGCGGGGCCGTCCAACTGCGGCCGTGTCGTGTCTTATTTCATCTCGATCAATCCCTCGAGAATCTGACTGCCAGGGCTGAGCGCGCGCCCGACCGCTCCAAATTCCTGAGCTGCGCGAAGAGATACGTCAAGCAGCCGAGATATGGGGCCTCGCCCGCGCAGGGTGATCCCAAACACCTGCTGCCGAATTCATGTCGCATCTGATCGCCAGCCGACCCTATCAATCCCCTGCATGATCCTTGTAAACCGCGTTAGTTTCTTGGACTGGGCCTGCGCGCGCCCATCCGTGAGCTGGGCGTCATGCTGAATGAGCGCAAAAACCTCGCGAACATCGAAATGCTACTGGTCGACCCATCCCCATGCTTGCCAATCATCTGGTGGTTCTGCGTTTCAATCTTCCTAGCACGGGCCCTGCGGGCCAGGCCTGACCCGGCTATAAAATCCTGATCCGCCGCTTAACCCTTCCAGATGGCCTAAATCCCAGGTGCGGGGGGCTTGCCCCCCCGCTGCGCTGCTTAATACCATTCGCCCATTTGACTTCGACTCCCTTCCCGACCATGCGCAAAAGCGGCGGGGTCTTGTCCATCATCCGCCCCGCGTAGTGATAGGTAGACGAACGCGGTTTAAGTCGACACCCTCGGCAGCCGAGTCCGCGCCATGGTAAACGCAGGTTCATACAAACAAACGCCAGATTCATATTTTCCAGCGCCATCATGTCCGGCCGTCGCCTTCTGTTTAATCGCCAGAGATATAAAAAACCGGGAAGTCGGCGATGTTCACATATACCGTTGTCGCGCCTGCGGGGGAAACTGCCTTGCGTTCTTCGGTGGTTTATAGCGGATCGCTTCGATCGATACTTCGTTGAACATCGCATTCTCCCGTGCCAGGCGCGTGCGCCTTGGCCTTCAGCGCGGGCGGGCAGCAGTCGACGAATACTCCGGATTGTTTACGATTTGCGTGTGTCACCACATACCGGCCAGCGTTCCCATATAGTATCGCCGTGCTCGGGATCAAGATCAATCGGCGTGGCAAAACACTGTAGTTCGCAACGTCGCCCACGGATCGCAAGATCACTGCCGGGCCGTGTGTCTCCATCACAAAGGACGCGTGTCGACGGGGAACTTTGACTCTCGCCACCGCTGACGGGAACATGTGCGCCGTGGCTCGGCTGTGCGAATAGGGCAGTAGCGTCACACACCGCTGTAGCAGCTTGTGCGTTAAACAGGAATTGGGCGTCTGGACTGTTTTCATCGAAACTCTCCTGTTGCAGATGCTTTAGATCTACGCCAGCGGAGCCCCGTTTAATGTCACAACGCGTCAAAACCGCTAACGTCGTTTCCCTCGCCTCTGCGCGGGCCTGCGTCGCCTCTTCTTCATCGATGCCTGTTGCCGCCGGGTCACCGCATTGCTTCCTCCATCGCTAAGCTCCTGCACCTTTCCATCCGCCAGCAGGACGCACCTGACTCGCGGGTGCGCAAAACGGGATGCCTTCGCGTTCGACAGGGCGCGAATTCCTCGTAACCATTCTTCGCACCAACCATTGATCCCCGGTTTGGCATAAACTTGACCCGATAATCATCGCCAGAGTCCTGCATTCGATGACGGCCCCTGCCATTTGAGCGGCTTTGGGGATTTTAAAAAAAATATCGCCGATCACCGGAATCATCCAGCAGTTCGATTGCGAGCTTTTTGATCAGCTTGCGGAACCCGTTCACATCCCGTTCAATTAGTCACACGCAAGGGAAGCTTCATAATCATCCCCAGCCGGCTATAGTTCGTCATCCACCTGCAGCTCGCCATAATTGCTGATGGTGTGTATCGCCCAGAGGTGGCGCAGCTGAATGACCGGACAGAGATTTCTCTACGGTCCCTTCACCCCGCCCACGTCGATGTATTCGCTTGCGAAAGGCGTCATCGAACAGAAGAATCACCGCAAAAGATATCGCGCACCAGCCCTGACTTCCAAAGCGACAGCAACCCGACATCCCTGCGCCGGCATAACTAAGGGCCGACAGTTGATCCCGAATCCATCAACACGATCAGCAATGGTCACGTATCAGGACGATCAGCCACAAAGTTGCGAAACAGGCCAGCAGCGTTGCCAGTCGCTGCCGAGGACGCCCCGCTGCCTTCGTCGCCCAACTCTGCCTCCGCTGATCGCAGTGTTAACGGCTCTATCTTGCTATCAATCCAGATGCGAAGGCGGGAAGATACTAGCCGATTAAACAGATCCACTCATCACGTCCAGCAACTTATCCGCGTGGCTCTCGGAACCATCACCGTGCCTCGGTGCCCAAATAAAGAAAAAAACGCGTAATCCCCACTGACAAAACGAGGGATACCGGCCACCCGCCGGCCAAGCCGCTCGAAACTGTGTCAGCTCTGACGCGTGCCCAATGGGCCTGTTCAGCGCAATCCATCGCATTCTGCCATCCGCGCCCGCATATCTCGGCTATCGCATCGCCATCGTCCGGCAAAATACGCCTGTTTCTCGCGCGCAGCGCTTCAGCGCGCATCATCGGCGCGCGCAAAGCCGCGCTCGATGCATAGGTTGATCACGCCATAGACCACGATGATCCCGAACCAAGATACCGTAAGCCCCCGCGATCGCGGCACAAGAGCTGGTTTCAAGCACCAGGATCATAGGTCAGTTCGACCCAGGCGAAAACTCATAGCGCCACCCACCAGCGGGGCCCAGACCCGCGACATGGAAACGCCCCAACCCCTACATTCCAAACGGTTTGCCCTGCCGAAAGGCGTTTAAATCCCGCCGCGTTGACCCAGATTTCATCAGATATTGGCGACCACCAATTGCCGCTGACATCACGACGCCAATGAAACGCGTAGACGTCGTATTCATGTCCCAACTCTCCGATCCATATCCCAAACCAGGATCGCGCGTGTCTAGCTGGCCATCATCCAACAGCCAGCATGCAAGGGCGTTGGCATCCGCGTCGCTGAACACCGGAATTACGGTATTGCGTCAGGAACGCACAGATCATCCCCACACCCTGCCGCCACCGCGACAGAACCAAAAATACCATGTTGATTCAACGTTCGCAGTGAAACGGATCGCGGTATCTTCAAGTGGCCGAACAAAAACAACGCCCCGCAGACATAGCGACCAGCATCGACCACCAGTCACCCGATGATACCCATGAAAAAAGCGAAAACACCAGGAACGGCATCTTTCGGCCATTATCGACTGGGGCCTCCTGAAACCTTCGGTAACAAACCTCGCCGATCCGTGCCCAAAAACCCTACCTCCGACCAACGGACCCGACAGCAAAAAAAGCGCGAGCGCATCAAACAGCGTTCTACCCAAAGCCCACAGCTGCCATCCGGCTGCGCGCGCAGCATAAGACGACCTTTCGTTGATCGCGTCGGCAATTGCACGATGCGCTCGATCAACTGGTGCCGGAATTGTGGCCGCGTTCTTCAGGTGGCATCAGCGAAGGCTTTCCCAGCAGTCCTCTGGCTGCGCACCCTCGCCTGTTTGGCAGCGGCTGGTTTCAGCACCCGCCTGCGCTGTCGACGACCCACCACGCTTACCCACTTCGGCAGCCTGTTTGATACCTCTTGCAGGCCCGCGGCGTCGGTATCTGTGTCCTGGCGCTTTTCTTCGCTTTGCAAAAAGGATAACCCCTTGCCGCCGTTGAGCGTTACTAGGGAATTAGGGAACCCAAAGCCGACAAAAAAGAGTGAAGATAAGAATGCCGCATATTTCCTCGCTCGTTGATGGGGGAGCAGAGTAGAAACGCTATGCGAACCCCCTACCATTCCCAATATGAACCCGGCGGCCCCCACCTAGTTCCCCTGACGATGAACGCGAAGGGAAGACGACCATGACCACGCGCCGCATCTCCGGCACCCGCCCCCCGTATCAAACACTGGCCAGCCGCCGCATTCAAGGACCTGGTCGGGAACTGGCTGAAAAGATACATGTTCGCCTTAGATGCCTAAGGTATTTCCAGTTCCTGCTTGCGTCGCAAGACCAAGGGAAATTGTGCAACGTGATTTAGTTTATTCCTGTTCTGGTGCATCGGGCGGGACGGGTTTCCTGCTTACATTAATACGCTTTCTCGCCGCCACACGATCTGCGCGGCCACGAATATTTACCAATTTAGGATCGGCCCATGCGCCCAGACGGTCTCGAAGAATACCCGCAACGGGGGCAAACACTGCCGCGGGTCTATTTTACAGTCATACACACTTTGCGGTTGGGCACTTCGCCGCTCGCGGCACTGCCGCCCTGCTTTCAGGATGGGGACGAAGACGCCTCGCCCATCATCCTACCTATCCCTGCTAGCAGGCCGGTTCACCTTCCAAAAGGGTCGGACCAACATCCGTCTGCCCGGCTGACCAAGTTAGTGACGGGCAGCTATGTGCCATCGCTGCATCTTATATTCGACCATAACTTCTTTGCGCGCCAACCTGATACGCACGGCCTCGAGAATATACCCCCGACCTGCTGATCGTCGACAAGAGCCCACTGGCTTCCGGAGACTCTGCCCAGCCTGACTGTTGCGCGAAACTGCACACCAAAGTCGGCTTGGCCTTGGCCACGTTATTGACACCGATTACTGGCCGCGAATGAAACGTAAAGGTGCCGTCGAAGCGCAGAAAATACTATTGACGAAATCTGTCTTTTATGCATGCGAGGACGTCGATGACCCGACCAAGGTTTGCCCCTGTCACAGGCGGCCGCACGACCGGATGCACTGGACAAATATCTACGCCGTCAAGCCCCGATGAAACACCCCCGGCCGAAGACCCTATGTGTCTGATCACGCGGTGCCGGTGTGACGGGCCGCGATGGTGTCGCTTTTGGCTGACGCATACGAGCAAGACCCCGACCCTGACCCCCCCATCCAAGCTGATCTATGGCCTTTCCTTTCGGGCGACGTGCGCGAAGCCTTGATACGCGGGTGGCCAAAGCTGTGGACGCTTAACCGCGCCTGTTTTATAGGCCGATTGAGCAGTTGTATGTCGGTGCCGAGGCGTGGTTTGCATGGGCGCTATAACACCTTTGCGAAGTTGCTTTCCTTTGAACCAAACGCCGCCTTGATCCGTGCCCCGCACCGCCGCGCCTTGAAACAATGATCCGTGCCAGCCGTCCGAAGAATGGGTTGGTTCCCGCATGCTTGACGAAAACCCCGACGGCATGACCCACAACGATGACGCCGCGATCCGCAACCTGCCCCATCAGAACAAACCATCGATCGGGTGCGAACGGCTGCGGACGCGACTGGTTGTCGAAACGGGCCGCGCCCTGATGGATGGTGCCGCAGAACGATTACCCCTCCCCCCCGCCCATTGTCGTCCAAAGGCTGGCCGCGCCTGTCAGAGACGTTTCATCGCGCAAAACTCGTCGCGCTGGAAGAAGCGGATTCGTTTACAATGGGCTTGCGTCACCCGACCATTGAAACCCACCCCTTGCACGACCGGCTGAAGGCGTGCTTACTTCCCGACATACCCTGCGCGACGATCCGAACCGCGTGGCCGGCAGCGCAGGAAGCCGCGCATCCATCCCGCTACGCTGCCGCGTGGATGTCTCCAGCAGTGATCTGCACGCGATACACGCCCAACCGGCGTCCCCGCTTTGGTCAGGCCTGTGTCATGCCACATCTGCCCGCCGACCACGCGGGGCAATCTTATGCCCATATTCTTGCATACGCCCTCGTCGTTGCGCGAACGCGGCATTGCCTGCCGCCTTCCATGAGCTTTACTGCACACGCCAGGACATCTGACCTCGCCCGAGTGGAGCTCGCGAAAAGCTTACCCCGCCAGTCACATGTCCCCTTCGGGCAACCTGCACCAATTCAACGCGGCAACATCTCCCAGTCTCCTGCGATCCCCGACCGGATTGATTCTGTCTATCATCGGGCTTGATCTGCACTTTCCCCGAACCGCCAACGCATGTTCCCGCTCGGCAAAAGCACCCGTTTCCAGATGGATTCGTCGGCGCATGGTAGAGAAGAAGGCTTTGATAATCTGATCGACGCGCTGCCTGCTTCCAGACAAGCTTTGAACTGCCACTGACCCACATCGCGGCGGTGACCTGTCGACACGATGAATGCGGCAAGAGTCGCATGGAATCAAACCGACCGTATACGTGGCGCGGGCCTGCGACCAGCAGAAGTGATCACGCCATGCGCGCCACCTGTTCGTGCTGCCCATCGCTATGCCAAAGACGGCGACCCGCGACGGCCTGCCCAATGTGTCTGATAGGCCGCGAGCCAGAAGCTCCCATTGCTCAGCAACCCAGTGTCAGCCATCCCCGAATTATCACCAGCGCATACCGGCATACTCAGCGATACCCCCCGCCCTTGCCGATGCATGCGGCGTTTCGCCGATTACCCTGCGCTTGGCCCCCGCGACTGCCACGCAGCCCCCACGATCGCTGCACCCGAATTCACCATGGCCCCCGCATCGTCAGCTGCACAAACGGCTGACCGCAATGCTGCACAGGGCGGCTGATGCAGCTCGCGCCATTCTACGCCTCCGTTGAAAAATCGCCGATCATCCCTGTCCCGTCGGGATCGGCGATGCGCGGGTTTAATCGCAAGCACTGAAACCCGCCGCGCGCCGTAGCGATGGCCCAGCACCCTGCGCAAGCTCCGCGACTCGCCGGGCGATGCGCGTCAACCCGACCTCATTGGACGGCCGCACAGACCGAAATCACAAACGCAATCGCCCGCGGCCCACGCCCGAAGGCTGCAGGCGTGGGGATCACCTATCACCAATACTACCAAGCCCCCGACCCATGGCCCAACGCTGCTCCACACGGCCTTGGCAATTCCCTATTTGCTTGTCGAAGAATACCAGTTCGCCGCGCATAAACGGTCTGACCTGGTCCTTGCCAGTTTGCCCAAGCCGGCCAGAAGGGCCGCCATTTGGACGTCGGGCGGGTATGTGATTTTTATTGACCCACCGGGGGTATTGCGAGGATAAATCGCTCCGCGCGACCAGACGCCCTACTCAAAGAGACGCCTTATCCAATCTTCGGGCCCGGGTTTCTGCGCAAAGAAGCCCCTTGCCCACCGCCCTTCGACCCGCGACGGCCCCATGCTGGGGCCGTCGGCATTTTTGCTTTGCCCGCGGTGGGGAACAAGCGCGCCTCTTTACCCCAAAAAATCCAAAATATTTTTTCCGGCCGGGGACCACCCGGCCTTGCGGGCTGGGCTGTGCCCGTGGGACCCCCAAAAAAGCCCCTGGCGTTTGGACAATCGCAGGCGACCGGGCCCCCGCCGCGCAGAAGTCCCGGGAAACATTGATTTGGGCCCCCCTATATCCTCCTCTTT
>Ga0163217_1015201_pt1 | contig 14865 bp, 9 predicted proteins | sample SynspAceP_FD_185933 | JGI IMG/M metagenome (GOLD analysis project Ga0163217, IMG submission 185933) | Saline lake microbial communities from Ace Lake in Antarctica - Synechococcus sp. Ace-P (PacBio error correction) | ecosystem: Environmental > Aquatic > Non-marine Saline and Alkaline > Saline ... | reverse complement strand
TGTAATAGCTCCTGTTTTAAAAACAGTTCCAAACTTAGGCTTACCCGCAATTTTTATACAACAAACTAAGGGCGCCAAATGCAAAGAATCCTATCTTTTAAAATAGTCGAACCCGTCGTTTCCGTATCCAATACCACGAATCTTACCACACTAGATCATCCGATAACTTTTTCTTATAAAAACTTTTCTCATATTCCTGCCAAAATTTCAGGATAGTCCTGTACTTTTCTTTTGAATAGATTTATCTCGGAAGCAGGTTTGGAAACTTTGAACCTAATATTACCAATTCCCTGTATTTCACTTTATCGTTTTTAAAAGTTCTTTTTTTAATTTAAATTTTTTCCTCTGGGTTAAATATCTATGGCAATTATATCTCGCCCAATTCATTATGGATGAGTCCTTGGTTTTGCGTCCTGAACTTTAACAAAGCCCTAGTGGCGAGCGAACAAGCCATAAAATTTCCTCGTTGTTGGGTTCCAACTCTGCCCAAATTTTTCAAACGTTCCCGCCAGTGCTGTTAATGGGATTTAACGGAGTGGGATAAAATCCATACTCCTTTGCCGCATCGGGTCAATGGCTTAATGCCCCTTCTTTTTACGTCGAAAGAATCTTTATGTTCCCGTCTTCCTTTACCAATAGTTGCTGAAAAAAACCAGTAGGAAGAAAAGGGTTTTGAAGCGCGCACTGGCTCAAGTGCAAATAGAAAATATGGATATTATTTGGTGGCTTCTTAATGTGTACCGATAATTCGTTCACTAAACTTACATCACCATAGGTAATGTATGTAATTCAAAAAAATATGGAGACAGTAACATTACAATCACAGTAAACAGGATATTATGATCCACTTGCGGCTGGTTTTTTCTTTCCATTGCATCAGCTCAGGCCCCAATTGGGATTGGAAGCCCAGATCATTTCTGGCAGGACAAATAATCGTTAACTATATCAAACAAGCCCTTTGTTTTATAGTTTTGATTAATTCTAAGAAATAGCCGTGTTTTCAATAAGTTGTCCTCGGGAAACATTTTCAAGACCATGCATTTCCTGATCGGTCTGTAAGAGTTGTTCATTCCGTCCTGAGCTACCAAGAGCAAAGCCACGCAAATTTAGACCGGAGCTTTTGAAGGCATTTCTTCCAAAAGAAATTTTAATAATTTGTTTAACACAGGCATCATTCAGTTCCGAAATTATTTTTAGTAGTCAATTTTATTGGAATATTTGGATCACACATAATCTTGAAGTAAATGTGTAATTGCTTTTTCTATCTGCTTTATGCGATTTTATTTTCTCTAGATCTTTTTATGGCCTTGATTCATACTGCCGGATTGTTTCCTAAGCAACCATAACGTCATGTTTGAAAGTATTCAATGCGCTTTTGAGTGGCGTGTGCATCCTTGGTGATACATAAATGACTGATGTACTTTTCATCATTTGCCACTCTGCGCCTGGTTATGGTAAGTTTTTGCTATAAGGTAATTACGGAGAAACCATTATAGGAGGCTTGTAGTGATGGGGAATTTACTGTAACATTATTGTTTCTTTTAAGTCTTTGTGCCGTTATGATTCGATAGGTAGTTATGGTTTACCACCAAACATGGCACCAACATTTTTTTTCGGTCTTTTACTAGCAAATCGCTTAACAGAAGTATTGGCGTACAGGATCACCCAATTTTTTGGAATATTGTACGGATTTGTAAAATCCATATCTGGGAGTTGGGTCCAACAGCATTTATTTTCTACCACCTCGTCGTAAACAACTTGCCACGATGACTTTTCGAATATTGGATTCTTGGTGTTAGAGGCAAAAACTTTCAATTTAGAAAATTACCCACCGCCGTATTTTTTTGGGCGTAGGGTTTTAAATTATATTGATAGGAATGCATATAAATACTTTTTCTTTCATTTGTGCTTTAGCGGTCATTCTGTATTCCTGGGCCTTAAGGTCTAAGACCAAATATCGGCCTTCATCGCACATGGTCCATGATGCTTTTGATCACGTTCCTTTTTTAAGGGCACAGCCCCCTGTCTAAACCACGCAGAAATAGGTGCGGTTCATCGGTTTCGGCCAAAAAAATATTATCTTTTCCTTATTAAAAGGTGATTTCTTCTAGAAAGGGTTTCAAGTTCTTTTTTGATCCAAGACATTTGAACGGGGGAATTTTTTAAAAAATCGGCAACCTCTTATGCCGAAAGGTATTCTTCATTTTCTTTAGTTGGGCTAATCAATTACTTTATCGGGTAATTTAACCGTTTTTTCAATCCAAAGAAAGGGTTACATTTGTCTTATGAACACAACAATACTTGCCAAAAAGCCTTTGAGTAAGGGTTAACTGGACAAAGATAGGTTAGAAATTGAGATCATACCAACTTTATTTCAATAACGAATGAAGGTCAAGCAAACAATTTTTTCAAGTTGGTTTTCCAATGAAGTTTATGGAAAACCACTAACTTCCTCAAAAGCAATTATTTCATTTTTTTTTTTTCATTTGGAGATTTTTGGTATTCATTTGAGTTCATTAATTGTCTTTCGAGCCATCCTTTTGAAAATGGTAAAGGATTATTTTAATTAGAATTCTTAATGTTCTCATTGATGGATCTTTTAATATTGGATCGCTATTGAGGCTTGTCGGAATGTATTCAGGATTGTGAATATTGTCTAATACAAAAATGGCTGGAAGAAAGTAACAAATGACTGTCCTTGTTGCTGTATTCTGTGTATTGAATCCTGTCAACTACTTTGATTTATTAATGGCGAAAATGACTTAGCTAGGATTATTGTGCTCTGTGTGCAGATTGTATGTCATGGTGTGCTGCAACAATGTGGACATTACGACCATAAGCATTGCGAGGATTTGCGCTAATTCATGTGTGAAATGGAGCATGGAAGATGTAGGAAGCGTCGTTGAGTTCGTTTCCTAGATTAAATAGATTAAAATACTCTTAATTTATAATGATCGGCCACATGAATAGGCATTTTTATATTGAAAGCCAGTCCTGGGGGTTATTTTATTTCCGATTGATAAATACTTTTTATTGGATGGACAACTGGATATGGGCCTCGTATTTTTGGTTTTAATTATGACCATAATCTTATTTGCTCTGGAATTTTTTCGTGGATAAGATTGCTTTTTTTATATAGTTCGCTAACCCTTACTAGGGCTGCGTTACCCTGGAAGAGGCCATTAGCGGATTTTTCTAATAGTCAACCATTGCCGTACTTGCATTAATGATTTTGGCCGTTGCCATGGAGGGAGATGGAGTTATTGTTTGGATTACTTCAGTTTGGGTAAAAATGAAGTCGCTCCCAAATTGTTTTTGTTAGCTCCCATTTTTATTGATTCGTTACTGCAAGTATTTGCTTTATAAAGTACACACGTGTGGTTCTTTTATCAAAAATAGTAATCAACTTTTCGGAGCGATGTTAATGATCTCTTAAATCCAATTATATACTGCCAAGTTCTTTTGCGGGAATTTTAGGCGGGTCCCTGCACATTATGGAACGTCAACGAACCTTAATCGTTAATTCCGTTGCCAGAATTTAGAGCACCGCTCTAGGTTTTTTGAATTTAGTGGTTATGGATCCATTTTTTTATCGGTAATCCATGTATACCTCAACTTTAACACTTAGGTGGTTTGCCCTGGAGTAAAATAAGATATTGGGGGACGATTATAGAAAAAATGTCGGTTAATTAAGTATTACCGAAACATCCGTATTCAAAGGAGAATCGGAATTGGTGAATTAAAAGTTAGAGGACACTTTTTATTCAGCAATCCTGAAATTTCATTTTGAATTAACTAGGATGGCAACGAATCCACAATTCCCGGGAAACATATGTTACCCTAAGAGAAAATGATGAGTACTGTTAATGTGCCGAAATAGAGAATTTGGTCCAAACTTCAGGATTCCAACCTAGCATTAAATGAACAAAACTTATTGGATCAGACAGGGAATACTGAAGCAGGAAAAAAAGATTTCCAAATTGGCGGAAAGGGCTATTTGTAGAACTTTTAATGGCTTCCTGGACGGACTTTTAGGAAAAGGAATTAGGAAAACTTAAGGTGGGATATATTGCAAGCAAGATATATTACAATTGCCATTAAAAACGGAAAACACTGACAATTATGCTATACGTGAGCGTTTAATTAGGAGTAGTTCTGAGACATTGGCCCCTTAAAACAGGGGAGGCTGCTGGTAGATGTGGGTAAGCAAAACTTAAAATCTTTGGAGATATAGAAGAAATTTTGTGCTTTATACAGGAAAAATTTGGCTCTCCAAAATGTCCTCAGATTTTTGGTAAGTATTTTTTCCTATCAGTTCTCTTTTTTAATGTGGTTATTTTGGCGGCCACGGGTTGTCTGTCTATTAGGGTCAGCCGCGCTTTACGGCGATTTGTTTACTACTGCCTTCCAATAACTTGAATTGGATAGTGTTTTACAAAGGTTTAACTGGCAAAATTTCTTTTTATTGGCAGGAATGTTCCTTTAAGGGTATTGCCATTGCACAATAGTGGGGGCGATAGTTGGGTCTCCAAACAATTATTGGTTTTTCCTGGAGGGACATCTGAAATATAATAATCGGAACCTTCTCTCTCTCGCGCTCACTATGATTAATGAGGGTGTAGTAAGTAACATGCCACGGCTTTATTATGACCCTATTGCCATAGCCGTTGCAAATGGACTGGGTCTGATTTCAGCCTTTTATCTGGCGGTCATGTTCGCTGCAATTTTGTTTTTTACCCCTGTGGGTTTATCAAACCAATACCCTTGATCTAGGCATAGGGAAATTATAAATTCAAAATTTCTTATTTATAGGTGGTGGTCTGAGCCTTATTTATGGGATTATTGGCTACCCTCTTTTATCTAAAATGATATAATAATTTAAGTTTGGAACTTGTTAATGATAATTTTTAATATGGACATGGGCTGTGTTTTTAATTTAATGGATTGTTTAATGTTTTTACTAAAACTTTCAAAATTATGTAGTATCTTCGTGATTCAGGTTTCTGAACTCGGGGTATAAGTGATATCCCTTACCAATTGAAAACCTTGCAAACATTTATTAGCCTGTATCTTCTGCCGGCCTAGTACTTTCCTGTTCTGCCGCCCCCAAGACAGAAAAAAAGGAAGCACAGGCGGTGGAATACAAGGATATTACGGCCACAAACCTAACCGGAAATCGATTAGCTGAATTTCATTGTTCAGTTTAGTTCATCTTTGCTTTGTGAACGGAATTGTGTCAAAATCCAGTTTGGAAAATGATGTTTACCTGGCATGGGGAAATAATTAGTCGGATTTATAAGGAAAATGTAAGCGTATAGTCTGTTTGACGCTGGTAGGATGTGGCGGCAGTGGTAAAGAGCCAATATCTTTGCCTGAAGAGACCTCTTTTGGCCAAAACAGATTGGAATTAAAATGTGATTATTTAACGTGAGCACTCCCAGATACTATTTACCCCCACAAACGAGCCAGCAGAATTAAAAATTGGCCTAAGAATTTAAAATATAGGGAGTCGGCTTATTCGCACATTTCGGCACTCACCACTATGGGTTTTTAACATCCTCGAAAAATAGGGGAGTGGTGTTTCGGAACAGTAAGTGCAAATATTATAGCCTAACGTTTTCTAACCTCAAAATCCTTGAAAGGATTTTGTTCTAGGGCTAAGACAGTCCTATCCACTATTTATTGAAGGTAGATACCATTTATTTGACATTCTACAGGGAAAAATATCTTTCCTAACGATGGTGTCGGATGTGTCTTTACAAAAATTATTCCAAGGGAAATGCGGAATCATATACCGCCAAGGAAGTGATTTCCTAAGTTTACAAGGCCGGTAATATGGCTTATGGCGATTAATAACGACGGTCGTGAGGATATGTTGCCTGTGAATACGGCAATTGAGACAGGAAAACTGGTTTGGTACGGAAACACGGGGGGCGATAAAATTACAAGATGAAGGCCATTGGATTAAAGTCGCGGCGCCATAAGGCAGTAATTAAATGATGTCAACGGGGATGAACTTCTGATATTATGTGTTAATGGCACAGGGGGATTGAAGGTGTTTTCTATTACCAAATCAGGGAGATGGAACCTTTCGACAAAAGATTGCTTTTCTTTTCTTCTCTTAATGGGATCCAAGTTATATGGAGTTGGTAAGATTTTAATACCGCATGGTTTTTTGATGATTATCCTATATGTCTGCGGGGATATGCCGACAAAAACTTCCCATTTTTAAAGATTATCATGGATTTAGTATATTTTTAAATGATGGAAATTTTAAATTTTAAAGCATCTATTTTTATCATGACGGGGCTATTAAAGCTATGCCAGAGATTTTTGATTTTGGACGGAGATCTGGATTAGGGACCTCTCTTTTTCCTGATTATGCAGCTATCGGAAGAAAGTTTTGTGTTACTTGGAAAATAAAGGTGATCTGAATTTGAGGACTTACTCTTTTTCCAGATCGACTGCGGGCGATGGGATAGTGATGGATGCCGGGATTGGATGGGGATGGGTGATATTGATCTCGCTTTAGCTCTTTTGTTATTTTTACGGCGGTGATACAACAGGTTTAGGCCAAAGTGTTATCCCAAAGGACCATAATTGTAGTGTGGACATCCATAACTAGGTCATTTTACATTGAGAGATAATTTGTAAGTCGTTAGGAATTATTTTTTTGCCTATGGCCTACTGCTATGCTACTGCTACTGCTACTGCCTACTGCCTACTGCCTACTTGCTACTGCTACTGCTACTGCCTATTGCTTACTGCTACTGCTACTGCCTACTGCCTACCCATTCCTAATTTATCATTGCTAGCCCAAGGCCTTTGTAGTAACAGTGCGTTACTTTTATCTTAAGCGGGACTGTTTTTTGTTTTTCTTTTTGGGCTTCAGAATATAGTTCCACAAATTCCCTCGGTTTGTAAGCTGTTAAGCTACCATAATTCATTTTTTACGGCTCTTATCTGCTAAGGCTTTTTCAATAATGGCGGTATTGGATCCGGCTTGTTTTATTTGGAGGGACGCGCTCTTCGCAATGCGTATTATTGATAGTTGCCGTTGATAATGAATTAGTGGTGTATGTCTTGGAAGATAGGCTGCTACCGAGGGACGGGTTTATCTATTAGGTCTCGGGCAGCAAATTGATTGGAATTTCCAATGTACTCATGGCCTTTGTTTTACCTTTGGCATTTTCAAGAAACTTTTTTGGGTCTTTAAATGTACGCATTTATGAACCAATACGATGATGTTAAAGGCCGAATGCCAGTACATTCTTTTATCTATGTATTAGATGTAGGGATGGCCCATTGTAAGTTTCATCAAGTTCGGTTTTAAGTGCCAATTCCCGTTAAAAGTCCATGCCCCTCTTGAAGGGTTGTTCTTTTGAATAATAGGCTTTCTATTTTCCTTTATTTTTCATGTTTCTGGTGTCAGCGTATTTAAAACATTGATAGATCGGTACACTTTTAAATCGCTATCTTTTAGCTGTAAGTCTCGCAAATTTTTACGATAACATCAACGGGCTTTTAACATGCTTTCCACAGGAACAACTCATATTTACCATGAATTATTGACCGCCTGCAAATTTGGGACAAGGTAGTTCCATATAACTTAATTGGGACATCCTGTTCTCACGATGGTTTAAAAATTAGGTTGTTATTTAGGGTTTCCATGCTTCTTTGGCATAGCTACAATATGGCCATTCGGTTCAATTTTTTCACGCATTATTAAAATATTGATCTTTTATTATCAAGAAGAACACAATCCCATATTCGCATTCATTTATCTGGTATGTTTATTGTATAATTCTTTCGTTGTTGAAATTTTAAGGTCATGATCCCGTCATTTCCCCTTTTTATTATGGTGAGGACATGATTAAAGCTTCTCTTCCAGTCGCTTTTTGCCGGGGCTTCATGGTGGGTATTGTGATTATTAAAATCGGTTGGCGATCAATCTCGCGCCTCTCCCATCTTTCCTTTGGCATAACCTGGATGTACGCATTTTCCTTGAAATGGTTATCTTGGCACCACGGGCATTGAGTGTTGGGATAATCCATTCCCAATTTGGCTTCCTCCATTGGTAGGAGGCCCAATCTGCCCAAAAAGTAGCTAACACATTATGTGCCCCCGGACCTATTTCTCATCAGGCGTAAAAGCCTTACCCTAATCTACCAGTTATTAATTTGGATGTTTTATTTAAATAATCCATGGCTGTACTATTTCTGGTTATTTCGCCTTTCGTCTGAACCTATAAAGTTCTTGCCATTCAGTTGTGATTAGGGTGTTGCCTGTTATTGCATAGGTCATTCGAAATAATCTGGAGAGAGTAGTATTTTTTATCGCTTTATTGATTATATCTTTCACCATCTATTTTTGATTATTGTGGCGGTTACGTTAAGTAGCGGTAATAGGAGAGTATCAAAATGGGATATAAAACAATCGTAGGCACTCTTTTTTACTATTGCTTGTAGTCGCCATAATGTAAGCCTTTGTCATCTATGTCTACATTCCTGCTGCCAATTTTTGTTTTATCTTCAACCATTTATGGGGCAAGCGTCATTGTTTTTCGTACTGGGCAGTGTTGGTTGAAATTTGGGCGTCGCTTTGAGTGGGTTATAGTAATGTAATTATAATCGGGTCTATAATTGTTGCATAACTTAAATTTTAATCAAAATAAGCTAATTTAATTTTTTATTCGCTTTCATATAGGAACGTCTTATAATCTTATGTTTCTCCTAAATGATGAAAGCTAATTATGGGATTTCCAATAGCATTAGTAAGAGGTTTACCTATTATGGCAGTTACAGTGGTTAGATTATTAACTTTATATTTGTATCTCTTATTAAGCAATTGATTTTGCGCATAAAGCTTTTTGTTACCTTGTTACTGTCGTGGAATGTTTTGGATTTCCGGAAACAGCACAGGATTGCAGTTTGGGAATTGGAGACACGATCCGATCGATTATCCAATTTTTCCAACTTAAGGAGAGCTACAAATTGAAGAGTTTAGGCGCTCTGAGTTGAAACAGATTATGGATGAAGGCGTAAAAATCTTTTGATTATCACCTCAAAGTTACTCTGAGATTTTAAATACTTTTGGGTACCAAGTATTAAGGTTATTGGGAGAGAAGGAAGCAGTTTTTTTGTGAAATATGACTATAACTTTTGGCCAATTCTTCAATGAAAGCAGTCGAAAGGTATGTTTCACTCTGCAGGAAGTTTTCTAGACACCTTTAAGACGGTGATCCCGAATAAGTCCACTTAAATGTTTAATAAAGCGAGGCTTATAAGTAGTTTTAGCTGAGGTAGTTTTTATTTTGCGAAAAATTAAGTTTTCTGTACAAGCTGATTATTCGCCCCATCTTTTCAATATTGAAATCCAGAGAAAGTCACATTTTAATTTTTAATTACCTTCGATTTTTCTCAGATCGATTCTCAGGAATATTCAGGGCCAATATTTTTCAGTCACGTCCTAGATTGGAACGTGAATTTATTTGGATTGGAAATTTAAAGTCGTTGTGGTTGGCTGCAGTTTCGACAAAGACGCAAGTTATATAATGACATCCGATTTTGGGTTTGGGTTTATTGAAATAGGGAATTTGACTCCTAAAACCTTCAAGGACGGAACCCGAAAAACGCTTGTTTTGCTTCAGATGACAGGCCATTCATCATAGATGGGTTTATAATAAGGGGTCTTTTGATGCGGGGGTGACCTTAAGAAATCAGGAGAGTCTTGGTCGGAGGCAATATAGAGAAACAAGGTGACCCCCAACGATTGGCAGCAAAGGATTATATTAATCTGTTTTTGATGCCCTTTTTGCAATGTGGATTTTTTGTGGTGAACGTAAGTTCACGAACACCTGGTTTAAGGGGAACTTCAGGATAGGAAGCCTTTGACGGCGTTATTTGAAGGACTGAAAAAGGAACACCAATTGGCCAAGCTAAAAAAAATAAGAAAGCTATATATATATATAAAATGCCCCAGATTTAATCAGATGCATCATTATGGGTATCTATAGGCTTAGGGACGAAATAGACGGCGTTATTAGCTGACCAATTATCAACATTGCCGCGATCATTTGAAATCGGAGTGTGCTTTAAAGTTTGACTATTACCAAAAGAAGTACGGGAAGTAATTCGCGGTTTTTATCCAAATAAGTCAATTAGGGCGTTTCCAATTATTGGCTGTAGTTGGAATTATTCTTGCAGAGGATGCCTTGAAATATGGAGGCCGGTGGCCGATCTGATCCAGTTATGGACAGGTTTTTATATATGGAAGGGCCAGCGCTTATCAAAAAATCAACAGGGCCATTATTAAAAGGCGAACAGTTTGAAGATAGGTTGACTCTTTTACTAGTTTATAGTGCATTCCAAAAACCTGGTTATCATTTGTTGGGTAACAGGTTTTTTTTACAACTCTTGGACTGTAGTGTTGTTTTTTTTCCTTTGTTGTCTATTTTTTTTGTCCAATAATTCCACCACTCCGCGGTAACTCATCCAAAATGAGGAGAAAGTCGACAACGAATGCCTTTTGTGGTTGGGTGGGAAGGTAGATTAGCGCGATCTTCCTCACTAGGAATGTCACGAAAACAATGTGGTGTCAATCCTTTGTTCAATCCCTCCGGGAACTATTGTGATGTCCTTATATCTGCCAATTTGCGGTATTTGGGAACGGTTAGGCACTAAAAAGCGTTCTCTACTTTGGCGATTCGGTTTTAGAAGTTTCTCTTTTAAATTTTAAATAGCAACAAGTGTCGCCAATACGCTATCCTGTGTTTTTGTTCTCCATACTTAATCCTTCTTTTTATATGTTAGTGTTGGGACGTTGGATCATAAGTAATTATGGCAGCACTAGACTGATGGTGTACTCGGCTCCTTCAATATATTAATTTTTTGTGGAGATACTCGCTCTCGGGGTGAAGGGTGATCAAATCAAGAACGGATATTTATGGAATCAATCTCAAAAAGTTTGTAGTGTAAATTGAAAAGATAGAATTTGAACTTCTAGATTTTCGCGTTTCTGTTCATTTTGATCGCCAAAAAACGAACCAAAAACGCATAGGCTGTTTTAAAATTTCTTTTAAAATCCACGCACTTTCCACGCCGCACCGTCCCAGGCCGCTTTCACATTGGGTGAAATGCTTATGGACGCCTTCTTAGCCCATGTGAAAACCACTTGATTTAAGCGAATGAAAATGGCGTTTCTTTGTTCTTTCACTAATTAGTTGCTAAAAATTTTGTCCGTTATTGCAGTCACCATTAACATTGTCTTCAAGTCTATTGTTTAGGTTAATCTTCTTTCGGTTAGTGGGAGTGGCATGGCGTAGAATTAATTGAAGCCTTGGAAAATAATTTAGGCCCATGGCATCGGTCCCATAAAATCCCAATATTTTAGGGGGACCACCTAGTGAGAAGGGTTTTTCTTTTGTTTCGTTTTCTTTGGAAGCAAGGAAAATGAAGATAATTTCAACATAAATTTTATTCGATTTTTTATACATTAAATAAAACGCGACATCTAAAAAATGCCTTTTACAATTCATCTTAATCGTATTTGTGCTTAACAAAGCAATTGGTCATTGACCCATATTTATTCCAGCCATGTTTAACTAAAAGTGACAATTAATTGGTAAATTTCAGACTTTTGTGTTAAAATATTACTGGATTTGGAATTACGAACATAATTATTGACATTTGTTTTGGCACAGCCGCTCTGTCGATTTCTCCAGGGGACCGGATAATTATTTTTGTGTGATACAAAAGTATAACCAATGGCAAAAAAATGGTTATATAGCAGCGGTCGCGGGTCTATGACGGGCTGTTTTGGTACATGCAACTTTACTGGCTTTTGGTGTTTCGGCCATATTAAGGCAGAACCCTAATTTGTTTTTTGTTATATATATTTGGTGCGATTATCATTTTATTTAGGCGGTTTCAAGGTATTTAATGGCAGTGGTGATTGGAAATCTATCTAATGGAGATGTGCTCAAAAGTTCATTGGCCGCACTATATTAAACATTTTAATGACGTACTCCCCAAAGTTACCATTTTCTTCCTTGGCTTTCTTCTGGGTTTTTGTTCAGTGATTGGCTTAATATAGTTATTCAGTTCTATGTTTGGACAGCCATACTTATATAGTGGTTTCTTTACCATTTTTAGACCATTGCATTCCTTTCAGGAACTTATTTCAAATATAGAGAAAATTAAGTTATTGGTAAAAATTTTAAAAAAATGGGCTTCAGATTATTGTTTTTGTGGCTATTGGTGTTTATCTATTATATATCTGTAATTAATTAGTAATTTTTGAAACAGCTATAGCAAAGGAAGTGTCAAACACGTTAAAATCATAGGAATGTTCAAGGGATGCCATGCAGGCTTTAGATTTTATTCCACAGAAAAAAAGGTTAAATACATTCAATTCCTTTGCTGAATTGTGAGGTTTGACACCATCGCTTTGGCGGGAGTTATTTGTTTCGCACGGGCCATTTCCTTCAATGGTTGGATAGGCTGATGTTCTTTTCAACTTGGGACCTGACCAGACCATAGTAACTTCTTGTCTATTGTAGCCAATGTAAGGGGAGCAATGGATGCTTTCAGAACATAAAGCCATTGATATTTGGGATATCCTTTCTCCATATCCGGAAACTTTCAATGCGGAATACCCATTAAAACTATTGCTCAATCCGTAGTACCCTAGAAGGAGATCTTGAGCATTGCTCATGATTCTGGTAGGAAGTTAGTTACTATATATCTATGGGATTTGGCACCTTGATGGGGATCCATTGGGGTGTTGAGTGTGGGGGCATGGGACCACAAAATTGGCCGGGTATGGGGGTTACATATTATCGCTTCCATTACAGTGGGATCTTCCACTCCGGATGTCATAAAACTTTTGTTTTCCACCTGATTCCTAAAATTTCCTGAGATAGAATTTGCGTGCCCATTTCGCCATACCCTTCCATCCAATGGCATGAAAAGTAGATGGCGCCTATAAGGGGTCGCTCCGGTCGAATTTGATCGCGCGCCGCTACAAGGTTTTGGAGGTTGTCCTATGGCGAGGATGAACTTTACTGGGAAAATGCTACCGAAAAAAATGCTATTTATTTTACACTGTGGAAGTGATACCAACTGTTATTGGATGGTTTTGAAGGCAGCTTTAACAGGCAAAGGTTTATTTTCAGGCTTACCATTAGGTGCTTTAAGGGCAGGGTTCGCTGTAATTTCAGCTCCACTTATGTTAAATTTTTGATTTTATTTAGATGTTAAATAAAGTTTGTGAATTTGGTTACGCGCTATTATATTTGCACTGTCGATTTTTTATTATTTACATCAGTCTAAATTAAAAACACCGTACTATGAACATATATTTTACTTTAATTGCATTCTTTTTTTTTCTGCTTTTTTTTAGGCAGCTCAGACAGCCACAGATAGTATCCCCTTGATCCTCAAAATCAACTTAATGTCCTGCCACAGAGGCTTTTATCGGACTTATTGGTTTCAGCGGTTACTATAGGGGGCCTATGGCGGAATGTTGTACACCAGCCAGGAAGGCACGATACGTGGGAATTGGATGTGCAACGATTGTTTCTTTTGCTAGGGTATAGGTTTAATGATGACTCATTTTTTACGGAAATAGAGGTTGGAGCATGTTGAGAGTATTGCTAGAAACAGGCTTTTGTGAAACTTAACGTTGCCAAATAATGTAAATTTAAGAGGTGGAAATTAATGTTGGTTCCTATGGGTTTATTACATGAATTTCATGAGGCCTTATCCTATACGGAAACCTGAGAACGGCGAAATGGACAATGTTATTGTGCAACCACTTGGAGAGGAATTGGGTGTTGGGGTCAGTGGAAGGTTCAATTAATATTTCTTTAGGTTATCAAGCCATTGTTTTAATTGGTTTTAAATCTACCGAAGCAAGCGGTGAAAGGTGGAGATTTTCCGGATTTTTACAGGGTTAACGTGCTTTACGTGGAGGAAGAACAACAAGGGATTCATCTACAGTGGATAGTCCACTTGGCAACTAAATTGGATTATATATGGTCGTTGGATTGCGTTAGGGTTTTTTTCTCAATACTTATTTTGGTAAAACACAAGCTGCCGGACAATATAGAGGATTGGACGGTTGCCAACCATCGGGATTTCCATGTTAGGCTTAGCATGCGCGATACGCTTATGAGGGTTTTACGGCACGTGGGCAGTTTATTTATGCAACCCTTTCCGAACGGATAATATAACCATCTGGCAATAAGGATTTGGGTAGTGCAATGCAAGGTTATTACGTTGAGGGAGCTTACAACTCTATTTACCTAGCCAGAACGAACAAATATATATTTTGCTTTTGTGCGCTACGAAATTATAATACCCATGGCAGACCGGCGGGTTGTTTATTCGAAACGAGGCTTATGATAGAAACTGATGTTACTACGGTTTAGTTTTATATTGCGCCTGGAGTGGTTATAAAGGGAGGATTACCAATTTAGGGCAATGCATACAGGGTGATAGGATGTTAAGGCGATTAAAATTTTGGATGGTGTTTGGTTCTAACATTGAACCAAGAGGGTGATTTCAGATATTGACGAGTTCCAATTAGAATAACTCCAATCATGGCCTAATTGTAGGTTTTGTTATTGGAGTTTTTCTATTTTATTCGAATTGAATTCGTTTACTGCAATGATTGCATTTAAAGGGGCGATTGTAAAAATTATTCAGTTCAAGTTTTAAATATTATTTAAAAATGTTCTAACTTAGTACTTTTGCCCTATGATGACGGAAAGAAAATTACGGGTTTTATTATTGTTTTAACGGTAATGTTTATGGCTTTGGTTACCTGAAAAATTACAGAAAAAAGGTGGACAGAAATTGAGAA
>Ga0163217_1081659_pt1 | contig 14866 bp, 15 predicted proteins | sample SynspAceP_FD_185933 | JGI IMG/M metagenome (GOLD analysis project Ga0163217, IMG submission 185933) | Saline lake microbial communities from Ace Lake in Antarctica - Synechococcus sp. Ace-P (PacBio error correction) | ecosystem: Environmental > Aquatic > Non-marine Saline and Alkaline > Saline ... | reverse complement strand
TGGGAAAAAGGTATCTCCTCTTAAACCCGGATTCCTCAATGTCTCTAAAGGAATTAACTTCATCGTAACGATGTTTCCTAAGTTTAACATTTAGGACCAATAATTTGATAAACCAAACTGTTGTGCTTTATATAGGAGCTTCCAAGGATCTTATGCCCATAGGAAACTTTCTTTTTCAAAAATTTTATTTTACCAGTGCGCGTTGCGCAGTTCCGTTTGGTCGATAAATTCCTACGTTCCCACTTTCTCTAGTCAGCAATTACTTTTCCACGAACCAGCTTCTAATTCGTATTCATCATACTAAATCCATTTTCCTGGACTAATTAAATGCCTTCTTCCTTAGAACCTACTTCCAGATTAAAACAGTAACATCTTTTGCAAAGTGCTTGATGTATTTACATTTTACATCGTGATTCATGAAATAGACCATCGACACTTTCACACATTTGAAGCTTTAATTTTATCCAACAATTTTCTTATTAGTCATCAAACATTTCCTAATAATGAATGCCTGCGAACAAGGTTTCCACTAAATTAACTTTTAAACCAGCCATTCGTGATATAATTTAATTTTTGCTCTAAATTATTAGAAACAAAAGAAGTCCAAAACCATAGTTTTGATCACATCGGTTAAAGTCACCGGGATTTGGGGGAACTTTTTTTTTTTCCCAATAAAATCTTCAGCTTGTCTTATGCTCAATCCTTTGTCCATCGATTCATGGTCAAGCCATTCTCTCTCGGTTTCGCCGTTCTTCTGGAATAACGGTAAGTCAAATTCTTCATCTATGATTTATAATAATCGATTATTCTAATTTACGCTTGAATTTCTTTGATTTCAGGATAGAGATTTCAATAAGTAATCATGGCCAACAAAAGTTCAACGCAAGGCTTATCTATAGTTGAAAAGAGCTCTTCTTTCCGACGTGTTTTATTTAAGGAATGCTCCATAACGTTAGAGCAATTTATCATTTTGTTCTTTGTATTGCAATACCTTCTTGAAAGTATTAAGGCAGAGTTACATTGCCCAACTGTCAAACATCCAAGCTTACGTCAGACCAAATATCGTATTGCTCTGGATCTAACTCTTTACCTTTCATTACGCAATAATGCTTCTTCTAAGAAGCCAGTTTGGCTTGTAACAATCACCAGTAAACATATGCGAATTCAGATTTAAAACTCATTCCAAATTTCAATTCCTTTTGATGTAATGAACGCTTCATAGCAAATGTCCCAACTCATTGTAAATGGCACCCATGCCAACCCACCGCTTCTGCACAAAATGGGTCCAACTGAGTCGCTTTTTTGTAATAAATACAACGATTGTTTGGTATCTCCAACTTTTGTAGCATTCACCTATTAAATTAATAAGTCAGCGATTTCTGGCGATTTCGTGATCGGAAGGTTTCTTTGAAACAGCAATGGCTCCAAATACATTTCCATGTTTTCCACGACAAATTGCTTTGCTTAATAGGCAGAGGCAAAAATTCTTCACGAAATGCTATCGAAAAATCAAGAACAATCGCTTTTTCAAAAACATTCTTGTTTTCATAAAAAGCGGCGCCTTAAATTGTACCAACCTTAAATGAGAATAAGGATCACTATCAACGTAGTTTAGGAAAAATGCAAGCGCTTCTTCTACTTATTGACTCACTTCAAAACAGAAGTAAGCTCATAAAGCGCCAATTTCATTTTCAGGAAATTCCTTTAAATCAAACTTAAATACTCGATTTTGCGCTAATTCTGCTATTTGTTTAAGTTTTCATACTCAAAAAAGAATGCTCATTCAACATTTCTTCACGCTCATGTCGGGTCCGGGCGTATTTCCAATGCTTTTTTTATTAATTTGTCAATGGCCTTTTTCTGCTTGACGTAATTGACTGTTATGTGCTTGCTTTTAATGAAATAGATCTAGGTTGTATGGCTCCAACGCTTCGCGCTTGCGACAAAAAATTTCAACGCTGGTTTGGGTTTGTGCATCGACACAAAACTTGCGCGCTTGCTCACCAATAAAAGTGCTGGATTTAGGATGCTGAAAGGCAACCCAAATCAATCACTTTCAATGCTTGTTTTTGGATTATTATGTCCAAATAATACTCTTACCATTTCCTCGAATTCATCTACATCAAAGTTAGAGCGATGCTTCGTTGGAAACCCATCTCTTCGAATCGTTTAAATGAAAAGTACTGTGAATCCTCTTCGTTAAAGGCGACTATTGCTCTTCTTCCATAGGCTGGAAATAAATTAAAAAACAGTTTGCCTGCTTTAAGTTGTTGCAAAGTTATTATAAACGGCAAAGAATAGGGGGAATCCCGTATTTGTTTTTACACAAGATTTAAACAAGATTGTGCTTTTATTAAAATTGTACTTTTGTGGCGTAAAACTTTTTTAGAAGATGAACATTAATTAAATCAGATTTCAGGATTAAGGGAAACTATTGGAGGAATCTGGAGATGGATTAAGCCCAATTAGACATAGTAAAAATTTTGCTTCGGCTTACGGAACTGGTTGCTTTTCGCGACGATTGGATTCCAAAATTAAAGCAAAAGGTCGTGATCGGAAGAGATGCCAGAATCTCAGGTGGAATGGTCACCAATATCGTTTCAGGAACCCTTAATGGATTTAGTATTTGATGTAATTTGATTTTAGGATTGTCCACTACAACCTACCGTTGAAGTGGCTGTAACTGCAGGAACTTGCCAATGGAGGATCTCATTACGGCAAGTTACAATTCCGAAAGAATGGAATGCTTTGAAGCTTCTGATGAAAAAGGTGAATTTGTAAGTGCTCAAGATGGTGCTGACATATTAGAAATGCTGAATCAGGCAATTATGACGTATGCTTCCGTTACTCATTTAGGTCATTGACTTTTGATCATACTTATTTGCAGAAGCACATTTGATAATGATTTTGATCTACCTTAGTTGATAGAGATTTGCAAATCGCAAAAAAAAGACTATTAAAATCGTGATGACTGTGTGAAAGTACGGGAGGGATTTTTGTCCAAGCTTTTTAAGAGCATTAGGGGTTGGAGATATCGTAGAAATTGTATTGCGAGCCAACAGGACATTTCCGCACAATCCGGGAACCTTGCCTGAAAATTTAAACATGAAATTTCTGCTGCAGTAAACAAGCATTAAACGCGATTTGGGTTTAGTTGATAGAATACCTGATGTTAGATCGTTTGGCGATTGTTTGTGGAAGATGGAGAATATTGTTTGGTGAAAGAATATACATTGGTCGCTGTAGCGATTATGTATTGGAGTAAAAACAAAGGCAATACGGTTTCCAACTTATCAAGTACCCGTGCATGACAAGACTGTGACCGTTGAAGTATGGTTTGTTGAATACAATGCTTTCTTCAGTTGAGTGAAGTAAATGTGTGGAAAATGATGAAAGCCACTAATGCCGTTATTGGTTGGGAGAGGTTAACGGAGGGAGTTATTTATCCTGAAAATTTTGCATTACGGCAGAGATGCACTTGTTTGGAATTGCATTGTTCTTATCGGCATTTGGCTAATTTTGAGGATGATAATTGCACCCAAAGTTGTTCTAAACTTAAGATTCGACCTACACCCAACTATTACATTTCGGAAAAATAAATTAGAATAACTCCAGACAGATATCGATGTTAGATAGATCTGCAACGATTCACGACAAGTATAAAAAACAACCATTTCACTATTGATGGGGTAAATTGGAGTTGACAAAGAGTGGTACATTTTGCGAAATCGAATACAGAACCAATTATTTCGAATTTATTCAGAAGTGAATCTTGCTTTCTTACAGCTGATCATTTGGCAGAAAAAATTATATCAGATATTAAAGAAATACTAAAGAGACTTAAATGAAGAGTTTATCTTGATTAAACGCAGCAACCACACCGGATAGACCCAAAGTAGTGGAGGCCCAATGATTCCAGTGATTGACAAATTACATTGGAAATCCATCCTTCAATTCATGCAAAAGGAAGAGAAGCAAAAGCATGATTGGAAAAGGTCGAGGAAGTCGATTGCAAAGTATTTCAATGCTTCGCACGGCTGAGTTTTTCTTTACTTCAGTTGGTACTGAAGCCTACCATATGGATTATAGATGTTTGCGGTTGCACGATTTGGGTAACTCGTATTATTACTTCAGCATTGAGCCCATGCCGGTGCTACATACTTGCAGACAGAATTATCAAAAAGAGGCCGTTCAGTTTGTTTTTAGTGGAATTTGGAGAAGAGGATAGTAGATTTAAATCATTTGAAAGAGCTATTGAGGCGGATGAATCTCAAAAGACCATTTGTATCGTTGATGCATGGTTAATAATGAGATAGCCAACCTATTGCCTTTGGAAACTGTTGTGGAGATGTGCAAGCGCACAATGCCTTTATTCCACAGTGATACCGTGCAAACCATGTTTTGTCATTATCGCGATTGGATTTTAAAAATTAAATGTTTCATTTTGCCAACCTGTTGCAGCACATAAAGTTCATTGGACCAAAGCGAGTTGGGTTTATGTATGTTTGATTCGAACTTTAAGTTCAATCCAATGGATTACGGGAGGTGCACAAGAACGAAATGTTCGTGCAGGACAGGAAAAATATACCACGGGATTGTAGGCTTAGCAAAAGCAATAAGAAATTGCTTCATGCAGAAATGGAACACCACAGAATACGTGGGACGGATTTAAAGGCTTATACATGGTGGAGCAATTAAAAGCTGATTATTCCAGGTGTTGCGTTTTAACGGAAAGTCGGCGACTAAAGATTTTCTTTATATACCTGTATTAGTGTTGTGTTTTCCTCCGAATGATTATGGGGAAATGTTTTTATATAATTTAGACATTGAAGCGAATTTGTGCTAGCGCGAAGTGCTTGCTCTTCAGGAAGCATGTGGGCTCTCACGTTTAATTACAAGCCATTAGGTAGCTGTAATGGAGCGACTATCCATTTCGTTCTCATTTTCAAGGTTTAGGACCAAAAGAAAGAAATTGATCATGTTAGTGGCGTCATTAAAAGAATTGTTACGGCAGTAGAAGCATAATGGAATCAAACGGAAAATTACAATACATTTTTAGGAACAGGACTTCGAAGGGGTTACCTGTATATTTGCGTGTGATTGTGCCGTTTGTCAAATCTGATGACCCAAAAGATCCAGCGATTAGAACCTCGATTAGTATCAACTGATCACAAAAGTATTGTGATTGATTACCGGCCCCGAATTTTCGACAAACAAATGTGCGGGAAATGTTTTGCAACGCATGGATGCGTTGGTTTTTACCCACGAGCACCAAAGAATCATGTAGGCGGGCATGGACGACATACGGAGCGTTTAATTTTAAACAGCGTTGAAGACTATTGAATGTGTATGCGGACTATACTGGGTTCAAGAGGCATCAAACGAGGAATATTCCTTATTATTTTTTTTCAGATACAAAATATCCTGGTGTTCCTCAGCGTATTAATTTGAATACCATTCTAATCAACCATGTGAATAAATGGGTTGGAATTAATCCCAATAGAGGTGATGCATTTACAAAATGCCAGTATTGGGATTTCGAATCAAAGATTCTACTTACATCACGGACTGCAATTACATTTCTGAAACAGAGAGGATAATAAAATTATGAGATCTAAGGTGTTAGTTATCTGATGCCTAAGAAAAGAAAAAAACACATTTTCTCATTTCAACTTAGAAGAAGCCATTGCATTGGTAAAAGAGTGAGTTAGAACAAGCTTATTTGATACACATTATTCCAACTTTGAGGGTTAAAGCACGCTGAGAAACGCCACTATTTGCCCAAAGGAATAGAATTGGCTTATGATGGATTAAAAATTGACCATTTAATAACACACAGTTGAAAAATTAGAAAAGCATCAATGATATTCATCTTTATTACAATTATTGGTGGGATTGTAATCGGTTCGAATCATTATTCCGGTAATCCCTTCCTTAATTGAAAAAAGTTTTAAGTGGAGTATGGGTTAAGCGAAGCTTCCCGGGATAGGAGGTTGGTTTGTATTTTTGGTTTTTGCCATCATGCAGTTTTTTATTTGCGCCCTTAATGGGGATCTTGAGCGACAAATACGGCAGAACGTCCAGTATTGTTTGTTGTCATTTACTTGGATTGGGTATTGATTATATTTTTTTTCATGCGTATGCTCCCACCAATTGGAATGGTTAGTGGTTGGTCGTGTTTTAGCTGGAATTTACAGGGCTAGTTTAACCGTTGCGGAATGCATATATCGCTTGACATTAGTACGCAAGAAAACAAAGCGCAAACTTTGGAATGCGTCGGAGCAGCCTTTCGGTTAGGGTTTATTTAGGTCCAGTTATCGTGGGGAATTGCAGGTAAAATTAAGATTGTTGCAGTACCCTTTCTTTATTTCCGCAGGGTTTTGGACTTTTCTTAAACTTGATTTATGGATACTTTGTATTGCCTGAATCTTAGCTCCTGAAAAGCGAAGAGACTTTGAATTTTTGAAACGAGCAAATCCCAATTGGTTCTTGAAACTTGATCCGAAAAAATACCCGATTGTTATTGGGATGATCGCTTCCTTTCTTTCTTATGGTATCTAGCTAAGTCAAGCGGTGCAAACCACTTGGACGTAACTTACAGCATGTATAAGTTTGATTTGGATGAAGCAATGGTTGGATACTCATTAGGTGTGGTGGGTGTGTTGTCGCTATTGTGCAAGGAGGATTGGTTAAATATGCCGTTAAATGGTGGGGCGAAAAGAAAACCATTTTATCGAGGCTACTTATTGTGGATTATTTGGGCTCATTTTGTTGCAGTTGCTACAGAAGGCCTGGATGTTGTTTGCTTTTTTATTTGCCCTATTGTTTTGGGCGGAAATAGCCTCTCCTACTTACAAGGGTGGTGTCCATCGGTGGCGGATAACGAGCAAGGCGAATTACAAGGAGCTTTTAACAGCTACGATGAGTCTTTCGGCGATTTATTGCGCCCTTTGGTGATGACCAATTTATTTTAGTGTTTACTCAAGAAAAGATGCTCCCTTTCAATTTCCGGGTGCTCCCTTTGCTTTGGAGCTATTTTAGTGTTTGTGAGTTTCTTGCTTTTCGCGGAAAAGCATTGATAAATGGTTAAATCGAATTCTAAGTTCAGTATTTGTAACTGACTATCGGTTTGATTTCCTGTATTTTATGTTTGATCATGGTTTTCAAACAGAAAGTACTTTACGTCTTCCTATTGCTCTTTGGTAAATGGTTGGTTTCCTTCTTGGGATAATTACGAATTCTCCAGCCCGGACCAATTGTTAGAGTTTTATCGTCTTAAAAAATCCATTCTAATTGGCTTTTCAATGAACCAAAAATAGTTCGGTCTTCGTTTTTCATTTGTTGGTGCATGACAAAACTCATCTTTCAATTTTGCCACTTTACATGTTGCCCATTAGTTGACCTACTATTCTGGGGTTCCCAATAATCTTGAAAATTGGACGAAACTTCTCTTTTTAGATTTAAAACTACTTTAATTTCTTCTTTCATGATATAAATTATTGATTTGGGTTGGATTTAAATCCCAGATATTGCCATATAAATCTTAAAAAAAAAGTAACACTTTCCCCAAATGATTCTTCAGAAATGGACGTCTTTATTTTTTACCCGTTTTGTCATTTGTTTTTTAAATCTCCTTTCAATGTCATCGGTATACAAAAAGAGAGCGGACCCGATTGCCCAGTTTTGGTTACCAACTCAGACAATTTTTTTCATTCTTTTTGCAAGCGCCAAAGCAATGTTATTCACCCTGCCGATGGCTTTAATTCTTACCATCTTTTGGTTGGGGGACGTTTGTTGTTATTTCTTCCACTAATTCAAAAGTAGTTTTTAGTGTTAAAAATCAATTGTTTCGTCGTAGTCTTTAACAACTTAAACTGATTGTTGAATATTGAGGATGCATATTGAAAAGTATAATTGTTTGAATATCTCCCAAAAGTTAATTTTTAAAAACTTAGTGTTTCATCATCACCTTTAAATTATTTGGCAGTTTGAAAATCCAATGGCATTTTGCTTGCATTGTAATAAAAGTTCGGTTGAAGAAATTTAATTGAAGTGTTTTTATTTAGCGTATTATAAAATCAAATTTTGTTCATGAGGTCGAAACTTTCCTTATTATTTTTATCATTAATGTGGGGGACTTGGCTCTACACTAGTGTAAAAGCACAAACCAATTTGCCGAAACATGCAACAACCAAATGGAAGGTTACATCGCAGACATTTTTCCCGAAGATGTTGGAATTGGCAGAACTGAGAATGATGTATTATAATGATAGTCTGCCTCTAAATCCTAGGTATTTAGATTTTTCAGTTATGAAGATAGTTGTTAAACACCAAGACCACTAGTAGTTTTTTTTTACCAGGAAGTGGGGTTTATAGACATCGGAATAGATCCCAGAGGATTACAAAAGTTCGATGCTAAAGCTATTTTTTTTTTGCAAGAAAAGGGTTATGCTGTAGCAGTGGTGGCTACCGCAGAGAACCTGAACCTTATACACACCAATAAACTAAATTGCATTATGCATGAACCATGCAAGAGTATATTCAGCAATTCAATTTTTAGTAAGCGACATCAGAATTTTTGAGAATTGATACTACCAAAATTTTTAATTATGGTTGGAAGTTGAGGAGGATTAGCAGGTTTTGGGAGCATACTTTTTCTAATGTGGTATGACAAACTAATCGGTGAAGAAATTCCTCTTCAAGATTTTCCAGTGGGGATTATGGCTTTGAAATATTAAAAAGCCAGTTTCCGATGTTACATTTACAATAAGAGGTTTCGCTTGTGTAGCACTGCTGCACCCACAGAATCTATTGGTTGAAAAAAGGCAGACAAATATCAAATTTGCCGATGTTGTTTCTACATGGAAACAACAGATTTCTATTGCTGGCCTTTTGATTCAGGCAAACCTGATTTTTTTTGAAAAATGCTTTAACACAACCTTTTATGTGCGTCCAGAGTGTATTATCAATATTTTAAGAAATTCAAATCCTCCAAACTGTACATGTTTAAATTGAGGGTTGTTGACAGTGCGCACGATGTTATTTCTAAAACCAATAGGTTCGCAGTATCTGTTGAAATGCCGAATTTTTTCTACCGACAAATTAATTGCTGTTCCCTGTGTAAGTTATCACCAATGTATTATGATATAAACGAAGAGGGATTTAATTGAAGTAGAAACTCCGCTTTAGTATTCTGAGCCATTGAAATTATCCAATCCGGCGGGAGAGTTTTTTAGTTATTTCAGGCATTTTGATCCTAGCGAAGATTGGTAAAATTTCAATTTATGTACTATCTCAGGGAACTAATTACAATGAAGAACGAATAAAATAACGAAACCCATAGAATTAACATTTCACAATTGCCAAAGGAATTTATGTGGTAAAGATTAAATCTAAAAAATAAAACTCCGCATTGAAAAGTTACTTTTATCTAGTGGGATTAGCTAAAACCATCTATAGCACCAAAGCCCGATAGTGCAAAATCGTATTTGTATAGGATCAGTCGAGTCAAAGCTCAACTAATTTATTGGAGATTTCCTACCACAGCTCGCCAAATCGTTTTGTTTACGGGGAACAATAGTTCCAACTTCCTGCCACCATTTCCCGGTGCACATCCAATTGGTATTTTAAATGCAGCTGGTGAAATTTTTATTCCAAAAATTACCGAAATCGCGACACCACGGTTATCATTTCCGACCAATCACCCTTAGATACATATTGATGCGTTTTGCCGATTGAGCCTTTTACAGGATCAGAGACGTTGTTTGAAGGTTCTTTAAAACTTCGGATTTTCGAAAGAAAGTCTGCTTGAAATCCGCAATGTTTGAGCAATATCTGTTGTTAGTTAACACTTTTCTAAAACCTCCATGGTTCCAGGGGTAAAATGTCTCTGCAACGACTGAAAAAACTGACTTAATCTTGAGCAATTGAAAGTGCGGTGCACAAATCCTTCCGTTCTTTTTTTTAGATCTGATTTTTTTGTGATGACTATAAAATCATTAAGGAGCACATCCATAATTTGGATGATATGTTTCGCATTTTTGGATTAAATGCTTTTTCGCTGTCCCCAAGCGATGGTAGCAGCTAAAAACCAGCGATTTCAATGTCTTCTTTTTTTTAGAAAAATTCATGAGGGGAATAAGAATTGGATTCATTTTTTTTTTTCCCTTGGGGGGGAAATGAAATCTGGACGATTAAACTCATCACTTTTTTGATCCATGGAGTGCTTTTACGTCTGAAATGGATAAGGTCATGAAACAATAGTTAATTTAAATGCAAATTATGTTTTTAAATGAACCAAGATTAAAACCAGAAGAGTAGCAAAAATGTCCCTCCTTTAAAGAAATACAATTTTATGAAGGAGCGAGGAAACTTTATTGCCTCTCGCCAACCACGGTGGCCACTTGTGTCAATTTATTTGCGTTTGATGGGTTTTATGGGAGAAAGTGTTTAGAGTGATAGGATTGATCAAGTCCATTGGATAGAGTTGGTTTAAAAATAACTCAACCAGACACTTACTTGGATAATCTTTAACCGCAACTCGTTTTGGCTTTGTATTTTTGCAGCGTTGTAACATCCCAGATCTTTTCTTCGGTGATCGCCTTGGATTAATATTTCCACCGTCTTTCACAGAACCACCTACACCAACCACTTTCGATTTTTAACATTTTACCTTAAAAGCATTCAAAATCATCCAGTAGAGCCAACAAACAATTATACACCAACGTCAACGGCTTTTCCGCGCGTTGTTTTTGTTCTAATGTTACTTTTAAGTCTTGTTGCTGAGGCAGCAGGTGTCTTGTTCTTCGTTCTCTTCAAAAATCGTAACTGAAATTTTAGGGGTTGGTGCTGTACACTTACGTTTTTTTTCTTCTTTCTTAGCCATCTTCTTATATTAATTATGGGTGGTCTACTCGTTGGAATAATTCTTTTAAGGTCGGGTCAGGAAATGATTTGACTTTGAATCCATTCATTTCATCCACATTTTGCTTGAAAATCAAGTGGATAATTTGGCCTCCAACCCTTCACCAGAAATGGTTGTAAGGGAAAAGGCCATAAACCAAAGCGATTGCCTTTAAACTGGACCATAGACTTGATATTCTTCAGGTCGTCAGTTGACTTGCCAGGTCACCACACAATTGTTCAACCATTTTTTCAACATCGGAATTGATTTTTGTCAAAACTCTTCCTGAATCGTTTTGGAAATCGACTTCGATTCAAAATACTTCCTGTTAGTTGTTTCTTTGTATCATCACTATCCTAGCTGTTGCATACCGGAATGCATTCAAAACACCAAAGCATATTCCAATAAAAGGGTATGCGTTACCACCAGTCCTACTTTTTTAATGCTTTTTCATACGATGTTAACTCACTTCATTCACCCTAATCTGTATTGCCACAAGGCACATTGGCAAATAGGGGCACGCTGTGAGGTCGGTGAGTGGAAATTTTAGGCACTTCGTTGGTTGGATTAGAATATAACATGGGTTAAAATTACGAAATGCTTTGGAGCAGGAAGAACGGGGGGATGATGTGATAGTTTTTAAGGTTTTTTTTGAAGGTTAATTTAAGTTGGTTTATTTAGGACCTTCCATATCAAATTTTATAATTATTGATAAGACATCGATTTCAAGACTCATTAACTTTATATCAGCATTTCCTATTTAGTAATGTTATTCCATTGTAATTTCCATTTCCAATTCCCCGTTATAGTTAAATTCGCCATGCCTATAAAAATTTTTAGGGGGGGACAACTACAAAATTAAAACCAAGGCCTGGCTAATATAACTGGTTTGCGGTTGAGAAAGTTTTAATTTCTATGCGCTTGTATGTTATCGAAGTTTGAATAAGTGTTTTTGTTAGATATAGGTAGAATATATAATACAAGCCATTAGGTCGAAGTAGAACTGTTATTCATCTCTAATATATCTGATTTCGTTTAAACGTGTATTCCAAGTCCACCTTTCGTTAGTCCTAAATGGCCTTACCATTTATTCTGATTATTATTTTCACTTTTTTCGTTTGAGAACTGTAAACTGAAAACTTTCCAAACTCCAACTGTTAGTTTTTTATAAATTCCCCCAAGATATCCAATTTCCGGCATAAAAGTTTCGAGAGAAAGTTGTTGCGAAAATTATTGCCTTTCTATAAATCTAAATTAAAATTTGATAACTCTGTTTGTCCTAGCAAACCCTAAGTGTTTTGTTTCCGTTTGTCCGCTTTTTTCGACCTCTGTTTCGGTCCCCACCTCAGCTTTTTTTTCGTAGTCCGTTTACTGCAGTTTTTATTTCCCATATCCCGTCTATCATAGCTCCAGATTTCCTTTTTAATGTTGTTAAAGGTGTTCTGATTCATGAGCAATATTAGAAGATAATGGTTCTTATATCTTGCTGGCTTTTTCAAAGCTGAGCCAGAAAATCATTTTACAGATAGAATTAGATCATCTATTTCTTTTAATATCCGTTTTTTCAGGAGATAAATTCACATAATCTCCTTAAGAAATTTTTTTGTAAAATTTTTTACTTCAATTATAGGCCACTTATTTTTTTTGCAAATAATACAGCAAAACAGGCAGAAAGAACTAAGGTAACCGTAGCTATATATAATAAGGTTATTCTTCATATCGCAAAAGAAAAGCGTCATGTCTGAATTACAGTTGTAGGCCCCATAAACTAAAGAGAACGTTTTCCGATTTTTTGTCCCACTATTAAATAAAGGAAAGTTATGTTTTTTACAAAGACGTGGATCCACTCTCCATCATCTTTGTCAATATATGGAATACTATCCTGTATTTTTCGTTTATTTGCCAGCTCACTGAAGGAAGTAGGTCCTCCACAGTATATTTTTTGTTTCATTATTCATAACTTTTAATAATTATTTGAATTGTGTTAATGACTGTAAACCTATGTCGAAATCAATAGTAGTGGGCCATTCCCATTATTTTCATAAAGTTGTTCTAAATCATTGGTATACGCTACCAATTGGACTCTTGTCCTTCGGCAACATATTTAGCAAAATCGGTTATCTATAAAGATAACGTCATCATACTAAATGCCACCAATTATGATGAAGAAACAGAAAACGAATGAGAATATAAACTGCCCCACTTAATTGTAACGATTCATCTTTTTTACCACCAAATCGACTAAACCCCATTGCATAACGGTTTAAAATAAAATTAGGCTTGTTCTTTGTTATTATCTTCAATTTTTTGTCGTAGGTTTTTAATATGGAATCAATAATTACGACAAGAACTTCAAAATCAATTCCTTTTTACAGTTTCTAATAATTGTTCTCTACGAAAAATAATGTTTTGATAGGATCTAAAAGTTGTCAATAATTCAAATTCAGTAGGAGTCAATATAACCTCCTCTGAGTTTTTTAAAACTTGTTTTGCAGGCATAGATTACTAAAATTACCTTTGTCAAATACCCACTTATCCCTCTGTTACAATATCATAGCTGAAACGACGCAAGACGGTTTCTTCACACGGCGCTACAATTCTTTAGGGCTGAAGCTTGACCATATATCATCGGCACCCATCTGGAAGACCGCGTAAAATGTCATTTTACTCTGTGACTTCGCAGTCAACATAATATTAGGAGTGTCAGAAATTTGCTCGTATGTTTTGGCAAATAACGCCCCCAGAGCAGATAGAGATCCCCCAGAAGGCAGATTGTATATCAGGCAGCATGAGATCCAGTACAATTAAAATTTGGTGTACTAATTCAAAATTTTTCATTGCATCTGTTACCGTTCGAAGATCGAAATATTTCTTGATAGTTTTTGTAGCTAGATAAGCTTCTACTATATCTATATTTTGGTTCATCGTCTACGATTAATATTTTCCAAAATAATTTCCCCATAATTTTTTCTATAAGTATTATTTAACAATTTTAATCTAACTCTATTGGCTCATTCCTAAATATTATCAACCAGTGATGGATTTTTTGGGGAGTAGGTAGTGCCTTTATATTTAATTCTTAAAAAAATAGTAATATCCATAAATCGTCTTCCATGTGAACCAATTCTTGTTTATTCAATCGTTAAGAAAAGTCTGGTCTAACGATTATCCCGTTTAAAAAACTAGTTTCCGTGAGAATCTTGGAATTATTTGTATTTTAAGATTCAAATGTTATCATTGCGATGACTATAGTTACGTCGTTAAAACTTGTGTGTCAAGTGATTTTTTTAATAAATAGAACACGTAAAATTACTAATTTTTAGGTGCTGATTAAAGGGGATTTGATTATTGAAATCCTAAAATTCTTAATCTAAGGTATATTAATAAACTCTTATTTATTTATCTAATAGTTATAGTTGAAGGGTATTAAATAGTTGATAAAACTAATGTAATAAAATTTATCTGGCTAATAATTCATTTCAAGTTATCTCTTGAATCGATTACTCTGATTTTTTCATAGATACCCCTAGTATTTCTCTTGTTCAGAAGATCTGGAGTTATCTTTTCTTTTGTTTTTCGAGGATAATTTTTCAAGGTAAATCCATTATTTTTGTGCGCAAATTCCTCGATCTATCCATTGATTAAAGTAGGGTGCATGGAATTAATAGTTTTTTAAATCAACTAATTCTTGTTTCAAGCCAAATGCTACTAACAACCGTCAGGTGACCCGATTATTCTTTAACATCTTGTCATCAAGGCTCTCATTCAATAAAACATCTGTAATCTGCCACTTCGGTCTCTCCGCGCCAGTTCATTCGCTGTTTTTCATAGAAAGGACTGCCAGTATCTGCATCATAAGACGGAAAATATATTGATCGTATTTTTTTCCATTCTGTATTTTGGCGTTCAATTTGAGGAATTCGCCCCACGCCTAATCATTATACGTTGGGCACTCGATTAAAA
>Ga0163217_1083873_pt1 | contig 14867 bp, 16 predicted proteins | sample SynspAceP_FD_185933 | JGI IMG/M metagenome (GOLD analysis project Ga0163217, IMG submission 185933) | Saline lake microbial communities from Ace Lake in Antarctica - Synechococcus sp. Ace-P (PacBio error correction) | ecosystem: Environmental > Aquatic > Non-marine Saline and Alkaline > Saline ... | reverse complement strand
CCCCCCCGCGCCAGTGACCCAGCGACTGAAGCGGCTGCCCTGGCTTCCGGAGGAATCAGGCGCACCGCCGCGCTCACCTGTTGCCACCCAGCTGTAAAGGTAGGCCCCAGGCAACTCCCAGCTCCAGCCAAGCACCAGCCAGCCTAAGCCCAGCCGCCGCCAGGCAGCCGTGGGCGGTTGAGCGGTAGCGTCCAGCCCAGTCAGCACCAAACGCAGCAGCGACCGTCCCATCTGCGCTGCTCCCGCGCTCCGGGCCTTCGCGCAGGCCAGCACCAGCCATCAGATCGATAGCTCCCTGCCTCGCCCTGACAGCCATCTTGCTCACGCTCCCCGTCCGCCATCGACGCAAGGCCACCTGGCAACGGGCCAGGCCCCGCCCGATCGCATCGCACCCCGGTCGAGCTCGCCTCCAACCAGCTGCGCAATCCCAGCGCTGGTGATCCGTGCCTTCACCAGCACCTCCAGGCCCTCGGAATAAGGCTAACGCCCCACCGCAAGGCCGGGCTGACCAGCTGCAGCAGGCTGCAGGCCCGCGCCAGCGAACTTCATGAATGGAATGGAATGGAATGTGGTTGCCTGCATACCCTCATCGGCTGAAACCGTGCTTCATCCTCTCGACGACCAGCCCCGCTGTGCAGCACCTCGACACCATCCTGAACAGTCCACTTGGCCCTCTGCAGCCCCATCGCCACCGTGACGTTCCCAGGTGATAGCGCCTGCAGAGGGCCAGCGGAGCGGGCTGCGCAAACCCTGCAGCCAGCGCTCCGGCCGCCTCCACGATCACCAGGCCGATCCCTCTCGGCCAATATTCGCCGGGCTCCAAGCGCGCCCCGCGGGCACTTGCAGAGAAGGTCGCGCCCAGCACTGCGCGTGCGCGACTCTGCGCTGTCAGCCTGGCGCAGCCGGCAGACCGCCTGTTGGGAAAGGCTAGGCCAGGCTCCGCTCACAAGGCCCATCCGTCTATCAACACGATCGACGACTGCAACTCGACCTCACAGCCGCCTACACGAGCCCTGCCTCCACGGCTGCAGCATCAACCTAAGCCAGCCTTCTCCCAATGGGTGCCCTGCTTTACTGGCGCGCACCAACTGGCCTGACGATCCCCGATACCGCCCTTCCCCCACCGGCTCTCCACCACCAACACCAGCCTCGCCCCCTGCCGTCGCCTGTTGCGCTTCGAGCCACGCCGAACGAAACGTCGTACCACCATAGGCGAAAACCACCGCACCCATCGAAATTCAAGAAGCTCTTTGCCTCACACGGCCGCCCTGCGAACTGCCCCGCTGCACACCGCCGGCGACTGTGGCATGAGCTGGTCATCCAGCGGAAGCTGGCCGCCCGGCATCCGCGCCCGATCACCAGCGTTGGCTGACCAGAAGGTCTATGCTCGTCTCGTTCGCGGCTGCGCCCGAGGGTCGCTGGACCGGCAGAGCTTCGCTTGCGCTGCAAGCCAGGGCGCGAATCTGGATGCTGCCCCAGGAACTGTGATTGCCGGCGGACTGTTCACAGTCGTGCCGGTGAAGCTGGCCCCGCGGCGCCAGCGGCTGGCTGAAGTGCGCTAGCCGCAGCTCCGGACGCCGAAAACCCTCGGGCAGCGGTTGCTGCGCTCGTTCGAGTGCGCCTGGGAGGACGCTGAGAGTTGGCCGACGAATCCGAGCGCGCGACAACCTGGAATGGCTGCCTATGCCTCGCCGGCCACCCGGTTTCGGCAGTTCGCTGCCCCGCCCGCGCCGTTCCCGACTGCGAGCTCTGCCCGCGACCCCGAACGGGTCGACGAGATGGTCTGCGCGCCCTCGATCAGGCTGTGCCCGCTACCGCCCTTCCAGCAGCGGGCCCGCTTCTGGTTCACAAGTATCTGGCCCGGATTCGCCGACCGCCTCCGGCACCGTTCTGCCCCGGTCGTCCATTCCAGAGGCCCCATGCTGATGCTCAGCGCGGCCTCAGTCCGTCTGATTACTCCTGCCGTGCTCTTGGTGGTGCAACCGCGAGGCGATCTTCCCCTGAACCTGCGCTGCTCAAGCGCCTATTGCCTCCGAACCTCTTGAGGCCCACACGGCATCATGAAGCGCACGATCTTGCCGACTCGAGCAGATCCCCAGGCTGCATATCGCCGGATTGGTCAGGCCCAACACGCCACCCGGCGACGGCTGCGTTCGGGGAATCCATGAACCCTGCCAGAGCACACCTGAAAAAGCATGCCCGTCACCACCGACCAGCACGTAAGTCGTCAGGAGTAATGCAGGCAAGAACCTTATGCAGGGCCATAGCCGCTGTACAGGAATCATCATAACGGTTCCGCGCTGAAATCCGCCGCGCCAAATCGATTACTTTCACGCCGGATGGAGCCACCATGCCATCTTTGGCCTGCAGGCGCCCGTACCTCAGCCGAATGCCTCATCCATTACGGCGACAGCACCACCCCAACCGCCCCAAGAATCAAACACGTGCGTCCCCCGGAGCTGCCCTCCGCCAGCCCCTGCAGGGCTGCCAAAACCGGAGCCAACACTGCCGCGCCTCGAAAGAATCTGCGGCGAGGCTCAGGCTCTCGGTGGCACGGCTACTCGCCAAAGGGCCATACAACAGAATCACGAACACCGGCCCGTCCCACCTGAAATCGGCCGACCCCCGCCAATGCTCGACCGTCCCGGCACATTCACAGCCAGTGTTCGAACTTCTTCGTCCAGCCCCCGAAACAACAGCCGAACACCAAAACCTTTCCACCATCAGATCCAGTCGCGCATTGACGAGCCTAACTCCTATCACAATCCTGTACATGCGCTTCTCAACCCGTCGAGCGAGGAGACGCTGCGACCGGTAAGACGTCTTGGTCGATGGCCCGCTGTGGTCGTGCCGGGCCCGGATTCGACATTAACGCTGCTCAACTACACCTGTCAACGAAGCATTACGCCGTAAGGTTTGCTCCTTTACTGGATCTGAATGGCTCGGGAACCTGCTGAACCAACCCTTCCGAGCCATCCCCACTCCCCTCCCCTTAGGACGGTGCTGCGGCTGCCTGAATCGCCGATCAGTGGCTCCCGCCCTCTCGATCGGGCAAGCTCCCGAGCGCTGGTCAAGGCATGCGCTTCTACAACCACGGGCCAACCGACGCCATCATCGACGGCCTCTAGATCTGTTCACGAATCGCCCTGCCGAATCGCGCACTGAAGGCCGCGAGCGCAACGCCTACCCCATCGGCCCTGCTACGCCACCCCTGGCCGCCCTAGCCGATTTCTCCGCGCTGAACACCGCCGCCATGCTCCGCCCAATCGATCCACCCTCATCCTTCGCGGTTCTCCCTGGAACAGCCATCACGGCTGAACGCCGTCGACAGCCACTACGGCTCACCTGCAGGAGATCAATTTCCGACGAGGCTCAGACTACCCGCCGGATGGCTCCTCTTTCCTCCCCACTTCCGTCGATCGTTTCCCCCACTAACGCGCTAGCCCTCCATATCGACCGCACGACGCTTCAATGCCTTCAGCTCGACCTGAGGTCATCCTATGATCGCTAAGCGCTCCCTCCACAACCCCCAATCCTCAAGGCTGATGCTGCTTGGAAAACTGCCTGAGGCAGCGCGCATCACCAACACAGCCCACGCACCAGCACCGCTGATCAAGCCGATGCAGAGCGGATCATCCCACGCCTCGCTGTCCTCGCGACCGCCACATAAACCACCTCCAGGCTCAGGCAGTTGCCACAGAAACACCGAAGAGGCACTGCCCAGCTTCTGGGGTCATCACCATCCAGCGGGAACACCCCGCGGGCCTCGGGGATCGGCATCGATCGCATTCTGCCAGCAACGACCAGCACATACGTGCGGCCCCCACCGAGCAGCAGCACCACCACACCAGCAAACCAACCCTTGACTTTGCCACCAAGCCAACTGCCGCCGTCATCGAGCAGGCACCAGCGCCAGCCAGCCACACCCACTGCGATCCAGAATCCACCGGCCCCAGCGCAGCCACCAGGCCGTCCACGCCGCCCGCAACCCTCCACAACCCACCGCCATGCACTCAATTGAAAGACACAGCATCCAGTCCAAACTGGCTAGAGCATCACCTCAGAAGATAAAAGCAAACGGACACCGCTGCACAAATCGCAAGCGCTCCCCAGGACCAACAGAATACAAACCCCCACCACCGCAGAACCCATTCCTCCGAGCACCCCAACTCTGTATCGCTCGGTCCCCCCGAGCCGCCGGCAACCCGGCCGCGGCCAGCCCCAGGCCGAGAGCAGGTGCCCACCACCGCCCGCTCCGGCGGCCGCCCCCATCCAGTACCCGGCGCCGTAGCCCCCAAGCAGCGCCAACAGCAGCCCCACCCAGGGCTCGGAGAATACGACCGTGAAAGACGCCCTTAGCTTGCGCACTTGTTCTCCCGGTGACTCTGCAAGGGCCAATAGCATTTCATCCCGTGTAGCCCGAGAACACCACCCAAAAACTGAGCCACGAACCACAACCGAAACGCACCAGTTCACCACCCCGAACCACCACATCAGCGCCATCTCAACCGACGGCAGCGCACTCCAGATCATCCATGGGAACGCCTGCCGAGCGCGATCGGCGATCGCTACAGCCCATCAGCTGATCTTGATGGCATTCCCAGAGCCGCCCAACCACAGCACTAGGCCCGCCACCAGGCCAGCCCGGCATCTGGTATAGAACACAAATAAAATAGAAGCCGATCACCCGCAGCCATGCCGGCCGGCATCACCGATGCCGAGCGACCACCGGCGACGCAGCCACCAACCAGCCAATCCATCCTCGCCATCGGCACGCTCAGACTCTGAGCATGTTGTCTGCCCCCGGTGCCTAAGCGCTGGCCAAGGCGCAGATTTCGGGGCTGTATGACTAATCCACCCTACCTAAAAAAATCATCCACATCCGGATGAAACAGGCCTGCCCCACAGCTGGGCCTCTCGCGCCCCCACCCCACGCCACCCAGGCCGCGTCCAACCAATGCCACTGAGCCAACCCAACGCCTGCTAGCCCATGGAGCTGAAAGCTTGCACCTGACGAACTCTCGCACCTGCTCACAACCATTGCTGCTCTGTGGTGGTTCATCCTGAAACGCTCTCTTCAGCCGTCAGGCGCGCTCGGATCCCACACCAATCCTGGATGCTCCTCTTCTGGGAACTGAGCCTCAACACACCGCGGCAAAAGCTGCCCGAACTGAAAGGCTCCATCGCTACCTTGCCAGGGCCTGCGGCAGCGATGCTTCGGCCTGCCATCACAGCGCCCACGTAGGGCAGGGGCCTACCCCCAGCCTACAGGATCCCTTGATCGCGTCCTCGCTGCCCAGGCCAACTGATCCTGGTGACTGCTGCCATCCACACTACTCCACCTTTCCCGTCAGACCCTCTGGACGTCCTGGCTTCCCCAATCACACCTGATGAGACATCCTCCCAGAGTGTCCTACGATTGAAGTTCCCAACCTACTCCCAAGAGAACCCCATTATGTGGGAAGTCGAACTCTCCCACCTCTCTTCGTAGCCAATTGGCCTCTCAACCAAGCACGTCGAACGTTCCTGCCACCTGCCCGGCGCCGGCCACTCCCAATGGTCCTGTCTTTCCACCCCATCATCTCACTCCCAGGAGAAAGACAATCTCCTGATCGTCACGGCTCCTCTGCTGCAGCGCGCTTGCTTCGGCCTTGCCGCCTCAACCTACCCAGAAGCGTGCCTGGCTGAGCTTCCAGGGTGTGGGGCGCGGGATGGCCATAATCCGGCTGAACTATGATTGAGGCACCACCTGGCCGCCGCAACCAGTATGGAGGGGATCCCAAGACTTGATCAGCGAGTGCAATGAAAGCACCTCCCTGACGCACCCAAGCTGTCACCCTAGCACGACCCCGATCCGTTGAACACCCCCCCGCCCCCGATGACCCCCCTGATCCCCGAGCTGTTCAGGCAGTCCCGCACCACACCCTCAACGCATCCGCTTCACCACCCTGCGGGCCACCCTTACCGGCCGTCAGTGGTCCCACTCCACTTCCATGAGCAACCAGCCCTCATCGATCGGAGCCGCCCGCGGCCACGCTGCATCCCCGCCGGACCGATCCGGTTTAAACCGACAACGAGTGCACGGTGCCCCTGGGCCGCCGGCGCCATGCTACGCTTCAACGCCTAACGTCCGCTCGACTGAACTCTCGCCCAACCCTTTCAGCACCAACCTCTCCCCAACCACACCTTCCCACAGACCATGCCCTATCATGGTCGGCGCCTACGCCAAAAACCTATTGCCCCCACCACCGGCGACCGCTGCCTGCGATAACCGAGCTATCCTGAGTGGAGAAGCTGATTCACCACCTATCGAGAGGTAATTCGCGCGGCAAGTGAATCCGCACTCATGCCACACCAGACCACCCCGCCCTGGCCCTCGACACATGATCACCAACCCTGATCCTCATTGGTGCGGTGGATCAGCCGACATCGGCCTGGCCACCCCATCTGCGCATCGCAAGCGGCAATCCCGACATCACCCATGGCGTCACGATCGTCAACGGCCCGCACCAGGCGATCGCTGCGAGTTCACATCCTCACCCGACCCTCGACACCAACATCCACCTTATCTGCCCGCAGCAGATCGAAACCGCCTGCCCGGTCAACCACCCTCGGCCCACCGCCCGCCACCGCAGCAACCCACCACCGCCCAAACCCCCGCGGCCTTCCACATGGCCCGCATCTGCACCCGAATGTCTGCCGTGAACCTGGGCTCTCGCAAGGCAAACCCAGCACCCCCGAAGCCCTCGAAGAAGCAAATTCGGCCGCGCCGGCACCCTCAAACTCACGAAACTGGCGGCACCACCCCAACGCCGCCATCGACTGCCTGTTAACAGTGGCCACAAGTTCGAATCAGGTCTGCATCCCTCCACACCCTCAACGACGGCTTTGTTAAGACCACCGATCCGGCCAATCGCGGTCGCACCATCCACACCTTTCACACGAGGGCCGGCCCGCCACGCCCGACACATCGGCCGCGAGCCAAACGTGCTGCCCACTCCCAACCAACCCCAAGCCCCCTACACCCGCAACACCTCAAACACCTCACATGCTGATGGTGTTCCACCACCTGATCTTCAATCCGAAACCCTTCGCTAATCACGCATCCGCCTTGAAACGATCCCGCTGAAGACATCCTCCACGACCCTCGCCTCAGCATCATCGCCAACATCCCAGGCCATGGCCGGGTGAATGATCAACCCACCTTCCAGACGCCCACAAATAAGGTGCAGCGGGCCATCCCCCGAAATCCCCAATCCCGCGGCGCCCGCACGACAATCACCGCCTCAAGCCAATACGCCAATCACGATCAATCGCATGTTCACGGAATCTATAAGCCAAGTGGGCTGAATGGGCAAACTGGCGATCTGTGCTCTGGAAGCCGCTTCTTCGCGTCAAGCCAACTGTGATCCAAGGGCCGATTGTCTGACGCAGATGGTTGATAGCCTATATCCTCTATTCCCCACCCCGGCCCCGTGCATGCCGGCCTATGTTTCCCCACGACACTCGCCCCCAGCTGCCTCAACCTTTTCCTCTGACCAGATCTCTCTCTCTCGACTATCTCTCTCCGCGCAAACGGCCTGAAGCGCCCGGCTCCTGTGCCACTCCGCATACGCAAGCAGACATGCTCAACAAACAGCCCCTGCCCCAAGTGGAGTGACCCGTCAGACCTACAGTTTCGCACGCGAAGCTCACCTGGCGAACCCGGCCGATCTGCTCCGATGCCCACGCTACTCCTCCTCTATCCATCTATGGCTATCGTACAACCTGGACACTGTCTATGGCGCTAGTATATGAGATGATTACCTCTCTTTCCTCCCCTCTCTTATATATGATAATTCATCTCTTCTCTATATCTCTCTATATAGCCCGTGCCGTCTACGAAATAGGCCCCACCCTGCCTGACTCCAACAGAAGTTAGCCTGGCCCATCGGCAGCACATTCGGCTGGTTCCAGTGAGCAATTCCCCCGTCGCAACAACCTCGATCTCGGTCCACCTCCACCTTGCAGTGCGCTTTGGTTCCATGTCTCCTGCGATATCGCGGCATCACCACCCACTCTTAGGGCCGCTCAGCCCATTTGCGCAGGCAGTTCGTCGTCGACCGCCGCTCAAGTAATATGCACTGGGCGAGTGCTGCCCCGTAGCGGCAAACTCGGCGCCAGCACGGCCCGGGTGGAATCGATCATTGCATCCACCATCTCCCCATATCTATATCTATTCCTCTCTCTCTATCTACCAGCCTTCTGCTGACGCCGGAAGAAGCCCTGCTTCCAGACACAAAGATCTGGCAGTTGCCCACTTCCACCGACCCCACTGGCTATCGATTCCGTGAAACAATCGCTGATTATCGTGACCCTTCGATATACGCTGACATGATTCGTTCGGCGTCTCTCGAATGGCGCATCTTCGGGAGAGCCCCGCTGACCTTCATCTGTGGGCCTGGGAAAGCGTATTCACTCACCCAGCTCCGTGGCGCCATGGGGCCTGGGAATTTCCTTGCGATGGTATCTGAATCCCAGTCGTTGAGATGTCTTCAGCGCGCGATCGGTTTCACGCGAGCGTGATTCAGGCGAACACGTCTTCGGATTTAATCCATGGTGCCACCCATCAGGCATGTCCGATTCCTCAGCTTGGTCGGGTGTAGGCGCTGGTGTGGAGCTGGCAAGCACGTTGGCCTGCCCGCAGACCCCGGATGCAGTCCGGAGTGCCGCCGCCCGCCCCCCACTCGTTGTAATATATTTGATGGTCGACCCGATTGCCCCGATCGTGTCTTCAAAACAAAAAGCGCTCGTGGAGTGCGAGGATGCAACCTTAATATCTAACTGTCGTCCACGTTAAACAGCAGCGATGCTCGTGTGCCCCAGTCTCGGTGGAGTTTGATTGCAGGCGCCCTCGAATCTTCTCTTCGTATCTCTGGTGCTGCTTCCCTGCGAAAACCCATTCACCGCAGACCCTCGCCGCCTGCAGCATCGCCATTGGAAGCCCGGTGCAGTGTGCGTTACTCCGTGCTCTCTCTCCTCTCTCTCTATCTATTGTGACCGAAGCCAACGGCGTTCATCTCTGCCGAGAATGGATTGGGGTCAGGCCCGGCCGAGGTATGTGACCCGCCAGCGATCCCTCCGTGCGCCCGATGACGATCGTGACGCCATCGGTATGTCGGGGGATGCCCGCCTGCCCACCGCATATGCCCGTCCGCCGCACCGATGTCGGCCCTTGGATCCACCCTGCCCACCAATCAGGATCAGGTCTTTTATCAATCTCTCTCTCTCTCTCTCCGGTCCGGTCTTTGCCTGGCCCACCGTCGCGATCCCCACCTTGCCCGCCGAACTTCACCTCCTCTCCATAGTGAAAACCTTCCCACCTCCAGATCAGCTCAGGGTATCGGCCACGTCAGCCGGGGTCCCCTCTTGTGGCCATAGTTTCGGGTAGGCCCGCATCCAGTCCAAGCCATGCGTCGTTGGGAAAGGTGTGGCGGAAGTTCGGCTAAATTGAGCAGCAATTTCCAATCGAGCCTGACTTTCACCCAGGCCGTTGAATGGCCTAACATGGCCCGCAGCCAGCACCAGAGCAACCTCCCTTCGCCCCCCGCTCAAACCGGACGCTGTCCGGCGGTATCCAGTCCGCTGGCGCGCGCCCTCCCATCTAACTGCAGCGCTGTTGTGCCTCATGAATAATGGACCACCTGCAACCGCCTTCACCGCCGTGCCACCGCCAGGGTGTACCGCCCCTTGCTTGGATTGGCTCCCGGGCCTCCGCTGAAACAGCTCCCCGGATATCAGGTCATCGCGGGTTCAACGATCTGTCGTGCAGTGACCACCTTTCCTCAGAGAAGTGGCTTCCCATCTGCACCTCGGCTGATCAGATCGGACCCCTGCCAACCTTCCGGGCGCAAGCCAGTGAGTGGGCCCTTCACTCTCAGCTCAGCCACGGATTTGCCCATTCCCGCCCCCCTCCACACCTGGAACTCAGCCAGGTCAACCCTTCTTATTGGAGCGCAGGCCCCCAGCAACTCGCTCCCCCAGCAGGCACCCGTACCGCATCAGGCTTTCTTTCTTCCTGGAGATATCAAGTGGGAAACACCACGACACTTCTCATCCAGGCTCCGGCAGTTCACAGAACGTTCAACTTGTTGAGACCCCAATTGCTACGAAAGAACGTGATAATACCACTCCCACATCAATGGGTCCCTTTGATCAGTGGCAACTTCAACTCTGACACCTGATATCTCTCAACATCTGGACCCAACTATCTCACCAGAGTCTCTGACAAAAGTGAGAGCTGTGCATCGCGGATGAGCACACCAAAGCCGATCCATTTGGCCCTGGGCACGAGGACGCATCAAAACGGATCCCGTGACTGGGTAGGCCCCTTGCCCTCACCCTGGCCCGCTGTGGATCGCAGGCCCCCGAAGCACATCGTCCTGCAACGCAGCCCTGCAGTCAGCCTGATGGATCCTCCATCGGCAGGCCTTGCCGCCGTTCTTGAGCTCAATCCAGACAGACCCGCATCACTTCACCAGATCTGCGGATCCACCGAGCCAGCGCCTGCACGGCTGAGGAACCGTTCAGACAAAACCACCCACCAGAAGCACACAGGGCTGTCAGCAGTACCAAAAATTCTCCCACGCTGCCAAACTCTTCATCCTCCATGGCTCCAGCAGCTTGGTTTTACATCCTTGCGTTGCAAAACCGCCTGTAGCGCTGCGGCGCCAGAGCCCCACTGGCAGGCTTCCATCCCCAGACTATGATTTTTTAGCTAGCATACCCTCCATCCACAACACCAAAATCCTGCCGCCTGGCCAGCCCTTCCGGACACCGGCCAGACCAACTGCTCATTGATCTAGCCCCGCACGCCTATGGCAGCATGGATCTGCTCCTTGCCGTCGCCCGCTCCACCCCACTCGGTCGCCCTACCATCCGTGATGCCGGCACCCTAGGGCGCCGCGCTATCGCTCTATTTATGGGTTCTAACCCAGATCCCGGCTGCCCGCCCTCTGCGGCCTAGTGCTGATGGTGGCCGGCTCTGGAGCCATCAACGATCAGCTGATGGCTGGCCAGCGATCCACCCATCCGCCTCCCGGCGCTTCCCTGATGATCTGAGCGCGCCCTGGTGAGCAGCCCGCTGATGGTGTGTGCCCGCCGTGTGCAACTGCTTCGTCCGTTCTGCTTTTCATTTCGGTTTCATCCCCTACACCGCTTGAAACCTGCCCTAATTACGCCCTTGCCACCGACTCACCGAAGAACATCCCCAGCTGGCGCACCCGCCCCAAACGCGGCCCGCTCCCACCGGCTCATTCCACAGCCTGCCCTGCTGCCCCGGCTGTGGCTACCCCGCGCCCCGGGCACCTGCGATGGCGCCCGGACGTCCTTCACCCTGCTCTCGCCTGGCCTGCCCCCGCCGGTCTGCCCCCCATCTGGGCACCCGATCACACCCATTGGCGCCATCCCTCAAATGCGTTCCTCGCTTGTTGACTCCTGCTCTGGGGGACCCCGCTGGCAAATACTGCACCGTTCGTTCTTATTCTCTCTGAGGTATCGCATCTTGCCCCAGTCTGAGCCACCTTGGGGATGCCGATTCCTTCCAATTATCCATGGCCCTGATATCGTGTTCGCCGCGTGACGAGTGGCCTCGCGGCCATCCTCCTGCACTCTCTGAATCGCCATGGTTGCTGACGCCCATGCTGCTGCCGCTCGACCACCCCCGAACCGTTCCTTAGGGCAACAGCCTCAGGTTTCGCGTTTTCTTGCGTGTGCTCCTCGCCGGCCGCCACCCCTACCTGCTCTCTCTGTCGTTCTGCCAATTCGACCATGTCCATCCGGAGCCGCCCCCCGCTGTCACCCTCGTATATTAGATGACCCAGCAATCTGGCATTGCCCTCTCGTTTCTGCTAGGCAAACCTGCTAGCCTGACGGCTTAGTGCCGGCCGCGAGGATCAGCCCCCACTGCCGTTGCCGATGATCCGCCTCGCATCCCTTGATCCCATGCTGCTCGGTACGCTGCTGTGTAGTGCGCGCTGCCTCAGCACCTCGTTTCCACAAACAATCACATCCTGAGATTCCCCCCGCTCTGGCCAAGGACCCCCAGCCCAACAAATGAACTCAAGTCGAAGCTAAAGGCATGACCCGTCTTAGCGCAACTCTAATCACCCGTCCTCAGCCCTTCAGTGGAAAACTGATTCACGTGGAAACGCTGGCCAGAAAGAGAGCCACCGCGTATCCCTAGCTCCATCGGAAAATTATCTCTCTGCCAGGTAAGCCCTAAAGCTGCACCGGCGTTCCACCCCTATCGGCTACCGCTCCATTAAAACCCCGCCACAGCATCATGCACATGACCGAGAGCATGCCGCCTGTCACCCGAGAGGAATCGCCAGCCCATGGTCGTACAGGCCATGCATAGCGCCCGTCTTGCCCCATCGCGCCCTCCATCGCCGCCATCTCCCGCAGGGCATCTCCTACCCGATCTCAACCGAGCCGTCATATGCGTCCGTTGCCACTCGTGGTGTAGACGAACATCCCCTCACCCCACGCCCCCGCCAGCTGCGCACGAGAGCCGGCGAGGCCCCCCTCTATCGTAGATCTCCAGCCAAGCCGCCACAAACCCCTCCCTACAGACGTCCCGCATCGCATCGAAGGTTCCTTCACCAGGTCCCCCCTCCAATCCATCCAGTAAAGGGGCCAAAACCTTACCGCATGCCCGCTACGGTGTAAGTGAGCCAGCTGATGTCAACCGCCCCGCCACGACCACCAGCCGGCCAATCACCAAGACGTCTACGCTCGCAGACTCCTCTCCCTCCAGACCTTGGAGGAAGCCCGCCACTACAAATCTGCTGATCATTTTCGCCCACCTCCGTCCCATGCCGTCTAACTGGCATCTACGTGCAAGGCCTTTCTTATTCGCTGGTTCGTGCCCTGCGCGGACCATATTCCAACACTCGCTGTATGTCGCCGGAAACCGTCGAGGCCATGCTCTCAACTAATTAATGTACATCTGATCTAATCTTAATTCGCTCTCTCGTCTTCCTCTCTCATACTGTCACACTTTAGAACGCCATTCTCCATCTCTCTTTTCTCATCTCTCCGTGTGCGCTTCTGCACCTTCCACGTATCCTCCTGCACCAACCTCATTCAAGCGCCTCACTACTTCTTATTTCTCAATAAACCTCCGCCACCTGGCCTGCTCCGTTGCAGCCCTCAGCCTTCCGACCAGGCCACTCCCAGTCACAGCACGTGTTATCTTCCCCCGGTCGGGCCGCTCTTCACCGTACAATCCCTCAAGCCTTCGGGGCTGAGTCACCGCCCTCAGCCCCACAGATGCCATGGCGCTCCAGTCGGCGCTGACCAGCTAATCATCTTGCCCGCTGATTCAGCCCGCAACCACCGTTTGACCTGAACCCGAATACAACCCTATGCCCCCTCGCACAATTCTGCCTCACTACTCCTGACCACTTACTGCTGGTCGGTGCTCACGCACGCTTTTTCCAGGTAGCTCTGCAGATCCCTGGGATCCCCCAACCAGCCGTCTCCGGGCGCGGTGCCTCGAACCCCATCCGCCGATCTGCAACCCCGGCGACGCTCGGAGTCGCAAGATCGTCCGTCATCATCCCGCTGTGGCCTCACAGAGTTCCAGGCCCATCACCGCTTGAGCAGCGCCAACGTCCATAAAGAACCCATCCCGGTTCACCCAAGAGCAGCGGCAAATCATAACCGGACTAAAAAGCTCGCCTGAGCCATCAACCATCCGCCTCCTGGAAATGCCACACCCGGGGCAGAACCGGTGCCGGCAGCCAACGCGCTCGCCCGTAATCCGTTCCCATGATCCTTGTGAACCAGGGAATCGGCCGCCTCGGATAGCCCCCAGTAGCGGTCCACCACCCTTATCGAGCTTGCTCGCAGTACCATTCTCCCCCGACCCGTCTCTCTCGTCCTTCCTGTTCTAGCAGAAGCTCTCTGCAGCTAAACTTCGACGCCCGGCTTCCCCAGACCAACTGTCGAACACCGGGTGCCGCCCCGAGCCATTGCCTCCCAACAGGCCGTCGGCCGCCCAGGCTCATTCTGTCCCCCACACTCTCAGCTCCTCTCGACCACCTCCGAGCACAGCCCACCCGCCTTGCCGAAGTTTCGCCGCCTGCGCCCACCCCACCACTCAGCCCCCACCAGCTGCGCCCGGCCAGCTCCACTCCCGGCACCCACTGCTCAAACAGTCCGCCGGCAAACTATGCAACCAAAAGTTCCTGGTCAGCCACTCCTAATCGCGCCCGCTCAGCGGCAAAGCGCAGCTCCTGCCGCGTCCAGCGACCTCCTCGCCCAGCGCTAACGCCCGACCAGCCATAGCCTTCTGGCCGCCACGCTGGTGATCAGGCGCGCTTCCGGCCCCAGCTCCGCCCTGATCGACCAGGCTCATTCCCCCCCACCATTCCGCCGCGTGTCACAGGCAGTCGCCACGGCCTTCCTGAGCAAACCTCTAACTCAGTGTCGTGTTCCCCTATGCTGGTACACTTCGCTTCCCCGCTACCTCGAAGCGCGCAACAGCGCCGAACCCGCCCCAGGCGAGCCTGTGTTGTGTGCCAGCAGCCGTGGGAAGGCGTCATCGGGCGATCTCAAGGCGCCAGTTCGGTGCCCCAGTAGTAGCAACGTCACCATCCGCCGACGCTGCTTATGTATGCCAGGCCCTGAGCAGCCTCCGTTGTCAGCGAACCGGCTAGCGAGTTCTCATCAGCCATCTACTTATACACGCTGCCTTTTAAACCGATATATCCCCTAGCTCCACCCTTTGCCCCTATACATCTAGCCCCTGCGGCTGCCGCTCAGCGTCGACCAGCCAAGCAGCCTTCCGGCCCCCCGACAGGCCTGCGCCCCGACCTTTCTCC
>Ga0163217_1051559_pt1 | contig 14867 bp, 23 predicted proteins | sample SynspAceP_FD_185933 | JGI IMG/M metagenome (GOLD analysis project Ga0163217, IMG submission 185933) | Saline lake microbial communities from Ace Lake in Antarctica - Synechococcus sp. Ace-P (PacBio error correction) | ecosystem: Environmental > Aquatic > Non-marine Saline and Alkaline > Saline ... | reverse complement strand
CCTATCGATCGGCGGGGATGCGAAAAACGCCCGCCGATCGATAGTTGAGGTGAACGCGCGCCGGCGCGGCAAGCACTCGGTCGGGTTTCGCGAGTGGCTGCGTGACCGGTTGTACCCCCGTGCCGAGGCCGTGGTCGTTTGAGCGAGGGAAGTCGCCACGACGCTGCGTTCGCGGATGAACTCAGGCGGGTAGTGATCCCTCCGCCGTCGAATCCAACCGCCGCAGGGATTACCATGCGCTGCACCGGAGCGGGGCGACGGGTGACCCACCGATTCGATTGATCGCGATCGGACTGCGTCGAACCGGAGAAAGGGTTTCGATCGGTTGCTCGGTGCGCTGGGCGTCTGAACGACTCGGCCATAATGACTCGGCCAATAACGATCGGGGGATCACGGTTCCGGTGGCGATGCCCCGCCGGCGATGAAGCTGCTCGGTGACGGCAGTGGGCTGGCGGGGTTTAAAATTCGTCGCTCGGAAGCATCAGATGGAGTCCCAATCGAGTTTTTGCGGCGTGGGATGGTTCCGTCTGGCCGCATCTCGCCGAAGCGGATGTTTTTGTTTTCCGAGTTTCTACCGAGGGGTTTCCCTTCGGCGATGTTTGGAGGCGATGGCGGGGACGAGGGGATAGCGGTTCGTCGCGTGTTGACGCGGGCGCGGCGTGGCGGGCGGCGATCCGGCACGGGAGAACGGATGGATGGTCGAAAACGCTTTTAACCCTGGTAGAGGTTTGCGGGTCGTTTGCCAAAATGAAGAATTGCTCCAAGGAATTTTCGCAATCCGGCACCCCAGGTGGTTGACCGGTTCGGGCTGGGCATGCCATGGGTCGATGCCTACAACGGGTGCCGGCCAGGCCGCTGGGAAAACGGTTCCTTATCCCCCACGGACCGAAGAGTTGTGACACAATGCGGCAGAACAGTGTGTCCGTGCGACACGACGGCCACCCAGCAGTTGGTGATCGATGGCGATTCTGAAAACGGAACATGATCGACGAAAAATCCCGCCGACGAGAGTGCCGATCGTCGAGAGTTCGATCGACAAGAATTTCGACGCCGAGCATTTCCTGTCGGCAACACTGGTCCAGCAAACCGGTGATGCTGCGGGAACAGTCCCGTCGGCGATTTGATTGGACTTCCCTCGGGCATTGTTCATGACATAAGTAACTCGAGTGCCGTGGTCGTCCATGCCGCGCCTTGGGTCCGGTGGCTGAAATGACGTTCCTACAAGGGCGTTGTTGTTTTTGCGGAACTATGTCGATGGTGTCGTTTACACGGACCGGAAACGCGAGGCCACCGACGGCCCCAAGTACGTCGGTTTTCCGATGTCACGTTTGCGATCCACGACGGCTCGCAGCCTTACCGGCATTTCGCAACGACTACGATTGTGTGATCGCCTGCCGGGGGACGAACGAACGAATGGAACGACATTCGTGCCGATTTGCGAACGTCGCGTCGGTCCTCGCCGAAAAACGGCGGCAAGGTTTCACCGCGGATTCCCAAAGACCGAGTCGCATGAGTTTGTGGCCCGATGCTCGAAACGGCGCTGATCGGCAACGAGGACCAAACGGATGTGGTTTGCGGCCAACTCGCTCGGCGCTGCGGATGGACGATGATTTATGTGCGAGGGCAGGTAGTTTCCTGTCGCACATCAAGAAAGCAACCACGAGCGCCCTGTTCACCATACGGGCAGTCCTCGAGTGGGGCGGACAACGGATCATATCAAATTTTGATTCAAACTCGAATCACTACCGATTTCGTCAACAACAACGACATCGTCACGCGTGCGCCCGCCGGCGTGGATGGGGGAGGTTTATTAATTTTCCGTTTTTTCCCATTCTGGGACGAGGTCTACAATTGTCGCAACGGAACATCCGGTCACCTCAAATACTTGAGTGTGTAAACGCCGGGAAACCGTTTGGCATGGTTCTTCACGGAGATTGCGATCGGTTACCGCCCGTCGGATCATTTTTCGATTCACCCGTTACACCGATACCTCGGCCCGATTCTCGAAGCGGCCACGTCCGCTAGGCAGCGGAACTGCGGACAGGGCGAGCTCCTGGACCGCAACCGACTGATCGCTGAACGCCCCCCAACTATCTTTCCTCCTCAACGGCATTCGTAAATGAGTTCCCGAAATCTCCCCCAATCCGTCCGCAGACTGGGTCTCCCCAGTGTCCGACGCCGATGACTCGGTCGTCACGATCGATGGCGTCGAGCTGAAAATATGGCGCCCCTTAACGTTGTTCGCCCGGCGAATTGGGATCGGCAAGGCGAGATCCTCAAGCAATTACTCGCGTGCTGGATCACGTCGACGAGACCGATCTTGCCCTACGACCGCGCCTCTCGGCTTGCCGGCGGGGCAAAACCCAGCTCGCGATCGCGGCGGCGAAAACAACAGAAGGCCAAACCGCTTGTTTATTTATCAGGTACCCCGACACGCCGTCCCGAGGATTTGATTAATCACGCGCCGTTGTCAGCACGGGAAGGTGCGAGATTTCGTATCACGCCTCACCGTTGTTAGTTGCGTTTGGATTCGCGGCGGCGTCTGCGTGCTCGACGAGGGCCAACCGGATGAACGAAAAAATCTTGGGGCCTCGTGGCGCCGTTGCTGGACAACCGCCGTTACGTCGAGTACGAATCGTCGCCAGGCATCACGGATCCCGCCTCGCCCGATTTTCCGGGCCGCGGTGACGATGACCAAGACGAATCGACGTTCGAGGATCCTCCGATTATATTCTCAGTCGGTTGCAACCAACGCTTGGCAAGTCGGGTTCCCGAACAAGCAAGACGAGATGGCGTTCTGCACAGTATTCACCTGACCATTTGCCGAACCGGAAAATGTTGGCCATGCGGTCGAGTTCTTGCCAAGGATTCGCACGACATGAAACTGATTTTGCGTCCGCGTGACGTTTGAACTTATTGCGTTTCGCGATTCAACGCAATGGCCAGGACCCGACCATCCGTCTCGCACGACGGGACGCCTGCAAGAGGCTCTTAGAAAAAATGCCTGGGGCGAGGACGCCGTCGATTTGGAGTCGCTCGCCGAACGCCGGCAACGCCACCCTCGGAGGCGACGCACGCCTGCCGCTCGGCTTAGCGATCTTGTCTGCGATCCCGACGACCCGTTGCACCCGGATTTTCGCGACTGACGGACGACGGATGATGATTTCTAAGTCCTCGCAGATGACGAGAGACAGAAGCACTATTTGCAAGTGTAACAGAAAAGTCCGGTTCCCAATTCGTGAAGAAATAATTGCCGTTGGCGACGACACGGATGCGGCCAAGCGTTTGGTCACTTGCCGTTCAGGTTGCTTTGAATCGACCTCGCTCGCGGTAGGATTCGCTCGTTGCTTCGCCATTGCACCTCACCACGTTCCCCCGGGGACGATCAAATTCCGTCCCGCATAAGTGATGGAACCTTTTGCCGATCACAGCGATCCTGCCAAAGGATGTCGCCTCTGACTTCCAATCAACGGCACATGAGTTACGCTGTGGTGTCCGTAAATGAAATCCGTCGACAGGACGAATCCGCCGTGATGGTTATTTCAAAACTTTTGTTGACGAAGAATTTTTCATTCAACGTCCAGTTTTTTTCCTTTGCCCGAAATGTTGGCTTGCCACCGCTGTTCCGTAACCACTCGCCTGCAACACGCGTTTTTTCAAAACAAATCGGGTCGAACAATGGCCGTTTGATTTGCGGGAGCATCGTAGTTGTGCCAGAGCGGCTGCCCGTGTTGGCATCGAAGCCAACACGCCGCACGAAGGAAACGAGTATTTGACGCACATTTGAGATTTCGGCAAACGATCGGGGAAGAGTATCCGGCCGTTGTGTAGGCTTTCGCGGACTGGTCACCGCGCTCAGTTCTGCCAGCGGCCCCTTGGCCAACATCGGTGTGCCATTGATTTTGCGAAGTGCGAGCAGGTGGATCTAGTGCCACCGGGAGTGCAGATCAATTTGTCGGGCGCGTCGATCAAGTGGTGATGGCGCAATAAGCCCATTCGCGTGACGACCGCCGAACTGCTTGAGGTTCTTTTTGCCAACGGGACTCCCCCACGACCTCGAACAAGGATTCGGCACAAAACAAAGTACCATCGCTCCCATCGCATAACGGCGTCCCGTCGATTGCCGGCGTGCCGCGCTGGTCCTGGATAACCGACCCCAGCTGTTCTTGTCCCAGGGGAGCCGACCAGACCATTTTCCTCATCAAGGATTAGGCAATGAAGTTGTTCGGTGTGCCAGAGGTACCCCAGGAAGATAGACCCGTCTCCGGCGACCGACGGTGTCGAATAACCCTCACCCAATCCGGTTGTGCTCCACTCCAGGCGCGGGCTTCGCTAGGCCCACTGATCAGCCAGGCCCGGTTTCGATGCTGACTCCATCACGGCGTTTCGACCACGCCATTGAGGCCAACCCGATTTCGGGAAGCTAGGGCGTTGTGCTCGGGAGCCTGGTTTGACGCCATGAGGCTGGCGACGTACTTCTGGTCGGCATCGCTGGAGCCCTTTGATCTTGAAGACGACAAGCTTTATCGTTGTCCTCTCGCTGCAATGGACTGCCGTGTCATTCTGGTTGACTATGTTTCAAACGGGTTCCCGATTTCGGTTCGTCCGATGGTGTCAGAATCGGGAAAGCTTTCATCGCGCCAAACGTGGAAGAACGCATGAGAAAAGCCACAAGAACTAAGAAAAAAGCGAGTGCTGTTTGCACGATGCTTTTTTTGGGATCTTGCAAACGAGTGGTCCCCATTTTGTTTTCTCTTAATTTCATTCTAATCGTCTCTTGCGAGATCGGACTGTTGACGTCTCTGCTAGTTTCACCGGCTCGCTTTTGCAAGAACGATTTCGTTTAATATAGAAAAGCAGGGCGTCGTTTACAAGTTTATTCCTTTACACGGGTGCAGATTGATCGTTCACTCAATCAAAAGAATGGCCTCACCAACTTGATTGGCTCTCACCCGTTCTTTGATTTTGTTCTCAAGGCACCTCGAGCGAACGACACCCCCCCTTCAAATGGAATGTCTGGTTGCTGGTGTTTTCGGGCCCCCTGTTCCAGTCCCCGAACAAGTGACAAATCCAGGCAGTGATCAGGTTGAATGCTAGTTGTCAGGCTGCCATGACAACGCGACGATCCTTCGTCTTTCGTAGGCCACTCGTGGTCGACATCGAACCCGTAACTGCTGATCATGGACTGTGATCCCCGTTGCTCGTTTTTTTTTGTTCGCGTCCAGTTTGTCGTTTGAGATTGCGATCGGGCTACCGTTGGAACGTCGTTTCACTCCGCTTGGAATCGAGCAGCGTAGGGCGGATGAAGGAGGTCTTGCATCGCCGACCGCCATCGGCGGAAACGGTTCGCACCAATCGATGGTTCCATCCAGGGGATGCCGGGACCGGCGGTGAGCGGCTTGCTCCGGCCTACACTTTGCTACGGAGTTGGCCGATCAAACTTTGCGGCCGCTGCTCCTGCTAAGGTCGTGCTTCGCGACCCGTGCATGTTTGGCCTCGAGTCTTCTAGCGTCGGGGTCGGTTGTTGCTGCGGACCGCTGCCGCCGGAACGCACCAGTGAGATGCCGCCACTCCTGGCTCAACCAATCGTTGGCGGCTTTTTGTTACCGCCGAGCGTTGGGTGTGGATCAGGGGCGGTTCGCAAGGGACTTGCTCACCGTCGCCCTTTTTTCGGGGTTCAAGTATCGTGGCAAGCCCCGCGACGTAGCCTTCGGCGTTACGACGGCCGCGGGCCACGAGCGTAGCCTCGGTATTGCCAATGGGCCGACCTTGTGATCGTGAGCAGCAGGTCGCGAAACAGCGCGAGTGCAGTTCTTCACGTCATCGAGCGGCCCGTAGACCAAAACATGTCCGATTTCTTTTTTCGAGGAGTAGTACCAGTGGCCGTCATTGGAAAGATCTCGTTGGACTAAGTATCGGCCAATGATTTTTCCCAGCTACACGCCCGCCGCCGTTCACCGGAACAGGCATGCGGGTGAATCGCATGGTTGTCGACGTTGTTCGTCCTCCGCTGATTGTCGTCCGCGACAGATTGTGCCGCCGCAATTCGGTTTGCATCATCGGCAGGGCGTTGCGTTTTTTCACCCTCGGTGCTGCCCGAGTTACTCGCCCGGCTGTTCGAGCGCACGCAGGCGTTTGGCATCAACCTTGTCGAATTCCTTTTGAAGTTGTTCGTTCTCCCTGCTTCGCTGCGACGGAATGTGCGCGACACTACCGGCACTCGGTTTTCGTTCTCAATTGTCGGTCGTTTCAATAGCTAAGCACCTGGAAAATTATCGTCGCTCGGGTTTCCAGGTTGTCGTAGATGGTCGAGTCGACGACGCAGCAGAAATGCCCACACTCGATAAACTGGTTTGCGTGTCTTGAGGGCTCACGATTCAGGGCGGCCTTGGGGGAGGCGATCGGGTTCAAAATCAGCGAGTTTTGCGTTTCACGTAACAACCAACCGAGCGACTCGAGTAATCGCCCGCGACCGAGTTTAAACGCCGTTGCGGGGCGTCATTTTGCGGAAAGTTCACGAGGTTGGGTTCGTAGATGTTCTCGTTAGCTCGAATCCGGTCCGATCCGCGGGATCGCGCGGGTCACGCAGTCCCGCGTGCCGGACCGTAACCGGCTCGCCGCCCGTTCCGCCCGTCGTCCCAATGAATTTCCATGTTTGCGTTTCCGTAAATCCTAAGCCGTGATCGAACTACGGCGAGATCTACGGCCCTGACTCGTTTTGTCCAAGGTTTTGAGTTTGAGCGTTTTGCCAATGGCATTGCAGATTTCACGCCGGGCACGTCCGCAAACGTCGGATCGGCGCACCACTAGCCCGACCCGTATCGGGCAACGGCTATTCTTCCGCTGCGTTTCTTCACCCTTTTCCACCGATTTGCATTCCTCATTGTCATGTTGCGAATCCCGAGCCGTCGTTACGGTCTTAGGCCTTGGGGGAGACCACGCGGGTGTTCTCGCTCAAAGAACATGGTCATCGAGCGCGTTTCGGCGATCTCGTCCACCGACCTGATTGATTGGGCACGCATACGGAGAGCCCCTGCGATACCCCCGATTTCGCCGTCGAGGAGGCCGAAAAAGATTTCAACGGTGGCCAGGCGACGCGGGGCTGCTTGATTTGTAGGCAGCGGCGTCGGGCGTAGTGTCGCGGCGAACAAAATTCACGGGCATCCGAGCCGCGATTTGCCCACGGACCACTTACTCGGCACCACCAAGGCGTCGAGCACGACGACGATTGAACATTCTGTGCATCGTCGGGCAGGATCACGCAGCGAACTGGCCTCGAGATCATTCGGTTCGTCTTAGCGGCCCGCTACACTCGATATACCCACCCGGCGATTGCAAAAAATCTCTCGCCCCTCGAGAGGATAGGCCGCTGCGCCTAACGCCAGCGATCGCACGACGACTCGAATTTTGCACGCTAACGCATAAAAAGATTTTTTCATTTCGATTCCCTGAAAACTTATCCCACCTCATGGACCCCATATCCGCGCCCCGCCGCGGTGAAATCACCCCCGAAATTGGAATTCGTTTGCGCAAACGTGAGTGTCTGGCGCGGTGCGAGAGTTAATTTCCGTGACAAGTCGGCTGCGGGAACGCATGGTTTCATTCCTGCCAACAAAAGTTCCACGACCGCCGGCGCGCCGTCGGAACCGATGTTGCATCGGGCATCGCGCGAATGTGCTCGAAAAATCAACGCCACATCGGCAACCAGTGCCGTCACCAGCAACGTCGGTGAGGAAACTCGAAAAAAACTCCCACCGCCGGTGCGCACACTCCTGTGACGCCGGACACGGTGATGGATTTGTCGACCGGCCAAGGACATCGACAAACATTCGCCGCCAAAATCATCTAAGAGCCCGTGCGAATCGGCCACGGTGCGATCTTATCAAATGCTCGAAGAACTCGGCCAGACATCGAGGACATGACGGTTAGCCCAGCATTTCCGCGACATGGTCGAGCATCAAGCCAAACAGGGCGTCGGACTACATGACGATCCACGTTCGTGCGGTCAAACTCGAGCACTGCACATTGACCGTCAACGCGTCACGCATCGCTCAGCCGCGGTGGAATCGTTGATCGGCCAAAATGGATGATGGGTTCCACAACAAAACAGAACCCGTTGCTCGAGCGTTCGATGACCTGTTTGCGATATCATTGCGTGAGTTACGACGTTCACGTGGTCACTCGGCGCGTGGACTGGCGTCCGCAGTATCGCCGGACGCGTCCGACGCCGCCCAGTTCGCCGAGAGCTGCGGTACGGTGCTCGGCGACTGCACTCGCCGCCCGGATTGGGAAAAAGGCACGCAAGGTCATGGTCGTAAGGTCCGGGCCACATCCCGCTCGACCAAAATCCAAATGAACCTAACGTCAATGAAATTGTGACGGCGCACCCGATTCTACGGTCCTCGGCCACTCGTGAGCGACACGCGCGGGATACGATCACATCACGAGCTGCATTCGGGGCCGCCAACGCGGGTATGCACGGCGCTTGCCCATGTTGTGCTATGTCACCCCGGAAAGAGCACCTCGGATGCCCAACGAAGAAGACGTCAAGCAAGGGCGTGATCGCGTACAAGATTGCGGGGCCCACGCCGCCGAACGTCGATAAACGCGCCGGTGCGCAAAAGACCGCCGACGGACGCCCTTTCTCGTGCCCGATGTTTCGCTTCGATTGGAAAGAACAATTCCGGCCCTTTCGCTCGACCGGAAACGGCCCAGCGATACCACCGACGAAAACTTTGCGCAGGGACACGTTCAAGAGTGCGCATTTCTGTAGGATGTTAGTGGCCGAAGTACTTGCTCGATTGAAGATCACCGCCCAAGAGATTCGCGAGATGCGCCAAGGTCCAAACAGCTCGTCGAACCCCCACGAGCTGAACTTCGCAGGCGAGCTAAGTTGATTGTGATGGACAATTGTCTCAAGGGTCCCCCAGGCGCCAGGTCGCGGCTCCCAAACCGTGAAATCGAGTTCGTTCGGCGTAAAGGAACCCGTCCCAAAAAACCAAGGCTCCGCTTTTTTCGGGCAACCGCGTGCCATGGCCAATGTTACGCTTGCCGTCGCGCCGAGGCGAGGCCCGCTCGCGTTCGGAACATCTTGCTTATCGCAAATCGGAAGTGATTCCGAGAGGTTCCTACTCAAGTTCCGCGAATCCAGCCACGATCGTGACCGGCCCGTCGTTGATCAGCGAGACGAGCCATGTCAGGCGGCGGAAATTCCGCGAGCGACCGGATTTCAAGACCTGCGAGATGTGAGGCCGCAAACCGTCGTTTAAGGTGCTTTTGGCCGTGGCCGACGGGGCGTCGTCGAGAACGAGCGGACGACGCCCTTTTGCGACAAATTCGCTTAATAAAGTGAAACTGGCTAATCGCGAAGCACGCCGTCCGTGCGCCGGTATCGAGAACGCTGCGATTCACTTTGCCTCGGCTGGTCGGGAAAAAATACGCAGCGGTTCCGCGTCTTGTCGCCAGGCAAACGCCCGTGGGCCTCGTTGTCGCGGTGCAGCCGATTCCGATCAACGCGACCAATTCCGTGAGGAATCTTCACGACGATTTCGCCTTTAACACGAAGTCGGGCGCGTTAAACTTGCGTTGCAGGAATAACTTTCACGGGGAAGTCTCGCTAAGATGAGAGTCGAGAAATGAATACTGCTTTGTTATCTGTCACGTTTCGTCTGAATCGTATTGGCCGTATCTTGTTCACTTGCCACACTGCCACACGCCGTACCGAGGTCGAGGACGAGTTCACCGGCCAATCGCGGGAATGCGTGGTGTTGTGCTGCGAGATCGAGTTACCGATTTCGCCCCGGGTGGCTTCCTCGGCGACGCCGGCGGGGAAAACGCGCCGGACGGATTCCTGCAAGGAAGAAACGCTCGGGTGGCTTGAGATCGCCGCCGCGGTCGTGATCCTGATGTTTGTCGAAGATGCCTCCAGATCAATCAGCCAATCGCCCGCATCGGCGGATCGACGGCCGCGAAATGTGCGTCAAGCCGCGGCTCGGGATTCGCCAGCGATCAACAACCTCGGAGAAAGATCGCGCCAAGGGCCCTCAAAACGCCTATGCCGAGGACCACGGTGCCTATTCCCGCTCCGCGCGCTGTCAGCAAATCGGGCAGACCGCCTCTTGTCGTGGCGAGTGCTGTTGCTGCCCTATTCCGGTGAAGAGGAGTTTGTACGATCGGTTCGACCTAAACCGCGGCAGGGGATGCCGGGCAAAATCAATCGTATTCAACCTTACACGGAGATGCCCTCGGTGTACCCGTCACCCCGATTCCCAAGCTGGTCCACCGGAGACGGCATACCACCTCGTATCGGGGCCGGGACGTTTTCCCACGCACCGGTCGCTCAGCCCGAAACAGGTGATCGACGGTTCGGGACCAAAACGATCCTCGTCGTCGTAAGCACGCCGTCGAGCATCTGGACGAACCCATGGGACGCATTGGACCTCGCCTCCACCCGGTTGCACGATTCAACGGAGTCAGTAACGGCAAGGAACTTCGCGCCTCACCGAGGGCGGCATGCAGGTGCTGGTTCACCGTTGACGACGTAGGGCACTTTCTACCCGACACCACCGCCGCAAATGACCGTCAAAACGGCCCCACTCGGCCACCCCGAAGGCGGAGAACCGCTGCCCGACGACGATGTTGGATTGACCAAAAGGACGTCAGCCTTTCCAGGGACTACATGGCTAAACACGAACTCTTAGCCTAGAACAGCGAACGTAAATTTCGACAATTCCTCAGCATTCCCCGACCAACCGAGAAATCGAAAACAATGTGGCGAGTCACTAAGAACGAGCGAGTTTTTGATTCGTCAATCGGTATTTTCTTGCCTCGGTTGGACAAGAAGGCGGACGGTATTTCTTGGAGATCCACCATGCCGCCTCGCGGTCGTTCCCCAAGCCGCCAAGCTGACCTTGAAAGTGCCGGGATACCTTTTCACGGTCTGGAGTTCTGCTGAAATATTTCTTGCGATGTGCTTAGCCAAGGTCGTTCAGTGAACTGAAAAACGAATTCCGAACTAAATGTTAACATCCAATCACAGTGGGAGCGAGATGGAATCGAGACCGATCAGTTGTCCTCTTCGGGTTCGCATTTTCTCACGTCGGCTGTACGTGCTCACCCACCTGCGATCGCATCGGATTGTTCCTCGCTCGCGTCGGTTTGAATCGCTGCCGCTCGTTCCTGCTTCGCCCTCGGCGATCGCGGGTCGTCGTTGGTTTCCGGCCGTGACCGTTATGGATTGGTCAACCGCATCCCCCGCGACCGCTGTGTATTTGGGTCTGGGGATGGACTCGCTCTCGCCTCCGCAGCGTTGTCCGGGGCGGTTCTGAACGCGGAGGACTCGGCGATCGGGCTCGTTGGTCTATGTTCTCGCAGAAAAAGTCCGCGATGTTTGAAACACAGTCTACCTGCGATCTGATGAACCGACACGTTCCGGCAGACCGAGTCCAAACGTCCCTACACGCTCGTTGTCGCGGGTTGTCCGTGGCCTGGGTCTGGTCGGTCTCGTGTTGACCTACCGGCGTATAGCGATCGGCAACGTTTCGATTGCTGCAAAAACTTTCGTCAACCCTTACTCGACCTCGCCGTTAACTGGGCTGCGTTTCTTTCTTGCCCCATCGAGTTCGACCCTGGAAAGACGAATCGAGCGAATTCGAACTGTCCCGCCGGCCGTCATTCTCGTTGCCACTTTCTCACGGTTATCGGACTTCACGTCACGGTGATGGTGATCATCAAAGCGGCGGTCCTGACGTTGATCGGTTTCCAGTTGGAAAGTTCAAGCGTGTCGCAGTACTGGAACGCAGACGATCCGCCATGATTGTGTACTTTCGCGATCTCTACGCGATCAGCGATGATTTGAATTTTGATCACCAAGGTTCTTTCGTGGCCGGGCCCGGTTGCTCGATCGATTCGGAATCGGTTGGTCGCCCTCTTGCGGGTTATCCATGCTGTAGCAATCGTCGGGGATGCGCACGCGAGTTCCCACGCAGCCCGCCGCTGCAATGATGGCGATGTTGACCAGTTTGCCGTGGAATGGATGTCGTACGTCGCTCGTTCCATTGACCCGGCACTGGCGTACCGCGTTCACACTCATGAGCAAACAGGTTCGCCGCCAATCGATCGTGATCATTCACCGGGATCGCCAAACCGCGTCTCCAAGTCATTCACCGCCCTGCTGCTGTTTCACTTTCATGATGCCCTGGAGTGGCTTCCAAATCACGGCACTTCTGGGGGGTACTGATTCTGCCATTGGTTGCTCGCCGCTTTCGCCGCGCGAATTCCGAATTTCACCGCAGCGTTTTCAGGAACCAATCAAGCACTTGGAAACAAACATCGTTGGATGACATTTCGATTAGGCGGACGAGGTGATTTGATGCGGCGAGGACAGTCACCCATGCGTCGGGACGACCGATCGATTTTCGCGTCATGCCGGTTGTAGTGGCAAACAGGACACCCGGCATACCGCCATGCAACGATATGGCCGATAGGACCGTTTGGGATACCACCATCTGATTACAGTCGCCCTAATCGTTATGCCTAATCAAAAACCCGAATCGATTCGTCGTTTTCCATCAACCACGGGCTTTCTCGTGGTCGATTGCCCCCGTTGTCGATTGCCTCGTTTGTCGGACTTGCCTCGGGGACAAACGACCTCTCTCTCGGAGAGGGCTGGACTGACGGTCATGGCGTCCGTGTCTGGTTAGGGGTTCTCCGCATGGTCGGGGACGGCCTGACGGCCACCCCCATTTTGACGTTGTCGCTCTCTATCCCATCGAACGATTGGGCCGCCGAATGACTGGGTCGATGAGAATTCGGACCGAGTCAGGCGGCTTCGATGGGCCCACGTTCCATGTGCGAAAAGTGTTCCTTTCACCGATTCGGCGGAAAGTACCCCTTCGGCGGTCCTGCAGGAACCGCTTCGTGGGGAAATCTCCAACGGCCAACCGCTGGATCTCTCAGACTTCAGATCGTCTGAGATCGATCCGGCAAATGGCGACGCAACGGCGCTGTGGTTTACCTGAACGCTCACCATGGGCGATCAACGACGAACGCACTCTGCTTGATCGGCCCGAATCGGCATCCTCAACAGAGCCAGACATGCACAAACATGGAAGTGTTTGTGCAACGTTACTTCGAAGGCGCATCGTGGCGTCGGGACGTCCCATCGTGTTTTTGCTCGACACGAATCGCTTGCGGCCAGTGGTTTGCCAGCCGGTCTATTTGCACAACGGACATCGCGATACGTCTAAGGAAGTGGCGAGGCAGCACACCAACACCAACACATCGCGGCGAATGGGATGGTTGCTCGTTGACAAACCATGGCACGCTGGCATCGAGAGCGAGTCCAGAACACCGAGTTCCATTAAGCCGGTTTCTTCTGTGAGGTCGCTCACCGCGTCAAACGGCACGGCCAAACGCCATCGCAACGCACCGAGGTCGCACCTTTGCGAGCAGGAGAGTTGGGGTCGATTCGAACGACTTGCGAAAAACCGCAGTTCAACCCGTTTCAATTCCAGTGGACACGAGAGGCAAGGTGGTGAGGGGACGCCACCGCAAGGTTTGCTTGGAATCGAAACCGGGCGGGCCTCAACGCTGCCATAGGCCACGATCGACACGGCACAGATCAGTCAGGGAAGAGACTGAGGCGACGTCGCGCCGCCAAAAAATTCCTCGCGTCGAGACTCAATGCAAAATTAACGAACCAGAGCAACGGGCTGTTCCGACATCACTGCCGATGCCGAGACAACTCAAAAAAGATCTCGACTCGTTTCAGGAGAACTCCGATCGCACATCGCGGAGCGTTGCACGTGGATTCATTTGCACGGCCGATGCCGAGCGTCTGCAATCGATTCGGTTCGGCGGACAGCATTTGATCGCGCAAACTGCCAACACGCACATCCAAGTTGGCACGACGACCTTCGTCGATTGCAAGGGATTGCGAGGCAAGACCGAGGCGCATCCATCCGACCCAAGCGAGGATTGCCGATTCGCTGCATCGAGCCCTCGAAAAACCATCACATGCGAGCGATTGAGCCACGCGAAGCATGGCGATGCCCGTGGCAGGGAAAACCGACCCGGGCAAACACTCGCGGACTGCGTGGCAACTTCCGGCATCGTTCATGATCTCGAGCCGTGCCCGTTGATGGGGTGGCCACTTCTACGAGACCCGAAATGCGATTTTTGGAAAATCGGGCCACCCTTGGTTTACGCGGTTCGCCGCGGCGCAAGGCGGACGGCCCTGCGAAACCGTTGCCTCGATCCCGTTGAAAACGTTTTCATCGGTTCGGCAGGGATCGACGAGAATCGATCGCGCTCGCCGTCACTGCTGCTGACATGGCGCTGTGACCCCGAAGCGAGCGAAATGTTCCAACCTCGAAAACGCACTGGAGGAATTCGAAATCATGCTCGAAGCCGCAGTCGACGCACACGCTTTGGGTCGGCGGGCTGGGCAAACGGGACACCGTGCCAACGTCGAGTTGCCGTTTCTTTGGACGTCGTTTTGAATTGTCGCGAACCGTTGGGCACAGGACCACGGCGGTAAAAAATTTCCTCCAGAGATTGGGGGGCGACCGTGATCGTGGAACACGCACCGGACGAGGGATTCTTTGGTTGACGCAGCGTTTCAAAAACAATTTTCAACACAGCGTCAACGAGTCGGACTCTTTTCTCGAATTCAGGTGGAAACCAACCATGGCGTTCAGCAGCGTCTGGACCTCGTCGACCGACTTTCCGGTTCACCTTCGGCTTCGGGCACCTTGACCCCGTTCGAGTTCGATCTGTTGGAATCAGACCTTCGCCGAAATTGGATTCCAGATTGCCCCCTTCACCTTGGGGACAAGCCACCCACCACATACGCGGCCGATGGCAGA
>Ga0163217_1046288_pt1 | contig 14868 bp, 16 predicted proteins | sample SynspAceP_FD_185933 | JGI IMG/M metagenome (GOLD analysis project Ga0163217, IMG submission 185933) | Saline lake microbial communities from Ace Lake in Antarctica - Synechococcus sp. Ace-P (PacBio error correction) | ecosystem: Environmental > Aquatic > Non-marine Saline and Alkaline > Saline ... | reverse complement strand
TTCTCTTCGATCTTTCCAGCGCCAACAGGGAACCAGATCATCAGCATTTTGGTCATAGAACTCAGTTCCTCGAAAACAGGCCGGTCTGCGAGACCGGAAACGATTGCGACAGTGCTGCGGCATATATGTCACCCAGCGGAACATTCTAAACGCTAAGTCGTCGTTTTGTAACCGCCAACGCGCTGTTCACCCGCCCGCAGCCGATTCATGACTGGGCCTGCCCTGTGCGGATAAGACAAATCATGGATCTACCGCTCTGCGTCTATCATGAGGACTAAGCTTCGCCTTCCCTGTGCCCACCGCTTCCCGTATGGACAGTTCGTGCGCCTGCATGGACCACTTGCGGGCCTCTGGCGTATTGGCACGAACGGCAATCTGCACCAGCCCAACGTTCTTCTTGCCCCGGACGATATCCTCGCCCTGGCGCCATGACCCGGACTATGTAAGCCGGTTGTTCACGATGCACTCTGGCCACCCAGGAACTGGCGCCGCATGGCCTGCCCTGGAGCGAAGCATGGTACGCGCACCACTCCGCGCCGTGGGGGGCTCGCTGTTGACGCTAACTGCGCTTAAAGCACGGCCTGGCCTGCCATCTTGGGCCGGGTGGCACCCACCATGCCCATTACGGATTTGCCTCCGGCTTTGCGTGTTCAATTGATCTGGCCATTATCAGCCGCTACCTGCTGGCAGCGGCCAGGTGCAAAGCGTATTTCGATTTTTCGATTGTGAATGCTGCATCAGGGCGATTGGCACCGCGCGCATTCTGGAGCACCGATGCCGATGCCATTAGCGTGTCGCCTGCACTGTGAAAAACAATTTCCCGGCGCGCAAGGCGCAGAGCCGATTGGGACATACCGCTACCCCGCATTCTTGATGACGACGGCTATCTGAACATTCGTCGAACGACGTGCTGGAACTACCTTGTTACCGCTCTTATCACCTGGACCTTGTGCTTCTACGACGCACGGCGTGGACGTGGCACCAGCAGGGATGCGCTGGCTACCTGAAACCTGACGACCAGGGCATGCCCGGCGTGCATCGGCAGGTGATCGACCACTGGCCTGGCCCAAGACATTACCTGTGTGTGCGGTGATCGGCGGCGGATGACAAGATCGCGAAGCACTGGCGCGGCGGCATGGGCATCCTTGCACCACAGGGCTCAGCAGATTTGCGGCGAGCGGGTTTGGTTAAACTGCCCGGCCAGTTCATCTTACCCAGCGGTTACCCATGCCCTCGCCCTCAATTCAACAGCATCGCTGTTATCGAGCTGGCCCGGGCCGGCCTGATGGCCGCGGAAAACCCTGGCGGCGGCCGGGTTTGCTGTAGATGCTACGATGCCATGCCCTCGGTAGGCGCAAGTTTCTGTTGCCGGCGTGGGCGCCATGGAATATCACCACTCCGAGCAATCCCACTGACTTTATCAGCCGCTATCGCGAGGCCAGCCCCTGGGTCGCGCGAATGGCTGGCGCGTTCGGCGCAGATCAACTACGCGAGTGGGGATTCATGCGGGCTGGGTATCGAAACCTTTATCGGCTCATCCGGACGGTATTCCATCCCGACAGAAGGGCCGCACCGCTACTGCGCGCCTGGCTGCCGGGCGCCTGCGCGAACAGGGCGTCAGCCTGCATAAAACCGCCAATCGCTGGCGTGGTTGGGAGCCACAGCGGCATTGCCTGTTCGACACGCCACAGGGGGCCCGCGCACAAAAGCAACTGTGTCGGTCATCTCATGGCGCTGGAGCGCCAGTTGGGCGCGCCTGGCCTCAGACGGTCCTGGGTCAGTCTGTTGAGATCAGGGTGTGCAGGTGCGCGATCTGGCTGCCGGCGGAAACGGCGGCTTCCCCGTGAAAGTGAGCGCACATTCTGAGCCAGGGCGTTTTCGCCGGCCGACCGCTCAAAACAGAGTCATTGCCTCGGTGACGGCTGGCCGATGCACCCAGGAGGCCAAAAGGGTGAGTGCATCCTCACCCACGGATGGCCTGGCAGGGCCAAGCCTGATTTACCCTCTCTCGCGCCGGCTACGAGACAGTTTGCTTGCAGACCGGCCGCGCTCGACTGACAATGGAAATCTGCGCCGGACCGCCACGGAAGACAACTGCAGGCATTTTGCGCAAGCGCGCACAGGGCCAGACGGCTGGGCTCGGTATTTGCGCAAGCGTGCAGGCCTTGGACGGGTTGAAGCGTTCGCTTTGTTGCATTGAGGTGGTCTGGCAGCGGAAAACACTGGGCAGAGCCAGGCCGGCTGGCCGGCGGGCATTAAACATTGGCCTATCGACGGTTGACCGGCCTGCGGCCGCTGGATAGAACTATCAGCAGCGCGCGGCGTCCGCCATTTGCTTGCGCTGGGATCGGCTGACTGACTGCTGAAGGCGTTATGCCGGGGGTGTTTTGCGCGGGGGAGATGCTCGATTGGGAAGCGCCCACCGGCGGCTAACCTGCGACCGGCCTGTTTCGCCAGCGGCCGAACAGGCTGGGCTGGGCGCAATTGAGTATCATGAACTCTTATCCTGGCTAGCGTTGCGGCTTGACGCCTGAAAGTCTGCGGCCAGCAATCCAGCGCTCGAACAGGCCGGGAAACAGTTCCGCGCGAGCAAAACGGCTCCCAATTCCAGGTTCGACAGCACCAATCAGCTTCTTGCGTTTGACCGCCCCGCCGGTAAATATTCTCCGCCACATCGCTGGCGAAGGAGAACTTGAAGGGTGTGTTTGATATTCTGCTGTGTGATCGAGCCGTCCCCCACCAGGAGCGTTCTTGCGAATATCGGTGGCGGTTAATAAAAAAACCCGGGGCTTACCAGCATGACGTTGACGCCTGAGGGCGGGCACTTCCATGCGTTAAGGGTCTCGAACAGCCCATGCAGTGCATGGTTTACTGGCAATTGTAGGGGCACTGCGATAGAGCAAGGAAGCGAAGCTCGAACAACGAACTGAGTTCAGATTGATCTGCCCTGACGCTGAACGATGCTGGGCAGCGCCTGCTGGGTTTACAGTGCAAAGCGCCAAAATAGTTGAACCGCCATGATGCGCTGGAATACTGCAAGATCCGTCTCAGCGAAGCCCACTACGGTGGGTAATCCCGGCAATTGTTGATCAGTTTACATCGATTACCGCCAAAAAAAGGCTCCAGCACCTGACAGAGGGCCTGTTCACAGGCCTGGGGGTCGGGCACGGTCAAGCGATCGCCAGTACTTCGGGCGTTCAGCTTGTCCATCAGTTGCTGGCGAAAGCCAAAGGGTTCGTCCTAACGTCGAGAATCGCGATACGAGCGGCCGGACTGGGCAAAACGCAGTTGCCAAGGCGCGCCCGAATGCCGGCGCAACGCCGGTTAATGACTACTACTTTTCTGCTGAAAATGCGGCCTTCTGGGCCATGGCTTTCCCCACCCTGTTCTTTAACGCCCTGTATAGCCAACAAGGGTGAGGGAAAAAGCCGTTAGCTGGCAAAGGGCATCAGGGCGCAAGGCGCTTCACGCACCCAGGCAGCATCGACTAAACGGTAAATTCAGGCAGGTGTGCAGGGCGGCTGGGAGCGCCCCTGCCAGGAATTCGATCACGCGGGCCTGAGCGAAAACCCACCCAGTACGGCGGCGTTCGGGGGGCTGGTCGGCTATAGTGTTGCTGAAGCTGTTTCAAGGTTGGTTCCAGCACGTCACGGCTGGCGATTACCTGGCTTTGCGTGAGGCCCAGCCGAAGCCGGACTGCCAGGGACGGCTTGGTAGTAGGCATCCGACTCTTCGGCGCTGATTGGCGCTCGCACCACGCCTTCCAATGCGGACCTGGCGCTCCAGGTCGTGCCACCAGAGGTCAATTGCGGCGTTGCGATGCCGCTGCAATTGTTTGGCCCTTTGGGCACTTTGATAATTGGTAAAAAACACGAAAGCCGCGATCATCAGCCCCTTGAGCAGGCAGGTACGCCAGGTTGCGGCTGGCCGCTCGCATCCACGGTTGGCGAGCATCATGGCGTTGCCTTCGGTGGATTCGATTTCCACGGCCTGCTCGAACCAGGTGTGCGAACAGGCTTCAGGGTTCCTACAGGGGCCTGGCTTTCCAGCAGCCATCACGGGTGTAGTTCCGCGGCGCAGATCGGCTAAAAGATCAGATTTCATCTTCCAAGCGCTCCAGGTCACAGTGCTTCTATGCTTAAGCACCTTGCGCGCGCAAGGGCATTGACCGCCCGAACAAGCTCTGTATCAACCACTGTTTCAGGCAGCGGATAGACTTCGCGGCTGAAGCGCCATGCGCGCGCGGGTCATCAGTACATAGGGCCCCATGGGTTGGTAACTTTAACCAAAACCGACGCCGCGTCGGGATCGCAGAAGCGAGCGAGCCGCCGGCGCCGTGATGCCCGATTGCGCCTGGCCCCAGCCAATCACCGCCTTCCCAGTTCCTGTTCCAGCATGACGCCCAAGGCCGAATCGGGTTGGAGGCCAGCAGGGTCTTGTCCATGCCCTGCTGTGCTCGTGTGCGCATCTGATCGACCAGTTCCACTATCGACAAACTGTGTGCTCGCCAGAAGCTGCCAGAGCGTGCAAGCGAGCGTGCGTTGCCGTGGCCGTTGGCGGGAGAGAATCCTCGGCCTGCTGCCATTCTCGCTTGTTGGTTGCTGACCATCATGCTGGAGGCGTTGCCGAAGGCTTTGAAGCCCAATACCCTCGGCTGCCCCATGGGAGGCGAAAGAGCTTGCGCGCGTATTCATCGCCATACTGATTGCTAGCCGGAGACGTGGCGATACGTTGCAGGTTCCTGGTTCGGGTACGCCGACGAAAAAGTCCATTTCCCAGCGGTTGGCCAGAATTGCTCTTGGAATTAGGCGCCTTGGGCTTCGCCACTGAGGCGCTTGAGCGGTTCGCCCAGCAGCCAGGCGTAGGTGACAGGTGCGTAAAGCCGTGAGACTTTCGCCGGGCGTCCACCAGGGTGCTTGCGCGGCGAAGCGCCGCTCGGCCATAGAATCCCAATCGAACAGGCGGCTTCAGGCGCAGGGTTTCGCTGATGGCGGATAGGCCCGACGATGGCTGAGCACCTGACGCAGTGTGATCTGCTCTTTGCCGGCCGGGGGAATTCGGGCCAGGCGTCGGCAAGGGGGCTTGTCGAGTCCCGAATTACGACCGCTTCGACCTGCTGCAACAGCGCAACGGACCGCCCAGCGGTTTGTACAGGAAAACACATTGACCAGCGTGTCTTGGTCCCAGACCTGCTGTTTTGTCCTTGTCGACCACGCCCTGCCACAGGATCCAGCACCGTTTCGCCGCGATAGTGACGCCACAGCGCGCCACCCCGTGCCGTTCAATCTGTTCTGCTGTTCAGCAAAACAATTCACGTACGTTTCAAAGCGGCGCGGTCGAAATAGCCCTGGAAGTTTAACTCATGGGTATGGATTCCCTGTTGGAGGTGCTTATGGGTTATTAGACCGAGCCTGCGACGATTTCAGTACGCATAAAACGCTGGATAAAGCTCATTGTATGAAAACGGAGTGATAAAGCCGAACCCCGATGCTGCTAGTCCGTATTGGGCGTATTTCCCAAACGGCAACCGTGAACCGCCGCGTGAACCAATCCCTGGGGGCTCGATCCAAATCATCCACGATTTGGACGTTCCCGGTTTGCCGTTTGCGGAAACACGCCTTCTCAATACGTGCCTTACTGCCCAAAAACCAACCACCAGAAGGCAAACCCCGGCTTGGTTTGGCTTTCACTTCAAGCTTCAAGCTAAAGAAACCTCGCTGATGCACTGTTCAGCTTTGTCGCTTGTAGCTTCCGCTTGCCCGCTCGATGAGCGCCAAGCGGACTAATTTCGCATTTTCCCTACGGAAAAAACAGGCGGCCAAACGCATTAATATCGCCTTGGCCATAACGCTGCGTGACCAGCGGCGATCCAGCAGAGTCACCACACCGCTATCCTTGCTCATTGCGCAGCAAAGCGCCCACAAGCCTGGGATCAGCCGTAGCTGGCATCCGGCACGGCGATTTCCATAAAGGGGTTGCCCGCCATTTGCGTTCGATCCATTCGCTGAGCGGCCGCTTCACCGGATCAATCCGACCGCAAAGGGATCTTTGGCGAGACCACGTGTTCGCAGTAGCGCCCGGGTAGGTCGACACCTCGGCGAAGCTGGCAGGCCGAAGATGACGCTGTGGGTTTTCTTTCTTGTCGACCTGGCGCGGTGCTGGCGATCAAACTCTTGCTTGGACAGGTCGCCCTGCACCAATACGCGTTCGCGAAATTCCCGATTCCAGCCCCGCGTAGGACCTTCCAGCATTTGTCTGCGTGAGGAGGAGAACAGAAACCAGGCTCTGCCAGCGCATCGGCCAGAATTGCTCGGCAAGTGTTCGATGATAGAGGCGCTATGGCCAGGCCGTTCGCGGCGGTCGGCGCCCAGATTGGGGATACCGCAGCACGCCCTTTTTCGGCATATTGGAATGGGCTGGGGCCAGGGTGCAGACGGCGCTGTTTGGGCAGGGCCAGCGCGCATGCTGAAGCGGTCGGAAACCGGCCCAGAGCAGTCAGTGTTGCGAGGTGGTAACCAGAACAGCGAAAGGCCGGTATACCAAAAGGAACTGGCGCAATAGTTCGGCGGCCATGATCGGCTGACTTGTTGCACTTCTATGTCGGTCTGCTCGCGTCAGCGAGCCAGCGGGGGCGGTCGGCGGCTCGTCGGATCCTCCAGGCAAAACAGAGGTTTCCAGAGCGTCCAGTGCCCGGGAAGCGCCGCAGCAGTGCGCCAAAACAAAGGGGTACCACTCTTCAGCCTGGGCGAGGTGACGCCTACGGCTCGCCGTCCATGGCGGTCTTTCAAGCTGATCAACCAGGCGCTGCAGCAGATCGGCTTTACGGCAAAAACACCGCCTTGAGTTCGGACGCCCATTTCGCGCAGATGCTCGAGGATCCACGCCGTCCCTTGAACCGAGTGCTGGAGGCGCACCGGCCGGTGGACGTCTTCGGCGCTTGGCAAAATCGGAGACCTCGGTCAGGGCCTGAGGCCATGAAACTGCTGATGCGGTTTCAGGTCAACGCGCCAGTTGGTGGGCACCTGTTCCCAGGAAGGCGCCCCGAAACGCCGTGGCCAAAGGATGTTGCTGCCAGCATTTTGCTCAGGTTCTGTTCCAGTTTGCTCCAGCCATTCGGCAGTGGCCGACATGCGTGTGTGGATGGCAAAGTGGGCGATGGCCTTGTTGGCAGGTGATGGCCTTCATCGAAGATGTACAGGCAGTCGCGCGGGCGGGCAGAATGGCGCCGCCGCCAGGGCAGATCGCGAGGCACCCCCAGATCAATGGTTTTTGGTGACGTCCATCACTTTCTGCACGCCTTCCCCGGGCTTTGCTAGAACACCGCACTGGTTGAAAGCCCGCAGCGTCGGTTGGTGCACTGGATATGGTCTGTGTCAGCCGGCGACCAATCCTTGCATCTGCAGCGCTTCCGGCCCAGGAGTCGCGTTCGCCGTCCCACTTCTTGCTGGCCAGTGATTCGACCATGCGGGTGTAGAGCTTTGAGGCCGGCTTCATCCACTTCCAGAATTGAAAAACTTCATCGGCAAAAACCCTGCTGACGGCTGGCCAGGGGACTGGTTTCGCTGAGCAACCTGGTCGAGCTTGGACAGAACACACATAGCGCCCCGCGGCCCTTTGGCCAGCGAAAACTGGAATTCAGGCCGGCATTAGGCGTGGATATCCGGCAGATTCCTTTGAGCACGATTTCGCTCCTGCAGCGGCGACCGTGGCGGTGGAGGATCACCAGCGGTTTTGGCCAGATGCTTGGCGGATAGGGATAAGCCGCCAGGCCAATAGGCTACAGTCTTGACCGGTGCCTGTCCCGGCTTCACCAACGGCCACGGCGGGTTCTCCATCGCGGCGATTCTCGTCGTCCAGCTTGATGCCGCCAAAGAGCTGCCAACCTCGGCAATCATCACCCGCTGGCCGTAAACGCGCTATTCAGCGCTTGTTTTGAGGAAAGGGCGGTAGGGCCGGGTCTTGGATCTGGCCTTCAGTTCATCATCAGCATGCGGTCTCCGGCACGGCGAATGGACGCATGATAGCATTGATGCGCTTCCGCTGACCAGAGGTCAGAAGCAGAGTTAGCACCGCCTGTGATCATCTTTGGTGGCAGTTTTCCACTGCGGCGAGGGGTTTCTGGCATGGAAGGCTGTCGCCCTGAGTTTTCTTTGCCAACGGGATTACTTGATGTCTGATAGCCCCACTTCTTGCTCTGTTGGCATCTCTGGACATATCAGCCAGCCAGGCCTGGCGTGCGTGAGCCGTTGAGCCGATACCGGCCGTTCTGTTGCTTTTTGCGCTGAGCACCCCAACTGCCGAGGTGACCGGCACTGATCAGGTTCCACTTCCGGCCGCACTGGGCCAACCGCCGCTATGATCTGGCCATCGTTGCTGACCAGTTGAAACACCTGGCCATTGCGCACTTGGCGTGGGAACTGCTCGCCCGGGCTGCCGCAATTCTGACCGTCAGCGCATGGCGGTGCTGGTGGATCTGCAACGGGCCGATGGCTGGCAGTGAGAACAAACTTTTTGGTCTGCTATGCAACGCCATGCGCGCTTCAGCAAGATGAAACGCAGCCTTGACGCTGTTTACCTATGATCTGGCCGAAATACAAGAGCGTGCCGGATTGCTGAATCCAGATATTGGGCCCAATCCGGACATGTCGACCAAGTACTGGTTGGTAACAGAGATGGCTGAGCTTGCAAGGCCGATTACGGCACTGCTGAATCTACATCCCCTCCCCTGCGCCTGTGGTTCAGGCAGCGCCTATCAAGCTCTGCAAATCCCTGCATTCAGGCGCAGCGGCGCTCAGTGGCAGAGCAGCTGATGCTTTACGCGCTATACCGCACTACGCCTTCGGCTTGATTGCATTTACCTGGTGAGCAGGCACCCTGCCCGCTCAGCAATCCCAGCTGGATCTCAGGCGATGGGTCAGTGGAGCAGCGCCAGCAACTGGCTTTGGACTGATCATAGAAGGCGCGACACCCTGTGATGCGCACACGCAAAAAGCCCAGTAACCTTTGTTGGCGCGCTGGACTGATTCCCGACGGGCAACAACAAGAGCCACCGCGAATGCTCCGGACTTCGTCAGAAAACACGGCATTTGGTATTTCGTTGGCCCGAATCACCCGCTCAAGGGCTGGCAGAAATGGATCCCTGCCCTTGCGCGTTCTGGCAAGAAGTTCAAGCAGCTGCTGCAGCCTCTGAGGCTGCCCTTGCTTAGTCCTGCAACTGATGATGATCGGTATTGGGTGTTAACGGGCGTTACATCCGGGCGCAGTTGCTCAAGGTCGCTACCGGGCGGCGCCAGGACTTCAGGCCGGACAGATCAACCGGCAAGGCGAACAAACTCCTTTCATATTCGTCCTGCATATCGGCGCCAAACGGGCGCGATACGAAGTCAGGGCGCCTCAACCTCGCTGAAGGCGGCCATATAGGCATTCACGCGGCCGGACGCAGAGCCAGACTGACCGCTGCTTGAACCTTACGGCTGAGCTGTCAGCTGCGGCCGGTGCCACCGTCGCCGGGGCGCTTTCCTGCCCATGGTATCGACAATGCAGATTGCAACCAGCCCGTTTCGATTGCCTGCTTGTATTTATCCGCGCGGCTTCATCCAGACCCTGCTTGATCACCACTCGCGCCCGGGAAAACAGCACTTGCAGCTGCTCGTCGCCCACCTGAAAACAACTGCCCGATACGCGCTTTGGCCTGGCCTCCAGCGTGGACCCCGGGGCGGACCTGTCCTTGAAAAAGCGATTTTCAAAAAGAGGGCATTTGTCTCCTCCCTTGCAATGATTAGTTAGGCACTACGGGCTGCATTTGATTAGTATGGGGACAGGCATGGGCTTTACGACAAAAACTTAATAACTAAACCGGCCCGGCGGGCAACGGGGGATACGTGTACAATCATTGCCGACCCTGACACTGACTCCTCAGTAGTGTCCTGTGGCTAAGCGGTTTTGCCGCCATGTTTGGCATGGGTCGCTCCTATGAAAAGCCCGACATCAGTTCTGGCCAACGTTAGAGGATGCTCAAAGCCAAATCTGTGGAGCAAATTTCCAGCTCAGCCTGCGGGTTCGATAACCCCCAATGCCGCAGCTTGCCTATCCGCGGGCATGGCATTATGAGAATTTTTCCTCAATGAAGACGCCTGGCCACCGGCGTCAGCTGATACGCACTTCACCGTTCCTGCCTTACGGGTCGGAATATTTTGAAATAGAATGTCAGGTTCCAATCTGTGGCGGTCACGTGTGCGCGGGATATAGTCCAAGATGGTGGAAGAGCAAGCAGCCGGTATGAGTTTACCGCATCGAAGGCCACATCCGTACCGGGCCTGTTCATGTCACCCACGGTGACACTCCATTGAAAAAGGGCAACGGCTCGGACCCGGTCAATCTTCGTTTCTGAGTTGACTCCCTTGGTCCGCGGCGATGTGACTGAACCATTCCCCAATAGTGGCGCTTTAACCATGGACAACCTCCAACTGGCTTGCATAACTCGCAGGTGCGTATTAATCATCCTGCCCTGGCCACTTATGCTTTCGTGCTCTGGCGCAAAGTTGCTGGCGCGCAGGCCGAGCCAACAGGCCTTGCCGTCGAGCGCAATCAGCGGCTGGCTGGGCGGACTTCATCATCCTGGCAAAAGCCTGCTGGACGGGCAACTGCCGATGATCGAAAAGGCTCCATCCGCATCAAGGTACTACTTCGACAACTACTATGGTCCGCCGCCCGCGCGGATCTGGGATATCGTATCTTTGAACGCATTTACGATGCCACTGCCCATATCCCGACCCACCCCCAGGGCTGGAAAAGACCTGCCCCAAGGCCGAGCGCACGCTCCACGGAGCAGCAGATGCAGACCGCTTGAGCGCGATCACAAGGAAAGCGGTGTTCGAGGCGGCGAAGAATATCAGCCGCGGGCTTTGCCCACGGCCTGAGCAAGCAATTAAAAAAGGCGCCTTGATGGGCGCCTTTTTTGTCAGCTCGGTTTTTGTCACACCACCGAGTTTACCGCCGTCCACCGCATCGCCTGGACCATTTTCACGTGACGTGATGCTTCAGGTCGCCAGGAAGACCGCAAACGCCTTTGATATCTTCTTCGCCACCAAACGCCACGGTGTGCCGGCTTTGATCAGCTCGGTGAACCTTTTCCAGGTCCTTATGGCCATTTTTTGTTCGGGAAGTAACCGGGGCAGATGCATTGACGTTGATATTGTTAAGGCCCCATTCACCCGGCCAGCGCGCGGGTCAGGTTGATAGCCGCCGCTTTACTGGTGTTATAGGCCAACAGTGTGGATTGCGGAATTGGCACGATGCCCTGAAGCGCGATCGAGGGGCAATGTTGATGATCTTGGCCGGGACTGGGCGCGGGATCATGAAGCGCCGGGCCACTTCCTGTGCCATCAGAAAAACACACATCAACGTTCAGGCTCATGACTTCTGCCAGGCCTCGTAGCTGTGTTCTTCAGGCCGCTGACCCCAGGTTGGTCCCTGCATTGTTGATCAGGATATCAAACAGTGCCGAAGGCGCGCTTCGGCAGGCATCAAACCAGCGTGGTGATCGGATTGGTATCCAGCTTGGCCAAGGTCACAGGGCCAGCCCGCCGCCTTTGGATACCCTGAGCTTCCAAGATCCTGACCACCTGCTCGACTTCGGACGGAGTTACGCGCGTGTAAAGATGGCTTGCGCCCTGCTCCGCCCAGTGCTTCGGCCATTTGAGGCCCAGGCTTGTACCACGGTGTATTCAGGCCCACCTTGCCAGTCAGACGAACAGTTGCTTGACGCTTCATAATTGTTATCCTTCTTGTGGTGTGCGTATGGGGCACTTCAGTGCAGGCATCATAGCCTGCATGGCGTTGCGCTCGACCATCAGTGATTCGAGTGATATGCCACCCCGCTCCAGTGTTATCATGCCCAGCCCTTTTTGACTGGTATTGGACATGCTGAACAACACTTCCGGCGCAACCTGCTGAACTCCGCTCACACCCCACTGGATCGAGTGCCGCACCGCTGGCCGGTGGGCTGACCAGGTGCGGGCCAAGGGCGGCGGCGTTGCAAATCCTTGGGGACACCTTGATCTGCACCGTCAAGGGCAGCCGCGGACCTGCCGCTGAAGTTGCAGGTGGACAAGATTCGCTACCTGATCACCGCCAGGCCAGTTGGACTGCCACTGCAGAGGCCCAGACCTGCGGGCCAATCGCGTACTTGGCTGGTCAATCAGTGTGGGGGACCAATTGCCAGGAAAGAGCAAGCCTTCGAGTTTCTCGCATGGGGCAGGGATGACCTGCCCAAAACGCACCGCGCGGGCAGTGCAACGCATCAGCGAGTTGGGCTGGACGCCACGGGGACAATCATCATGTTGCCCCAAGCTTGCACGGCAGACCACACTGAGGCTGGCGGTTCAGAAACGGTTCAGTTGTTCGCCGAGCAGGCTTGGCCTGCTATCCAGCCGCACGCCCACACCGATCAGTCGCACCGGCCGATTTGCCGCGAATTGAAGGCTTGCGCACACAGCTCGCGGGATAGCTTTCCGGGCTCACCGGCGCACCGGCCTGTTCCAGCGTGGTTTGAGTGAAATTTCGTGGAACTTGAGTTGACGAAGGTTTGCTGACCCCGGTTACTCGGCCTTCCAGGCGCCCAAGCCGCTTGGGCCAGTTTCTCCAGCAGGGGGTGGCAAAGCCGAGACCATGCATCCAGATCTGCACAGGTTCATGTCATAGTATTTCAACGCTGACTGATTGGCGCTGCTCTCCACCACCCACCGGCCGATCGTCTATACCCGCGCAGTTGCCATAACGCTCGGCCAAAACTGCCAAAACTCCTTGGCCAGATCCTGCTGCGCCAGGGCCAAGAGCTCGCGCACACATCAATGCCAAAGGCCTTTCAACGCGCCGCCTGTCACCTTGCCGACGCCGTGCAGACGTTCGATAGGCAAGGTTTTTGACGAAGGCTTTCCACCTCATGCGGCAGTATGACTTTTCAGCCCATCCGGTTGTTCCCCAGTCGCTGGCAATCTTGGCCAGGAAAACTTGTTCGGCGCCACACCGGGCGGATACGGTTATTGCCCCTGGCTGCAATGCCTTGCGGCGAATCTCCTGCGCCATTCAGGTTCGCGCTCCCCCGGCAGCTCGCTATTGCTCACATCGAGAAAGGCTTTCGTCCAGCGACAACGGCTGGATCAGCGTCGTGTAGTCATTGAAGATCGCCTGAATGGCCTGCGACGCCTCACGGTAAGACCGCCATACGCGGCGCACCAATCCAGCAGGTCCGGGCACAGCTTGCGCGCGTACGGCCGAGGCCATTATGCCCGAGGCGTACTCCGTAGCCCGCGCTTTCATAGTTACAGGTGGCGACCCGCCCCGTTTGCCCGGGTCACCGCCTACCGCACGGTCGGCCACGCAGGCGGCGGGTTCATCGCGCATCTCAATCGCTGCTGTAGAAGCAATCACAATCAACGTGGATAATTCTTGGCGCCAACTAATGGCTCTGCCGGATGGACTTCAACCGCCAGGTACCGATCCAGGACGCCACCTTTGAACCTGGGCGTATAGAAGGCGTTCAACTGGCGACCACCACAGTTGGCGACCGGTTTTCTTCCCTTCGTACAGTGCCCGGTCGGCACGGCGGATGGACACTTTCGATTACTGTCAATCCTGGTCAGTTCACCCTCGGTGACCGCAAAGGTCGCGGTCAATTTGAGATTTCAGTCCATCGAACAGGTACGAGGCTTGCTGCAGGCATTCTCGCAAGGGCCCACTACCTGTAATGCGCAGCCAGATGGGTATTCGGGCAAACAGCAAGATAAACTCTTCGCCCCCGGAAAACGCCCGGACGATGTCGCTGTTCTTAAGTATCCACAAACACCTGCGATAACATGTTTAAAGCACCTGATTCGCCTACATCGTGGCCGTGCTCTCGTTGATCTTCTTGAAAGTGATCCAAGATTCCACCACGCACAGTGACCAGCGCATTTGAAGCCTGGCGCGCACCCGCTCCAGCTCGACGGGAAACAGGGCCTTCATAATGACGACGGATTGAACATATCCAGTCAGGGGTCGGTCGTAGCCTGCAGATTGAGTTCGGCCTCGAGTTGCTCGCGGCGCTTTATTTCTGCCTGGAGAGGACTCATTGACACGAACCGTTTCCGGTGAACAGGGCATATTGCTGGCGTGCCCTTTCTGCAGGCGCAAGGGCCGCCGCGTAGCACATGCGGGGAATGCGAGCACCATAAGAACAGAACCGACCAGCAGACTTGGCGCAACGTCCCTTAAGCGCGACGCAGTAGATGGTGCCGGCGATACGAAGGCTGCGGCAATATTCGACAAGGGGCACCAGGCGCTGTTGGCACGAGATGTAAAGGCTGAATGAGGATGATTCAGGGTTGACCCCGATATTCCAGGACAAAAGATATCCGGGGCGGGATGATGTAGATCAGAAGAAACACACAAAACGAGCAACTTCCAGCGCTGTTGACCGCATTGCCCTCGGATCCGCCAGGCTGCCGCCTCGGCTACGCAGGCGCCAGCGCGCGAGCAACATCAGCCATGAACCGCTGATAGGCATGCGCGTTTTGCCAATCAGATTGCATGAAGCCTTCTGGACCAACCCAGCGCCATTGTAGTCAAGCAAAGCCAAAGGCCAACAGCAGAAACGCCCATACCTGCAACGCGACCACCCAGACTGCGAGCGGTGGCCTGCTCAAACATGCGCACGATAGGCCGATTCGACGGCTGGATCGGCAAACTCTCCGCCTCCATCCTGATATTTGTACGACCTAGAAGGAGTGTCAATCCCGTCTCCGATGATGTTATTTTTATTGGATGTAATCAAGGTCGGACTTAAGTTATAGACCCGCGCCCAGGGAGAGACAATTTATGATGATGTTC
>Ga0163217_1068085_pt1 | contig 14869 bp, 21 predicted proteins | sample SynspAceP_FD_185933 | JGI IMG/M metagenome (GOLD analysis project Ga0163217, IMG submission 185933) | Saline lake microbial communities from Ace Lake in Antarctica - Synechococcus sp. Ace-P (PacBio error correction) | ecosystem: Environmental > Aquatic > Non-marine Saline and Alkaline > Saline ... | reverse complement strand
ACAAACTGAACCTTCCGATAGAAAGTGTAGAACCGGCCCCATTGATGCATCCGTTTCCCCCCTACATTCCCTTCGGTTGCCGTTTACACGATTTTGTAGGCGGAGCAAGGAATTTGCTTTTTCCTCCTGGTCAATTAACCTTTTAGTGTGTATGTTGCGGCCTTAATTGGGCTGCGAAAGCGCGAACTGCAAGGTAGCTGATCGCGCAGGCCGCCCGGTTTTGACTGTTGGGTCTGTTTTATCGAGGTGTACGAAGCCCCGTCGTTAGCCGGGGCTAGAGTGCGCAGGACGCGGGGTCGCAAGAAGAATGATCCCTTGCAGCCATGCGAATTGTCCGCTGATTGATGCAGCGCGGGAGTTAGAACGTGGTGTCAGTGTTTTTGTCGGCTTCTGAATCTTTCGCTCTTGTCGCCGCCCTCCACTTCTGCAAAGGCCTCCGCTGCTTTTTCATGCTCTCAAGAGCTAGGGTCCCCTAAGGGTCAATGTTGGGCGCACACTGTGATCGTCATCCTGGAGGCAAGGGGACCCATTGTGACGCATTGCTTCAGTGCGCTCAAAACTCGCACGGTGCGTGGCAGAGCGAACTCCCAGAAGGATACTGCCCGGATACAAAGCAGACCGTGCGCCACAGCCTCTGGAAAGCACTCTGCGAACCTCAACCCTCCAATTTTGGTGCCGCCCACTCGGTGTCCCAGTGGTTGATGAGGCCACGATTATACTGACTTTTGTGGGCCTTTGCTGGCCTGCCGGTTTGTTTTCGCAGTGCGGGCTCGACTCCTGGGCAAAATATATATACTCATGCGGCCAGTCGCGTCTGGTCAACTGTTCTCCATGGTTCTGCCCTGCCATGTGCCTGGGGAGCTTCAGCCAGGGGGAGGCCCACGGGCGCAATGGCGCCTGCAGCAGCAGGAGAGTGAAATCAGCTAGCGGCGAGCTCGGTCGCCGGGCTCCGTCGACGGAGGGCCGTTGTTCCGCAATCGGCGCCGGCTGAACTCCTTGAAGCCCCCACGAGATGGCGCAGGGTAGCCGAGGGCCCTGCTGCGCCATGCCTATCCCAGACACGCCGAGCTGCCCACTGGGAAGGACTGAAACCTTTGGCGTGCCCCTGCTGGCGACGTCCAAAAACCTCGGGCGGCCCGAGCCGTGGCCGGCGGGGGACAGTCATTTGACCTCCCGGGAGGAGCCGGTCGGGTTCGCGGTTGAGGGAACGTGTTCTTGGGCGGGGATCTCTCGCTGCTTGCCTGAAGGGCCTGGGTCCGGCCCTGTTTCTCGCCGCGAGATAGACGCGCCAGCGGCTGCGTCGTCAGGAACGACAGTTTAGGGCGCGTGCGACGGGCCCGAGTGCCGCAATGGCCGCACGCGGACAAGTTCCCGTTTGCGAACGCGCTCGCCGGCCCTGCCGAGTTCGCCGGCCTGGCGGCCCAGTTCAGTTGATGAAGTCGTTGGATGACATGAAGCTTACTTTGAGGGAGCCTGATAGTCGCCCCGCATGAGAGATCCCCCGGCGGTTTCATCGACGCGCATCATCAGGAGGAAAATCGGGCATTACACGCTAGGAAGCCGGTTCGAGAAATCTGCTCCCCCGGGCTCCAGCGAGGTTCGGCCCAAAGCCGCGGGTAGGGCCTGACCCCGGCGACGACCCGAGTCTCCAATCTCGTAGCAGGAGTCAAGCTAAAGCCTGCCGAGTCCCAGTCCTTGCCATGTAAGCAGGACCCCCACGGGGCACGAACATTCACGCCGTCCGGTCGAGGCTCGGCGCGGTGATCGACTGGCCAGAAAAGCCCCGGTTGCCTTGGACAGTAAACTACGCAGGTGGCCCCGTTAGAGAGGCGCGGCCCGCATTCGAAGACGAAGATCAGTTCGGAGGCAGGCGGAAGGCGCTGGCCGATACCCAGCTCGTAAAGGTGGCGAGAAGCTTCTCGAAGCACATTGGCGCCTGGCAAAACTTTTGGAACGTCTGGAGGACAGCGAGCGGGTATGTCGGAGTGCAGCCAACTGTTGCCCGTTGTTGGGCCGAGTGAGCGTCCCAGAACCGCATTGCCCTTCCCCAGTTCTATTCACCCTGCTCTGACCAGACGGGCGCACCGGCCCCGGCCCCATTCGATGCCGCGCGGGCGATCCACCCCGGGCGCCTGCAGTTTCCACCACCAGGGCCGAGGCATCGCGGGGGTCGCCGCTGGGCGGGCACCGCACTAAACTCCCGGCCCCGCAACTCTTTTCCGCCCAACTCCGGGGGGGCGGCAAGCTGCTCAAAGCAGGATCCGTGGGTGCCCGAGGAGAATCGGCAGCCTCGACACCCATCATCCCGAATCAGCGTAGCTCCACCGTAGGAGCTCGGAATCCGTCCCAGTCGGCCGGTCTCCCCCAGAGCTACGCTCGCACCCCAGAGGGATGTGGCTGCCCTAATCTCCTCGGGATGGGATCCGCGCGTGAAGAAGCCGATCAAGCGCCACCAGTTGCTGCAGGTAACTTGGCCGGCGTCCCACGCCTTCTCCGCCACCGGGACAGCGACAACCGGGCCCGGCCAAGATAGCGGGATTGTCGAAGACACTCCGAGTGCGGCAGCGCCACCAAGAGGCGGCTTACCCGCCGCATTGTCGTCGGAACCAAATCCCGCGTGATCTCAATCGAGTCCCCGGGTTGAAGGGAGTTAATCCTGAGGAGCAGCCGAGCGCCAGCCCGGCGCGCGGGGCGTGTCCCATTCTCTCCTCCCGCACCTAACACCTCCACCCGGGAATGCGGATGCCCTGGAGCGGATCGCATCCAGAAGAAAAGAAACTCGATGCTTGTGACTGAGCTGGTCTCTGAAAGGCGAGGAGAGCCAGCTGACTGAGGAACGGGGAAGTAATTGTTCGCCGCCCCTACCAGATTCGTCAAAAGGCCGAATTACTCTACTCTCTTGGCCATTTCCTTGCCCCTCCCCGTGCCCCTCTGGTATGCCCTTTGCTCTCGGTTGTTTGCCAGATCGATGACCCCCAAATAGGATACCACCTGCGCCCGCTTCCGCCAGCGCAGCTTTCCCACCTTGCGAAGAAAACCCCGGCATCCGCAATTCCGGGTGAATCCTGGAGCTGAGCAGCCGCGCGGTTGCCTGCTGTTGGGATATCTTACCCGGGTTTGCCCAGGACCCGAACCAATCACTCTGGAATAAACGACCCGCAAGCCCTAGGGTGGCGGCCCCTTCCGAGTCACTACGATGCGTGCGAACTTCCCGGGTTGCGGGGAGGAAGGGGGGGGGCCAACCGGTTACTGCTTCAGCAACTGGGGAACAGCCCTTCGTTGCGCTTCGGCTTCTTTCACGGCCCGCATCCCATCCCTGGCTATATAGGTTCCTTTCTGCTGGCCTCGCCGCCGATGCCCGTGATCCCGTGCCTGAGTGCCTTCTGAGCCTCGAAACTAACGCGGCGTATGATGGGTCAGATCTCCCCCACGGTCGTGCGCAGCCAAAGGAAACTAAATTTTGGGGCCCCGCGCATCCTGTCCCTGCGGCGGCAGCGGCCCCCCGATGCCTCGGCCCTGGGTGCGAACTGCAGGGCGCGGGCAGGGGTTGATACCCGCCCGCATCGATGCCGGGCCGGTGTAAAATGCGCCGTCTGGTGCGGGTGATTGCTGAACGACGGCCTCACCCCTTCCCTTCTCCCGCGCAAATGTGGCCCACGAGAAGCCTCGAATTTCCGCCCCGACCTTATACGACCTGCGTAGATACCGGCCAGCCACCTTTCACAGCCGTGCACCTCCAGAAAACTAATCTGGTTTATACTTGGCGCGGGCCCTTCGTTTCCCATCACGGTCAGAGGAGTCGGCCCCGCTCCGGACCCTCAGGGCTTATAGACCATTCCCGAATGTCTCCCCAGAATTGACCAAAGCTCGGAACCTTATACCTCACTCCTGCCCTGAAATCCGGTACCGCCAGCGGCCCAGGCCCCCAAACGTACTCCGGAATCCAACGGTGAATTCTCCGGCCGCGCAAGGCCAGACCTGCGTGAGAGCCTCAGGCCAGCCGCGCCCTCCGGGCCATCCCCGACGACCCGCCATACACGACAAGCACTGGCAGGTCAAGCATCAGACCATCGACGTCAGTGTAATCACCCGGAGTTTCCCCCGCGCCTGGGCAGAAAAAACCCACCGCCGCTCGCTCGCGCCGCCCTGGCCTCTCCCAGCAGGTCAGCGGTCGAGTCCTTCCGGTCTCGCGCCCTCTGCCTATTCGCACGCTTAATCCCCCTCCTCGGTGCCTCTCTCACGAGCCGTGTCGCAGCTCAGCTCCTCACGGCGTGCGCTAGGTTCTTGGGTGCCGTGGGCCTCACTGGCTGAAGCTCCAGGGCAAACTGCAAACTGCAATGGATGGGCCGGCATCATAATTATGCCAGGATTGTCGGGGTCATGCTTCTTAGCACCTCATTACCTATACGCTCACAAGAACAGGTCTGCCTCAGTCAAAGACGATTGCCGCCAATTTAGGGTTTACCGGCTGCAGAGGCTGTGGGATCTGTCGTGTAGATGAGCGGCGTTCTGCGCCTGGTCGCCCTGCAGCCATTGCACAAGGCCCGCTCTACTTCGATCCATATTAGCAACTCGTACGCTCAGCGTGCGGAGAGCATTGTAGAGAACCTAGCCGCCATGAGGGGTCGAGAAAATCAGGAGCGCGAGCAGAAAACACTTGACAAGTTGTGACCCATGCAATCAGGGTCTCTCCGTCTGCCGACTTAGGGCTTTCCTGAAAAAAGTCAAAAAACCCCTGCCTGCAGTTGGGTTTGAAGAACAAATCCAAAAAGGCCGCTAAACTGGTTTGACCGAGCAATTCTTGCTCGCTACATCCCGTGTAAACGGCACGAATGTATCGAGAGGAACATCAATAATGGCCAGCTCTCTATGAAAGAGTTTCCACCTTCCTTTTGGTTGGCACACTTGATCCAGATAACGCGGCGGTGGGGCTGTGTTCGTTGCTTCAGTGGGATCCGTGTGTAGCTGTATCGTGTCCTAACGCATCCACAGTTCTAGCTGCCATCGATTCGGATCCTCCGGCTCAAAATCAGTGCTCTTTGGCATTGTGCGCTTCTTACCCCATCAAGCGCGCTGTCTGAAGTGACCTCGAGGAGACTGTGCTGCAGATCTCAGAAACCTCCCATACATGGCATTGTATCTTCGTTGGCTTTTTCTTGGCTACTGCGATGTCAAAAGCCCCTTTGTGGATCCATTCGATGAGGTTCACTTGTGTACGCTCAGCGCTGATCCCAGAAATGAAGACCTTCCGCAAGGAGCAATGAGTTCTATGTGCAGGCGGCAAAGAGAGACCGCCTGCTTAGAAGCTGTAGCTGCCACGCACCCGCTTTTATTGACTAGCGACATACCGCCATGATCAAGACTGTGAGACGGTGGTGCGCGCAGGCTCCCTCCGCGAACTCCGATTCGATTTCAAGCCAGCTAACTTCGGGCCAGAAGGCCCACTGAACTGGGGAACGATCAGCTCGACGCTTCCTTGCGCCCCCGCAGATATTACTGTATCCCACTTGATTGAGCCTGCTCACGAGAAGAACGTTCCCAGCCACTCGCACTGGAGAAAGATTGGTATCGATGCCACTCCTTTTGCGCATTCCAGCTCCCACCTGGTCTGGCAGCGGCCATGCGCCCCAGCACTTAGGCAAAATACGCGTCGAAAAACGCGTTCAGCTTCCTCACGATCGCCCAAGCAGAAAGCCAAGGCCTGCGGCCAAGGTTGAAGCCGCTCTCACCTGAGAGAGCGAGGTGCTCAACTATTCTGCAGCGCAATCTTGAGGGCTATTCTACCGTCCTTGATATCGCAGCTGGGTGCACCGTGCGCTTTCTGGCGCGGCTCAAGCCCAAATGCGACCTGGTGGCGAACGCCGATGCGTGGAACTTGCACCGCCTGACCATCTGCACGGCAGCAAGCCATCCTTCTTGAAAGCAATTCCAAGAAGCATTCTCATCGCATTTGCGCACCCTGGTTCAGAAACAAGTACGGCCAATTGTTCGACGGAAAGCAAGGGCACGCTTGAGTGTTTTGCGCCAAAATCAGCATTCACTGTTGAAATGGATTCCCATTTCTTCATCGATCCAGTATGGGATGCATAACAACGCAAGGTGGAAGATCTCATTGCTCAGGCCAGAAAAAAATACAAAAAGGATAATGGTTCTACCCAGAGCGGATCTTGCGCTGATCGTATCTACATCATCGCGAGATAGGCACGTGTCTGCCATGAGAAACGGAATCCGGTCTCAGGCAAGCTGGGTCGCCCCCCAAAGAACCCCAGATCTGAATTGCTGCCGCAAGCAGCACTCAGTGGCTGATCTTGCGCCGACGCCAATGAGAAGATAGAGGGATCCTTTGAGCTGGAAAAGCGTAAGTAATTCATTGGATCGCACTCATGGCCAAAACTCAGAGCATTGGGTACCGGAGACCACGATCTTCGATGGCCTTCATCGTGATTGCTCGAGAGGTGCTGAGGCTTCTGCGCCTCTTTTTTGTCCTGTATTCTGGGTTGGTTTTGGGTCTGTACAGCCTCCAGGGACGACGACTCAGAGGCTGCCCACTCGCTCAGCGGTCAATCACACCGATTTGCTGCTGCGGTATAGGCAGCATGCGAGTCGCTGGCTGTTTCGGCGAAGTACCTGCATTGTGTGTGGAGTGCCCTGGCTTTCTGTTTTTCAGGAAGCCCGACTTAGGCCGCTTGCCACACTTGGGTCGTGCGCGTGAAGATATCGAAGGAAGTTGCAAGCTCGCAGATTGTGCACAGGCCCACCATGCCGGATCCTTTGAAGTCCAATCCTTCTCGTCAAGGCTTTCTCACCCATTCAAGACATGGTCATACAACCAAGAGAACATGCCTCACGCAGCTCTAATTCCCGACTTGACATCAGTTAGCTCCTTGGCTGCCTCATTGAGCGGGTATTGCGAGACCCTTCCGACTGGCACTCAGGCTTCCAAAGCCTTCCGCAGAACTCCAAGTCAGCTCTCTTCAAAGCATGCCCTGAATAGGCTGAGCGTCCACCCAGTCATGAGCACCAGTTCGCGCCTCACTTCTCGGGCCACTGCATATAGTGACGCCGTGGGAGCTGATCTGGGTCTTTCGATGGAACCAGTGGCTGGTGTTTGTCCCGACCCTTGCATGTACCTGCGAATGAATCATGGTCAAACATCCGAATAACCGATGTTTTGTCTTGTGGCCATAGTAGTGGCCCTACCTATTCTTCGTGTATCCGAGCGGAGCATCTAAGTCCTCTGTCTGCTGCAGCGCGATCCTAGGTTTGTCGATTCCCCAGCCTTCGCGCGCAGCGCCTCCCCAGCTGGCCAAATTGATTTGGTCCTTGTTCTCTTCGCCCGCCCGCGTGATTGCGTTGCTTGCGGAACTCGCGCACTAGAGCTGCACGAAGTCCGATCTTAAGGACGCGAAGCACGCCACGTGAAGGCCTTGAGTAGCGAACGAATACGCCTCAAACGAGGTCTCCACCCAACCCGCTCCTCGACCTGACCCCTGCCGTTGCGAGACGCTCCCTAAAACAGGAAAGGCGCACAGTATGAAGTTCCCTGCATCCGGATTATTGTTCGATAAAACACGCAAGGCCGACAAACTCCTCGAAGGGAAGGTCTTCACTTCCAACTGTGGAATTCAAGCTCTTCCACGCAAGCGGAACCGCGCTTCGCCTACGCTGAGATTAAAGAGCTGCTGTTGTGAGAACGGCATCTTGAACAGGATCAAGGATCAATCCTCTTGCGCCCAAGCAATTGCTCCTGCGCTCTTGCACATAGCCCTTATCGAGAAGTGTCAGAATGACTCCCCCAGGATCGATTCAGAAAGCCGCGCTGGACGGAACCGGCTTTTTCTTCCTTGAGCTTGCGGCTCTTGCTTGTTCGTCCCAGAAGCCTCTCTGGACCCACTGCAGAATTAGAATGTCAATCTGTCTTAATCTGTAGCTCAGACCAGGCATAGTGCATTTGGCTTGGTTGATTTTTCGAGGTGGCCACAAGCTGTTGAAGCTTGTCCGTGCAGGGTTCAAGTGCGGAGTGCGACAAATTAGACAATAGGGACCAGGCGGAGACGTGTAAGTGCGCACAGATTGAACCCAGAAGCGTCCGGTTCTCTGATCTAGCACACCCGTACTTACTACCACTGAAAACCTCCGGATAAAGTACGTCCCACAGTCCTTGAGGCACAATCTAGTCTTCTGGCCCGTATAGAACCAGCTCCGACCTGACCCATGGGGCTCTGCGCATTCCCTCTCATTCCCGAGCCATACCATAAACCTCCCGTGCAGAGAAATGGTTAACGCGGAATTTTCATAATGGAACAAGTTTATCCGTTATCAAACGAAGTGTTCGAGAAGCCACAGCGGTACCGCCAGACAATGAGTTACCATGCATGGATGAAGGCGTCCCAGTCACTCTTCAGCAGCACCGTGTGAGTGATCTTCTCCCGCGTAGCCTTACGGCGCAGTTTGCCCCCGTTGGAGGACATCCGGAAGCCTTTGTTTCAGGAGAGCGTTGGTGGGAGATGTCAGCGAGAGGGGCGGCAGCCGATCGCGTGTTCTGTTTATCGAATGTAGCAGAGAGTACTCTCGACAGGCACCCTCAGCCATCGCCAGGATACTGCAGCTCAAGGGTGCTGTTGCTCCAAACTTCCGGCCACCCAGTGCTAAAGTGCTAAGATACAGGCTTGAGTAAGGACATCGATGAATCTAATCGACTTGTGGGTGGCCTACCATGCCAAAATTGAATCAGACCGAGAGAAAAACGGGATCAGTCCCGAGTGGACAGAGTCCTTGGTGCTTGTCCTTGGAGGGAGCGGACGTCTATAGGATCACCATGCCCAGAAGATGAACTCGTAGAGAGTTTAAAAAGTCACTGGACGTCTTTCCTGGAAGGTCTGCGAGGAGAGCCAAGGAATTAGAGCGCGAGGAGGACATCTTTCAGGCAAATTCGAATCCTTCGCATTCCGCCTGAACTCCATGAGAGGTTAGCGTATGAGTTGCGGAACGTCCGTGCGAGGGACAAGAGGCGTGCTAACACGTCGTCGCCCCCATGGAATGCTCGATCCAGAAAAGTGTCATCGCAAGCATGAACGGTAATGAACAGCCCTCCGAGTGGGACTTGCGTGCCGCACTCGATTCTCTCTTGCGCTCTATAGTCACTTCACCTGCGACTCAGCGGCGGGCCGTGTCCGAAGGATGTGCTCGACCGTGGATGGGGCAACGCAAGGCAGTTTGCACACTGTAGTCAGGAGGCTACAGTGCGTAAAATGTTGACAGGTCGCGCAGGTACAGTGAGGCTGATTCCACTGGATTCCGTGGCTTGTCGGGTCTCCGTGTATGCTGAGGAGAGGTAGCGGGGCGAATTGAAGACCGGGTTCTGGCCAGGATCGAAGCGCCTCATCGGCGGCATCCTGGTGACGTCGAAGCCCGTCGCGGGCCGGCGTGTCGGAGTGCGGAATCTACCTAGCGGCCCTGGATACAGGTTCTACCTTCCTGAAGAGGGGAAACCGCCTTGATCAGCTTTTGGCTGGCCGGAGACAAGAGCTCACAAGCAAGGACATTGGATTGAGGCCCTTCTGTTTGGCAGACAACCTTGCGGAGAGACCTGATGAAAACTACGACCAGCCTGTACGACGTGCCGCAGCATCTCCGAACAACCGGAGGACATGAGCCTAGGGTTGGAAGGGCTTGCATCGCCAGCGAGCCTGATCGGAGATGCTGTCTTCAATTGCAAAGGCTCTGGGGCGACATTGCACGTGCCAGGATGACTCAAATGCCACCCAAACCGCAGCTGGCAGGCGCCACCGTGCAAGGTCGCGCAGGAGCCTTGCATGAAGGACAGCATCTCCCATCAGCCTCGCCTCTCGATTGCAGGGCTTCAAAGTGTAAGCGCAGAGATCTTACGAAGGCTCTTCGCAGTGGGAGAGCCTGCTACAGGTCCCTGTCTGGATTCGAGCGCAGCCCAGAGATGGTCCCTATTGCTCGATCAGCTGATCCTGAATCCGGGCGGTCACGCTCTACGATCGCAGTTGAGCGCGGCGTGGAGAACGCCTGAAGTGGATAGGTGACTTGAACTCTGCTAGCGGTTGGATAGGTCGGGAAATGATGCCGTGTTGGTGATGCAAAAATCACCTGTGAAACACTCTGCGCCCCTAGAGTGGACAGACCACCTACGAATTTTTTTCGATGACATTAAAACTTGCCTGCCACTCGAGTGGGGCAGCGTATTAGAAGGATCGAATCAAGGCGAGAAGTGCTGACGTGTCGTGACGCCGATGACGTCAGAAGACCGTTATGGTTCGGAAATGGCATGAGACAAAACGAGATTACCACATTCCTCCCTTCGACTGCGCATGTTCATCCGTGGGCGCTGCGGATGGAGAGCTGCTGAATGTAATCGGTCTAATCGACATTGGTCATGAAAGCCCTGTGCGCATGACACTGCGAAGATGCTGAGGATTACGTGACGTGACCCTTAGGGCAAGTCTGTATCCGAGTTCAAGCTTCGAGGAGCTTGTGCACTGGTCCTGAAGGAATAGTGGCGAATATAGTCTCTCTATCAGGCGATCAGCCTCCAAGGAATCCAGGCTATATCGGAACAGGAGACGTTGACTCGCCTGTGAGAAGAATCAATCACTTGCGAATCAACCACGGCCCATTAGGCAGAAGAGGAGACTTCGAACTGGCAGCGACAGATTCTTATTATCGCTGTCGGGCAGGGCTAGTTATCGATGGTAACCTTTTCTCATATGACGATCAGGCAAATATTGTCGAATGATTATTAAAGGTCGAGACCACAGAGGGAACGATCTACCGTTGAGGGGTCCTTCTAACGAACAAGGATAGATCGTACGTTAGCCACGATTTTATCCTGGTGTTGACCCAAGCCTGTGTGTCGCATTGCGTGACAGCTGCCTACAGAGATACGTCCGGCCTGAAATTCAGGCCTGATTCAGATTTAAAATTCAGGAGACATGCGCCAAGACGACAGTCTGGGCTTCATGTGGCGGTTTCTGGTGTCTGTTGAGTGTGCATACTGTTCTCCGCACATGCAAAGCTGCGGCTCCATGTTGTAATACGTCAAGCGCACTAGAGAGAGCCGTAGGCGGATGACTTCTGGCTATGACCCTAGTGACTATGATCAAGCGACAATCCCAATCCTCAGCTAACAAACACAATTGATGCCTGCAGTGATTCGGAGCATCTAGCGAAGTCGAGTGTTCATCGCTTAGTCTCGCAAGACTGACAGGCACCGCGTGATCCGTTTAGCAGAGAGTTTCCGATCCTTAGGCGACGGACAGGAACTCTGAGGCACAAGCTGCATAGCTGAACCAGCCGCGTTGCAGGTTCTCCAGATATTATGCTAGAAAGGCCATTTCCAATCCGTCTCACTGCGCCAGAAACCGCGGCGTTGGCAGCACGTGTCCAAGCAGCAGCCAGAGGAAAACTCGTTCGTGGGCCATTCGTGGGATGTGGCTCACATGCTCCCGGTGTCCTGCCAATGGTAGCGGAAGCTGACCTCCACCAGCGGTGTCAAGCGATGATATTCTTCTCTGCGTCAGAGACGCCACGATAGAGATAGCGAACCCAGATAAACGAGGGCTGTCTTCCTGGCCAACATCTGCACAGTGCATTGTGTTCCGACCAACCTATCATTTCGGAGCTGTTTGGCTGCGCAGCGCAGAGGACCCCGCCTAGTCCCTAGCGCACTCAAGAGGAACAATCTGTGGCGCGGAAGGACGCCTGCCAGATTGTTGGCCCAGAACACACGTTGCCCTTCTGCTCGCACCACTCTCTACGTTTGGCGTTTATTTTCGCCTGCGGGCGACAATCAGATGGACATGGGAGTATGTAGGTCAAGCTCGAAGCGATTTGTGTGTTGACCCGGACGGTTTGCAACCTGTTTCGCAGCCCGTGTGCAGCAGGGAAACTGCATGGGTCCACCAGTTCGGACATATTCCAAGCTTGCCTCGATCTTCTTCTCCGAGAACGAGTCCAATGGTCTGCCACGGCGGTCTTGAGCAGCAAGTCATAGGGGTTTGTGTGATGGATTCCAGAACAGACTTTCCTCAGCTGGGGCCGGGCCACCCCCGTGAACAGGATCACCAAGACAATCAGCCTAAGACGTGGCGAGCAATACTTTCATGCGCCTGCCCTTCCAGCCACGCCTGGCTCTCATGCTCGCTGACGAGTGGGGCACCGCAATGCCGGACTCACCACAGAATGCGCCGATCCTAAACGTTTCTCGGTGGCGGAGCTGCCTTACATTCCATGTGACAGCACTGCACTCTCGATGCCCGGCACCGGCCGGGATGCCCACCTTCGATGGGTTCCGGTGATGGGCCTAATAGGTAAGAAGCTCTGTGGCCGTGGTAGTTGCTCCAGTTCGTTGCGGTTAGCGATCGACCAGGATCAGCAACCGCCAGGAAATCCCTCAAGCTTTCCGTCCACCGCCGGAGCTGGAAGCCACCAGCGAGTCTCCTCGGGATCCGCTCCTTTCCCTCTGGTCCCGATTCACTTCCGTGAGTGAGATGGGCAGAGCGGCCGATAGTTTCCGGGCCTGCTGTACGTGTCACCAGAAGCACCTGGATCGGCCCGTAGATCCACGCCCCACTCCAGCAAGGTTGCGTCTCGTAGGGCATGGTGGCAGCGAGTCAAATGACACCGTCCAGCGTGCTTGTGCGAATTCCGCGAGCTCGATCGCGACGCTGGCTAAGTGGCATCCTCTGCACGCATCTGCGTGATCTACACACATCCCCGGTCTGCTTGCGGCTGCGAGAACTCGGTTGGCGGCTGCCGCAGAGAAAGGGGATCTGGGGGAAAAGCAGCAAAACCAGAGCGCCGGCGCTGGTGGTCGTCCAAAAACCGTCGTAGGTTGCTGCAGCCGTGCCACCATTCCCCGGGACAAGTCGCGCACACGATCAGCGATCGCTTCCCGGCTTGGCCTGACGGATATTGCACCCTGGCGGAGGTTGATCGTCCATGCTCGCCAACTTCAAGATCGCGTCACCGTGCTCCAAGGCGCAGGCCAGCCTGTAAACGCGTCAGGAAGAACCACGCGGTAACGGAGGCGCGTACGCTATTGATCAGCGCGCAACCGTCCTGGCGTGTGGGAATATTCCGGCATGATTGAATTGCGGGGTTTGACGATCTTGATCCACTCCAGGTGGTCAACCCAGCACGTACGATAGAAGAAGACCAGGCCCCACTAGATCAAACCTTGATGCTGCTCCAGAGTAGCTTTCGACCTGGAGCTGTTAGTAGCCTCGGCTCTATCGTTGACGACGGATTGTCGATGGGCCCGCGATCGAAATATCCGGCGATTACGCCGACGGGCCCTACTGGCGTACGTCCGTCCCAATCGTCTAGCGCGGTTCTCGTGTCCCTTTGTACACTTGAGAAGCTGTGGATTAGAGTGGTGCATAGAGCCAAACCCACGAGTCAAAATCGCGCCTGTTCAACGTGGTTCATAGCAAATACTCATCGTGATGGGACAATGAAACACAAACCCCGCACACCTCCAGTGGCGTGTCAGTCATTCAGCTGCTTGAGGGCCGCTGCAGGACTCGGCCAGAGTACGAAGCCCCGCAAGGCACCCGCGCAGACGAGACATACATTCTATTTCCCAGCTAGGTTTGCATGCCATATCGCAGCGTCGCTTACAATGGAGTGATGTAGGGCTAGGAACAGAGTGGATTGCTTCGTCTTGATACCTCCATCCGACGCTTACGCGGGTCCTCCGTCCATACATCAGATGCAGCAGTCAGGGAGCAAGATATGTAATACCTCAATGCATAAGAAGGGCAATAGATCTATTCTTCCCGGCGTGCAAGGCACTCTGAAAGTTTTAGATGGGTACAGCCAGGTATCCCGTCGCTGGCCATCTTTGTGAAGATGGCACACATAGCCGAACAATGCCTCAGGAAGAGGCCCTTACAGGTTTTACCTCTACAGCACGAACCACAGGGAACCTGCTCTATAGTCATGTTGCCAGGATCGGAGGACTCCTGCAAAGATGTGGCTCGGAGGACCAAAGTCGCGCTTGTTCAAGTCTTTGCTTTGGACCCATAGGAACTGCGTGATATTGGCCAGGAATAAACCAAGGAAAAGAACTACAGATTAGATATCAGCAATAACACGTGAACAAGCAAAAAGGCTTGCTTGAATTAATGCGTTAGTGTCACTTCTTGGAAAGTACGTCGTTTTATGCTCCCTATTATCTGTCGATCTCGGTCGAGGGCTGGTTTCAGTTCTGCGTGGAGGCATTCTCAGTTTCAAAAAGAAACTCTCAACAGTAGACAGACTCCTCGGACAGGGTCTCGCGCCATCATTGCGATATGTCCAGTTGGGCCATACTGACCAGGCAGGCACTCTGCAAGCCCTCCCTGCACCATGGCGCGGCCGTGTGGTGTCCCAAGTTTCAGGCTACGGGGTCAAACAGATTCAGAAAAACAGCTTTGGAAGCGCCCAAACTCTACGTTCGAGCGTTCATGTTGGAGATGTTGAGCGGTGTTCTGTTCGCCGGCTTGCGATCATTGTTGTGTGCTACGCCTCCGTTAGCGGCAAAGGAAAACATCTCAGATCCTGTGGTCTACCCAAGCGGCATAACCCAACTCGATTTAGGTAGCAAAACTCCGCACCACATCAGGAGTTTCGTTTCCGGCCGTGCTTGACAGCTGCGATGGCATGAACCACACCGCCTCGGTCATTGCCCCAGATTTGAACCGGCCGATTGGAGCAAGGGTAGCTGAAGGTCGCCCCAAGATAGCGATCAGCGTTGACGTTTTCAGTGAGGGCGAAAAACGTTGGGCAGTGGGACGTAGTCAGCCGCTGGACAGGCATTCGTTGTTTTCCGCTGTGGCTGAGCCACGGCGATATCCCGCCC